>OLWT01001999.1_pt1 | contig 9347 bp, 10 predicted proteins | sample 1674001 | NCBI WGS metagenome assembly OLWT01 (sample SAMEA103958137, study PRJEB25191) | human gut metagenome | biome: human-associated habitat [ENVO:00009003]; feature: intestine environment [ENVO:2100002]; material: feces | place: Germany | collected 2013/2015 | reverse complement strand
CTCCGTCCCCGTCAGGGCGCGTCAAAGTGCCATGCCGGAGACAGATGGTCGTGCTGTCGTGCGTGGAAAGGCCGGATTTACGCACGACATGACATTTTTTCGTCACGACGTGCGCAGAAAACGTTTTAGCACGCACGGGAAGCTACATATAGCATGGAAATAACCACCTAATAAACCATGTGGCGGAGAGGCCTCCGTCCCCACGCGAGGCACCTTAAAAAAAGAGCTAGCTGACTGATTTTCAGCGGTTAGCTCTTTTTGCATCTCATTTTTTGGCGACATTTTGGCGACTTAGGGGCGTTTTTGCAGAAGCTTGCCGGTGTTGTATCCCTATAATTAGATAGCGTACGTCATTACTGGAATAATCGCTTATTGTAAGAGGTTCATTTGAAAGTCAACACTTAACACATAAGTTTTATCATATGACTCGCACATTTGAGCATATTTTGTCTCATACTCAATGAAAAAATCATTCGTATCAACAAAGCTTGACCCTGAAGGAATGGCTTTAAAATATGACAACAACTGATTCAGCAAGAATACAAGATAATACCTCAGGTTGCTCGTGACACCCTCAATATTTTGCTTTATGGCTGCCTCATGTATCAATTCGTTTCTCATTCTGTAAATCCGGATTAAATGCCAATTGAGATTCCTCTCATGTCGTTTGATATAATCCTTAAGAGCCTCAGGATTTCTCAGATGTGATTTCATTTTACACAATCTCCACTGAAGGAGCAATGAGTTGGCTTTATCTATCAGCGTTGCCCAATCTGCATCTGTCATCAAGACTAAGGACTGATCGTCATTTATTATCCTTTCTTTTTTTAGCTTCCTCTCTAAATCTAATACATTTCTCTTAACATAGCACGAGCAGAGGATTGTTGTCAGATACTTTTTAATTCGACCAAAGGTGTTTTCATTGGTAACAGGGGAAGAAAAAACAAATTCGAGAGCTATCCAGTAGTTAATGAACCTGGATTCTAATTCTGAAGTTATGTTACCTAATCGCAAATGCCTCAAGGCGGAAACCATTCTATCTTTTACCTCTTCTGAGATGCTGGAGTTTTGTTTTATGTCATCAACAACAGACTTGAAATAAGAAGCCAGGGAAGCGTTATTAGCAAAGACACCATCAAGTTGAAAATCAGTTACTCTCTCATAAATATACCTTCCAGTTGAAGTTAACTGAATAACTAAGACCATATCCTGAACGATGACTTTTGCCTTGCTCAGCGCAACGTTCATGACATCCAACTGATATGACAGCAACTGTTTCCCATCCTTAATTGCAGAGTACATATCCAATGCCTTTCCCTCATAAACAAAGAATAATTCTCCGGGATGAGACTCTGAATAAGATTTATAAGTGATACCGGATTTCCCCTGAAGATACATTGACCACTTATCCGTACTTGAGGTAAACCCATATTCTTCAGAGCATTTTACGATATCATCATTTACCTTCAGACGGAACACTATGATGTGATCAAGCGATTCTCGTTTTATAAAAGAATCTTTCAACGCAAGGAAATTCAGATTAAAGTTGGCCGGCTCTTTATTAAGTTTTGACGCTTTGTAATACAGATGGTTCTTCGAGTATCCTAGGTGTAGTAAAGTGCAACATAAAGAAGATAATGCCCAATCAAGACTCGAGAGGGTTTTCGGATAGTCATCATCAGAGAGTTCTTCCTCTGAAAACACAATAGATTCAATAAGCTGAAATACCTTCTCTAAATACTTGTTTTTGTTAATCTCAATACATTTAGAAATGATATGATGAAGCCTTGCTGAAAGATGAAGAACACGTGATGAGAGAATAACCGTATCCTCTTTTTTTTCTTTTGATGAGACCTCTTGTAAATAATCCGCAATATCCTTTTCAAATAGAGGGATAGAATAGAAAGAGAAATCAACACAAAGGTCACATTTAAGAGCGCAGATTAGTTCTTGAGCGCTTGCTTCTATTGTGGCGATGTTTTTGATTTGGTTTGAATTCCATTCTGTTAAAAGAATATCAAATTCTTCCATCAACGATAGAGAATAGTGATTTCTTACTCGATAACTGTCGATTGTTTCCTTATGTAGGAGCTCCACTAATCGTTCTCTTACAAAGCCCTTCAGATCGCTTTTCTTCATTCTATATCAAAATAATTTGTATTTCCAAATAAAGTTATTAACTTTGCGGCATAAAATTAGAGGCTAACGGCGAGCAAAATAAAGGGAGCGCGTCATTCTTGTTATGAGAACGATTGGTTCCACGGTTTGATTCACCTCCCTAATTCTAAGGACATCGGAAGATGTCCTTTTTTTATTGCTCCTTATCGTCAACAACCTCACGCAGGAGGTTCTTCTCTCACTAATAGCAGTGCACGCCAAACCAGTGTCAGCACTGTCGTTGAATCTTTACCTCCACTGAAACCAATTATCCAGGGGATATTATTATCTTCCTCAAGATACTGCTCCTTAATATCTTCAATGATGTCAGAGATTCTCGACATTCTTTAAATAATTTTTAATTACAAATTTCAAGGGATTATATTTATAAATTTAGCAAAAATTTTCAAAAAAAATAAATGGGAGGGTAATGTTGATGCGAAAACAAGGTGTCATGTTAATTATCTCCACAGTCCCGCCCACTTCCTCGACAGAGTATTAACCATAGAGAGCCACTTTCGTAACCTCACGAAGATGGCTCTCTGCATTTCGACAGTAGCTTGTTACCAGGAATCGTAATCCGTCACATCCTCGACAGCTCCGCATGTGAGGCATTGAATTTTAACGATATTCCCAAGCCCTGTAGGCACGAAGAAAACACGGACAGACTCACCGGCGGAACCTGCGTGGGCATGTTTATGGTGCTCCTCACAGAATTTAGCCATTCGCTGATTTTCTACCTCGTTTACCCCAAATGTGGCGGCATAGTTGGTTTCGAATTCAGATTCAATGTAAATGCGGTCCAGACAGTCATAATGGTCATCCTTAATAACCAGAAATGTGCCGTCGAAGTTGGAATAGCATCCAATGACGGAGTGATGCTCCTTGATGGATGAGGATAAAGACTCCAAATAATCATTGGCATCCTTCCATTCTTCAAAACTCTTGGTGAAGAGGATAGAATCCTCAAAATGACGCCGGCCGACCCGGCCAGTCCTTTCGTGTGTAACGATGTAAGTCATAGCAGATTTGTTTTTGATATTGAACATCCGCATCACTTTGCCACCGTGGCATCTGGCTTGCTCGGTTGGCGGTCCTCGCGGGACTCTCTTGATGCACATGCAAATGTAAATATAAATATCCATTTCTCAATAATAGGATTGATACAAACGCCATTATCGGAACAATCTTACCGGGGCTATCTCCTTATCACCCGTCTCACCACCGGCGTGGTTACCATCTCCAGCGCCTTGCGGAAGCAGCGGCGGGCCCAGAGGATGTCGTCCTCGTCCTTGTCGCGGCCCCATTGTTCTTCTCCTCAGGATTTGTCCTGACGGATTGGACTTGTTCTTCATTGAGGACCTTGATCACTCTCCCCGGAAGAGATACATGGAAATCTTTCCAGTCCGCTTTGATAGTAAAGCCAAACAGACATTCCGCGCCCTCATCCGAAAGCATAAAATTCACACGCTCTTTATCAGTCATCTGTCCGTATCTGTTCTCCTGCCGCATCTTCTCCCAGGTCTCCTGGATCTTCGCCTGAGTCAGGTCGCGGCTGATGATGGAGGACTTATAGACGGAGTTCCCGCTCTGGATCGAATAACCGCGGACTTTCACTGAAGCATCCAACTTCAGATTGACCTTGTATCCTTTGGCTTCCAGCGCAGCGGTATACTTCTCCCAGGAGAAGGCCGACATCCCGGACAGGACCGCGAGGCAATCCTTCTTGATGCGAGCCTTATTCTCCTCGAACCTGTCTTCTGTGCGCTTCCATCCGCGCAGGCGGTTAACCGCCTCGGTGGCCGTCTTTGCTCGGATGCCGATCCGATGGTCGATATTCAGGCAGTTGTCCATATCGACGCGGTTGCAGTCGAGGTGGAGATGAGGGACACCGGACTTGCTGTCCGTGTGAAGGGCTATGATGTACTGGGAGTTGGGGAGGCGGCAGGGAGACCTGTAGCGCTTCTCCTCTCCGGGCAGCCGAACCCTGTCGAAAGCCTGGACGAAGTCTTCGGCCAGCTGCTTCCAGTCTTCCATGGTCCAGCCCTCGGATTCCTCCATGGACGGAGAAATCTCTGTCCGGATCATGTTGCTCTTCAGCGGTCGGCGTTGGAACTCTTCCTCCCCGAGTTTCTGGTGCAGCTTCATATACCCGTAGATGGCCTGTGGGCTGGCATCCTCCGGGAGGTGGTTCAGTTTTACTACCTGTGCTTTTCCTTGACGGGTTATGTACCCGAGGGACACGCCGCCGTGTGCAATTGATTTGGCTTTTGCTATCATGGCTTATTCTGTTAAGGTTCGTTCAATCTCTCTCCAGCGCTTGATGAGCTTGTTCGCGCCGGAAATCCATTTTCTCATGAAATAAGGGTCGGAGAAACAACGGAGGCGTTCTTCCTGCGGCATAGCTTTCAGGGCGTTCTTGATATGGATCAGGTCGCCCCGGGCTTCGCTGATGCTGATGTAAGCTTGAGCTTGGCTTCGGGTCATCCGCAGTTTTGGCATGTGTCCGATGGCACAGCACCGGATGTATTCACTGACGGATTTACCGCAGGCTTGCGCCTTTGCTTTGATGGTTATCCGGTCCTGCCGCGTGGCACGGAAGGCCATCCTGCAGGTCATGTTGACCTTGAAATTATTCGGATCAAAAGGTTTGTTTTTCATGGCAATTGTTGTTTGGATTCCGCCACGGATGCGAGCTTGCGAGCAGGCTTCCCCGCCGGGAGTTGGACAATCGCGCAGCGAAATTGTTCGACATCGGCACAACTTGAATAGTGTTTCGGGAAGGATTCTCCCCGAAACACGTTCAAGTTTGCCATTCATTACTTCCGATAGGAATCACCCTTGAACCGGAGGATGGAGAACATCTCATTGATGCGGTCCATCATCCGGGGACCGTAGCGGTCCAGGATCTTGTCATCGGCAAGGTTGGTGGTGACGATGGTCGAAAGCTTCCGGTCATAGCGGTAGGAGATCAGATTCTGAACGGGTGTGTAATCCGTACCATAGCTCTGGCATCTCTCCGGTTCCGAGCCGAGCTCATCGAGGAAGAGGTACTTCGCCCTGAGGAATTCCTCGTAGCGGGAAGCCTCCTTCTCCAGCTGGTGCTTGAACTGGGTGTGCAGGTCATAAGCCGTGGTGTAGATCACCGGCGAGGCGAACTGCTTGTAGAGTCCGTACATCGCGTACATGAGGGTGGTCTTCCCGGAACCGATGGTTCCCTGGAAGAGCAGGCCAGAGCGGACGGGGTTGCCCATCATCCATTCGGCCGCCTTCTGGATCTTGGCGCCGACCTCCGTATCAGTGATGTCCTGGAACTCGATACCGCGGGACTCGACAGCCTTTCGGTAGATCTGGGTAAGCACTTCCTCCAGCGTCTCTTTTTCTATTCCCTCTATTTGAGTCGGAAGCTTGGCGACAAGGTCATTCCTTGTCGGCAGAAGCGAATTCTTCACGAGTGCTAATACAATTTGACTCGTTTTTTGCGTATTTTCCAAAACTAAATTCTTTTGTTTTATTATTACCATAAGAGTTATATTTGGGTGCAGTCTCTGCTCCCGTGTAGTTTCCGGACGGGTACCCGTTCGATTTCTGTACGGGTCCCCGTTCAGAATCCGCACCCGTTCTGTTTTCCAACGGGTCCGGGATTAGAACCTCATAGCGGGTGGGCTTCCCACGGATCTCCTGGGCGGCGACGAGCTCCTTTTTGAGCAGTCCCCTCTTGCCCATGATGACCGCAAAGAATTCCTTCTCGGCGCCGTGGAGCCCCAGGTCCTTCCACATAAACTTGTATATGGTCGTGAAAGGCATCATCGCTATGAGGGGCTTAGGATCTTGTCGAGGTCGGAACGCCGGTAGCGTTTCTGTCCGCCGACAAACACAGGGACGAGGATCTTTGCTTTCGCCATTCGGTAGAGCGTGCTCTCCGAAATCCTGAGCAGGGTCTTGACCATCTCAGGGGTGAGGTACTCCTCCGTCTTTCCTTCAGCAATCGCAGCGCGCTCGCGCTCGAAGTCCTGACGAGCCTCGGCCAGGAGCTCCCGGGCGAAATGACCCAGGTCTCCGGCGTGAACGGTCAAGGTTGCTTCGGGAAATTCCCGGAGGAGCTCGAACAAGTCCAATTTCATATCCATAGTCAAATATGTTTTGGAATTCTGCCTCTCTTGATCCCCTTTCCGATGGGGATCTCATTTGGCTTTGGGCCTCCGGAACGCGTAGTCGGAAATCTCACGACTCCTGAATGGCCGTGACAAACATATAATAGTTTTTTTGGTAGAACAAAGAAAGGGATTAAACGAAAATGCCAGCAATTGAATGATAATCAATCAATTGTCGGCACAAACCGGATTATAATTCCGGATTATTCCCAGTCAACTCCGGATTATTCTTCCTTACAGAAGGTAGTAGAAACGCTTCTTGACCTGGTCGGAATACTCTTGATATTTCTTGATATTATCGCGCTCAGGCAAGCCGATCGACAGACAATCGAACATCGTGCAACACCATTCAGTAAATGAGTTGGTGACCTTACTGAAGTACTTGTTCTTATGAAGGATATCGGCTATCTCGATGATGTGTTTATCAGCAAAATGGACTTTATCTTTGGCCCCCTGCTTATAATTATCACGGACGAATTGCAGGTCTTCGACGACCTTATCAACGTACATCTTACCAGGCTCGGCTGACCAGCTAGTCATAAAGTCCGAGTTAAAGATGGTACGAAGGCGGGCCTCGTTTATGATGACTCGCTCTGGCTGTTCGGTTGCGGGAGCGTTCTCTTCAACAGTAGGAGCCACCCCCTTGACCACAGACGTTTCAGGAGCTGGCTGTTCCTCGGCAACATCCGGCTCCGGCTTTGCGAATAATGTCCAGATCCAGGCGCCAATCAACGTCAAGAGTGGATATCCAAGCGAGATCAAAGCGCCGACGCCCACCAATGCGATAAAAGCTATGAACCAGACATTTGTTAGGGCAGATTCCCATGCGCCAAAGATCGACGAATACTTATCATGGAAGATGGCCGTTATGCCAGCCGCCACGAGACCGAAGACCAATAATACTATGCCCAACACATTTGCCCACATCGGCAACCTGCATTGGTCATAGTACCTCGCAATTCTCTTCGCTTTAACCCGATCTTTCATATCGGTCTTTTTTAGACTCCATTTGTAAAACCCCAAGAAATGCCCGAACTTACAAAAGGGCTAACATTAAGATTATTAGTCTTTTACAAACAATCCTTTTCGTAAAACTATTTGTAAGTCATTTGTAATTGACGCACTTTACGAATGATTCACCATTCGCCAGAAAGAGACATTCCCTGCTCCTCTATTTGTAATAAGACCATTCAGCCTCATCCGGCGTAAGATATTTGAGATTTTATCATATCTCTGCTTGTCTGTTAGAATATCGGACAATGAATTACTTAACAATTCATTGATTTCTTTTCTTGATAATTCTCCATGATCCCGTAAGGCCGTCATAATGAGAGACTCGCAGGCCTTGTCTGTTAATCCTTTATGTTTCGAATATTCCACCTTCTTTCCCGTCGCTTGTGCGAGAGGTTTGGCGAGAACGAGGGCATTCTTACGGCCTTCAACAAGGTGTCTCTTTCTCAAATGGGAAATTTCAAAGTCAGTCAACGGCTTGCCTAGCTGCACCCGATTAAGCATTTCTGCTTCTTCTAACGAAATGTCCGCATTCTGCATGAGAATGTTTGTATAATTCATGTCGATTATTCTTCCAAAAACAGTCAAAGTCACGCGACCATCTCTGAAATCATAATCTGGCATCGGGAAAAGGCGGCCTTTCTGTAAGCGAAACATTTTCTTAATGCCGCTACCGATAGTATCAACCATTTTAAGTTCAACCATGGCATTTGCAAGGAATCGGTTGCGATTCTTCTCCCATGGTGAGTCAGCTTGCAATACGGCTTGGATGGACCCTGGGATAAAACTGCCCAGATTAGTGAACAGTAGCCTATCATCGAATTCGACGACATTCACGACACCGCTCTTTGAGTAATCCTGGTGAGCAACTGCATTATTGAGCGCCTCTCGAATCACATATGGTTCGTATGTGTCAATCTCTTCAGGGAACAGGGTTCTTAGATTTGGATTGATATACCGATACTTCAAGTTACGAACTAAGTGGAATACTTCATCGATGGCCAATACCATCGGGCAGGATAGGATTCGATAGTCTCGTTCTACACCATCGGTTCCTTTAAGAATCCAACGTATTTTGGAAACCGCAGGTGAAATCAATACCTCACTTTCTTCCTTTCCGAGAAGAATTATTGCGGTATTTGTAATCCTACCATTCCTAGTAATCTTGGCCTTATTCAAAAATGTCTTGTCATCCCAAGAAGCGACATCACTTGCAAGGTGCTGATGCTTATCTATATATAGTTCTCGGGCTCGGGCGATAGCCCTTGGATCCAGATCATCAAGTGTTGCATCTTTTACGATCTGAGCACTCCAATCTTGTTGAGAAGAGTAAATCTGACGCGTATAGTCTGTGAAATCCTTCAACTTGGTCAAGTTGCTATTGATTCGAATGTACGCCTCACCCTTGAATGTGACAGGTTCTCCAACTGCCGCCGGGATTTCGAAAATGACGATATGCTTGCCTTTATAATCAAACTCCTCAAATTCAAAACGAATATGCGGTTCAACTAGCTTTCTCAGCCATAGCTGGTAATCCTGATTGTTGATTTTCTGATCCTGCATCCGAAGATTTGTCCCTACTGGATTCCAGGTTGCATTTTCGATTCCTAAAACCAGATAAGCATAATCCTTGTACTTGACACAAGCAATATTAGCCATGCCAGAGATGTATTTTCCAACACCTTCGTAGGTAATACTTGCACTCTGTTCTGCAATGTTAGTTTTGAACTCCAGCCAATCTAATTCACCATTCTCGCCTCCTCGCTTTGCAATCGCGAGGAGGCCCTCAAGGAGTTCATATTGATCTTCAATCGTTCTCATACAAAACTATTTTCCACAAAGTTAGGTTTTTTCTGCTTCAAATAAACGAGGAAGATAGATTATTCTAATAGCAGGGCCACATCCGTGACCATCTCTTCGTTAATGTAGTAGTGGGGGTTGAACGTTCAAGACGCTTCTTTACTCCTCGGATTATAATCGAGTAGGAGGAAAACGAAGTAGTTTTCTTCCTACTTTCGTTTTCCG
>OLWT01001993.1_pt1 | contig 9388 bp, 9 predicted proteins | sample 1674001 | NCBI WGS metagenome assembly OLWT01 (sample SAMEA103958137, study PRJEB25191) | human gut metagenome | biome: human-associated habitat [ENVO:00009003]; feature: intestine environment [ENVO:2100002]; material: feces | place: Germany | collected 2013/2015 | reverse complement strand
TCGCTTTTACATGAATTTCCATCATGGCGGCCATGATATCACGGGAGACTAATGAGTAGTTCATACCATCGTGTCCCTGCGCCTCTCCATCACAAATATCGGTGACGAAGTAGTTTGCGGCACGTCCCCCCTTTTCCTTTATACCGATTCCGGCCTCGTCCACCAATTTATCCAGATGGGCGCTTCCCGGATGGCTATGTCCGTAACTGCTTTCTACAATGATTTGCGGTTTACTCAATTCGTCGATTTTCCAACCGCTGCCTAGCCGGAGTGAATCCAGCTCCGGCGCTAGTTTTCGTAATTGCTGGCTTTTCATGTCTATTAATTAATGTATAAGGTTATTTATTCAATAAGGTATCCCTAGCTAAAGAATAAATGCTCTATTAAAATTTTTGTACCGATACCGATTAAGATTAAACCTCCGATGAGGTCCAGCTTCAAGTCGATTCTCTTGCCGAATCGGTTACCGAAATAGACACCGAAGGCAGAGATAGCGAAGGTGACAACACCGATAGTCGAGGCTTGCAGCAAGAGTGGTGATTTTAAGATCGCCAGAGAGATTCCTACGGCGAGGGCATCGATACTTGTCGCTATTCCCAATCCGCATAATGTCCGGTTACATAGAGGATCGAATTTCCCGTCTTCCTCCTCTTCTTTCGTGCTATCGTATATCATTTTTCCACCTAAGTAAAGCAAGAGGGTAAATGCGATCCAATGGTCGAAGGCGCAAATGTATTTTTCGAATCCTAATCCCATCGTATAACCGATCACGGTCATTCCGGCTTGGAATATACCGAGCACACTCGCTATCTTAATAATATTACCGGCGGTGCAGTTACTCTTAAGAACTGCGCCGCCGGTAACTGATACTGCTAGGCTATCCATGGATAAGCCGATCGCTAGTAGCAGAACTTCAATGTATAACATACTAGAATGATTCCCGTTTAATAATTTCTTCTATAGGCTTACGTTTCTTTGGAGTCTCATCGAATAATGCCGGGTCGGAAGGATAGCCGAACGGTATCAATACAACAGGCTCGATCATTTCCGGAATTTTAAAATGTTTCCGGCAAAGCTCCGTGTCGAAATTGCAAACCCAGCAAGTTCCCAATCCTTGTTCGGCTGCGGCTAAACAAATATGTTCCGTGGCGATAGCCGCATCGATATCCATATGATCCTTATGATCGCCCCGTTTCCAAGATTGCTGATGATCTCCGCAAACGATCAAGTAATAAGGCGCTTGCTTGAACCATTCCCGGGGATAGCATTCTTGTAATTTAGCTTTTCCTTCCGCACTTTGAACCCAAACAAAATACCAAGGTTGATAATTTACCGCCGAAGGGGCCAAACGAGCTGCTTCTAGGATATAATCAATCTTTTCTTGCTCTACGTTTTTGGGGGCATACTTTCGGATAGAACAACGTTTTCTCGCTAATTCTAGGAAACTCATATCTCATCCTCTATTTTATAGTTATTGCGATTCGGAGAATTGCGGGAAATCAACTCCCCGATAAAGCCCGCTAGGAACATCTGGGTTCCCAGAATCATCGCTGTCAATGAAATATAGAAATAAGGGGAACTTGTAACCAAAGGTCTTAGATCTCCAGAGTACATCGAGATCAATTTCATGCTGAGTACGATTACTAGAGCGATAAAACCAATGAAGAACATAGCGCTTCCCCATAAACCGAAGAAGTGCATCGGTTTCTTTCCGAATTTGGAAGTAAACCAAAGCGTGATCAAATCAAGATAACCGTTCACGAAGCGATCCAACCCGAATTTAGTAGTTCCGTACTTGCGGGCTTGATGTTTCACTACTTTCTCGCCAATCTTGTGAAATCCGGCAATCTTAGCTAAATAAGGTATGTAACGGTGCATATCGTTATACACCTCTATATTTTTAATGACAACATTCTTATACGCTTTCAATCCGCAATTGAAATCGTGTAAGTTCTTTATTCCCGAGAATTTACGAGCTGTCGCGTTGAATAATTTCGTGGGGATCGTCTTAGACAACGGGTCATATCTTTTCTTTTTCCAGCCGGATACCAGATCGTACCCGTCTTCGGTGATCATCCGGTAAAGTTCGGGTATCTCATCCGGGCTGTCCTGCAGATCGGCGTCCATGGTAATGACCACGTCACCTTTAGCCCGTTGGAATCCGCAATGCAATCCCGGCGACTTACCGTAGTTGCGACGGAACTTGATTCCCCGGACGTGTGGAGAACGTTGCTTCAACTCCTCGATCACTTCCCAAGAATTATCCGTACTGCCGTCATTCACGAAAATGACTTCATAGGTATAATTATGTTCTTTCATCACCCGCTCTATCCACGAGAATAACTCGGGTAAAGACTCGGCTTCGTTATACAACGGGATAACAACTGATATGTCCATTATTTGTCTGTAATTAACTTTTTAGCGGTTTTCAGTGATGGAACCTGTCGAATTGTTCCTGCACAAGAGAGCCGCTACCGGTATAGAAAGTATGATGCCGTAAAATACGTTATTAAATATTCCTTGTATGGCCATGTGGATTGGCGAGATACGAATCTTGCTGAGCGAGTCGATCATCTCCGAGCTGACTTGGCTATCCTTTAGTACAGTCGTTAATTGCCCGATCGCATTTGCCACGAAATCAGGCGGGGCGATGAACTGATAAAAGACAAAGTATTCAAGCGAGACGATCAATGCGGCGAAAAAATACAACATCGTGCCGAATCTCCATGCATGAAAGAAACTGATCCTTCCACCGATGTCGTGCCGATATCTTTTCGTCATGTAGTAGGCGATGAAAGGGACGGCGAGCGTCAATAGCCAATAGACAAGACTTAAGGAGGGGACGGAAACGCTGAAGATGAAAAAGATGTATTTCACTACCCAATATATACCCATGGCCAAACCATAAGTCATAGCGCCTTTTAAAAGTAAATTCTTATTCTCTTCCATGATGCTGCAGTTTTGAATTCTTATCAGCAAAATTAATATATTAATGCAAATGCGCAACTATATTATGCCTAAAATGCGAAAAAGGAAGCCTACTTATAAGCTTCCTTCTTTAAGATGTGTCTTATCTGAGCCTCTTGTCGGATTCGAACCAACGACCCCGAGATTACAAATCACGTGCTCTGGCCAACTGAGCTAAAGAGGCAGGTGGGTAAGCTTACTACATCGCGCCGCTACAACCAAGTACCCTTGCTGCGGTCAAGCCCTGGGGGATTCCGAGGGAGCATGCCGTGTAGGACTTACCCGGGTGCAAAAGTAGATATTATTTTTTACTTTGCAAGCGTTTTCTTACTCTTGGGATGATAATTGTTTATAAAGAATTGAAAACCTTATGCTTTTGGTAGTGTTAAAGAATGTTTTATGTGTTGTGGCCGATGGTTTATCAAAGAATGTTGATTTTTTCATTGTGAGGAAAAAATATTTTCATCATGAAGAAAAAGTATTTTCACCGTGAAGAAAAAGTATTTTCATCACGATGAAAAAACAGTTTACTTGGAAGAGGTTCCGCTTTCCAATATGCTGACGATGGAGAACAACGTAAAGCAGATCGCTCCCAGTCCGGCCAATACCCGTGCGGGAATGGCATAATAACTATGCTCGGCCGCCATCTCGAAAAGGAAAGCGGAGAGGAAAAGGCAGAATAAAGCCGTGAATATGGGAATTAATGGAATCCGGTTGGCAAGCTTGAATTCTTCCCTCCATATTTTAGACAGCAAGATCACCTTGCTGGAGATACTATAGCAAACTAATCCAAGGCCGATCATGATATATCCGGTTGAGGCATTAGCCGGGTCGCTATCTCCTAATACGAAGAGGCCCCATATCAGACTGATAGATCCCATCAGGATGACAAAACGGTGCCATAGCCTTTTTTCCAATCGGGAATATGTGTTTCTTATTTGTCGGGCGATCGTGGCGACTAAAGCGATTAAGCTGCTGCAAATACATGCTAGTCCGGCCATCACATGCCCGGCGACAAAGTATTGGGAATGCTCGTCGCTATGCGCTAGCAACCGGTAAGCCCAAATCCATGCGACTATGGATATAAATGATGCTACAAGGATCAAGAATACCCCCTGCCAAAAGTTGAACGCTTTGTCTGGTATTCTGGGATCGTCGCTTTTGGCGTTCATTTGTATTAAGGTGAATCGGGTAGAGGCGGTAGCCGTTGTTGCTACGCATGCGGTTATAAGGCCCACCCCGCAAATGACATGGCCCGCGACAAAGTCTGCTGGCGCCGGTGAGGACATGAGTAAGATAAAGCCCGCCAGAAAAGTGATGGTTGCCGAGAGATATCCAAGGATAGGCAAGGCGAATCTGGCTACATTATTATATGTATGGATAATTTGACGAATAATGGTCGCTGCCGTAGCGAACAAGGCTATACAAATAAAGCCAAGAGAGAATACGACAGGTCCGGCGACGAATCTGCTGGAGTCCACTCCATAGTTAAAGACAAAAAATCCATAACCGAAACAAAAGAGGGCCATTAGCAATGGAATCGCCCTGAATAAGACACTAATCCCGTAATTCATAACTTGTTTTTTATTTAGATTTTTCTTCAAACAGAGATGCGATCCTTTTTGTTCAAGAAGAATTTTAGAGGTTATACGATGTTTTTGCGTGTTATTTCATCATTTTTGTTTTTCTTTGCGGAAAATATCAGAGAAGTGAATCTTATTATAGAACAAGGTAACACGTCATCAAAGGTCGCTGTGTATAAAAATGGGCATATAGAGGCTTCTTTTGTATACAAGCAATTCGGTGTATCTGTGGTCGCTGCTCTTTTTGAGAAGTACGCTTTTACGCAAGGCATTTTATCGACGGTGATAGATACGGACGATGAGTTGATCGCTTATCTAAAAAATAAGCTTCAGCGTTTTGTCTTTCTGGATGAACACGTAGCTTTACCGATCAAGGTGGAATATGGGACGCCGAAAACGCTAGGCAAGGACCGTTTGGCCGCTGTCGTGGGGGCGAATTATTTGCGGCCGGGAAAAAATCTGCTGGTTATCGATGCCGGTACCGCTATCACGTATGAGGTGATAGAAGCGCCGGGTATCTTTCTGGGAGGGAATATCTCTCCGGGGATGACAACCCGTTTTCGAGCGTTGAACCATTTTACGAAGAAACTGCCTTTGGTAACGGAAGAGGATGATATACCGCTTATCGGGAGAAGTACGGAAACGGCTATCCAAGCGGGTGTGGTGAATGGGATTGTTTACGAGATGGACGGATATATTGACGAGCTGAAAGTAAAATATCCGGATCTTTTGGTTTTTTTAACAGGCGGTCATTCGTTTTATTTTGAAAGACGGCTAAAAAACTCCATCTTTGCAGACATTAATTTAGTGTTGACAGGATTAAACAGAATCTTAGAGTATAATGTTGAAAATTAATAAGGTAGTAATAATAAGTTTTCTTATCTTTACACAATTGCCATTGTGGGCTCAAAATAACACGAACTCGCCTTATACGCGATTTGGATATGGAGAGTTGGCGGATCGATCTTTTGGTGCCGGAAGGGCGATGGGTGGAGTCGGTTATGGATTAAGGTCCTCTAAACAGATAAATCCATTAAATCCAGCATCTTATAGTTGTATGGATTCGTTGACATTCCTTTTTGATTTTGGTGCGTCCGGTCAGGTGTCTTGGTTCTATGACGGTACGAATAAGCAACGACAGATGAATGGAAACGTGGAGTATATCGCTATGCAATTTCCGATCACCCGGCGTTTAGCGATGAGTATTGGTTTATTACCTTATTCATATGTAGGATATGATTTCGGCGAGAGCCGTACTGAGGGCGGTTTAAGTTGGGGAGAAAGCTTTAGTGGCGAAGGTGGCTTAAGCGATGCCTATTTAGGGCTCTCCTATGATATTTGGAAGAAGCGTCTTTCCATTGGTTTGAACGCCGGATTTTTATTTGGAAATATAACACATTCCCGCAACTTGATTTTCCCGAGTTCGACAGGGGCGGACGATGTGTATAGAAACCAACGTTATGAGATTCGTGATTTAAAGTTAGATTTTGGTATTCAATATACGCATCCTTTGAGCAAGACGGAGCATGTCACGGTAGGTTTCGTTTATTCTCCTGGGAAAAAGCTGAATACGACTGTGTATGATACTCAACTTGTCGGTTCTTCGGCTACATCCGGATATACAAGGAACGATACAATTAAGAATTATCGGTTTGATATGCCAAACTCTTATGGAGCGGGTATCTCTTATGTGAAGGAGAACCGGTTGACGTTAGCTGCGGACTTCTTATATGAGGACTGGGCGAACGCTTATTTTGATAACGAGAAAGGTCAATTCAAGAATCGTACACGTGTAGCGGCTGGTGCCGAATTTATTCCTCGTTATGATAATCGTAATTATCTGGGACGTATCAGATACCGTGCCGGTTTTCATTATAGCAATTCGTACTTAAGAGTCAGTCGCTCCGAGGAGAATGGTTATAAAGGACATGGTTATAATGAATATGGGGCGAGTATCGGTTTTGGGCTTCCATTGATCGATAACCGTTCATTAGTGAACCTGTCATTTGAATACGTGAAGATCCGTCCGGAATTACGTACAATGATTGATGAGCAGTATTTCCGGTTTACGGTGAACTATACATTTAACGAATTATGGTTTTTTAAACGAAAAGTGGATTAAACCGGGAATGGCCGAAAGGGTCTAATGAGTATGATACTTTTTTGAAGGAATATAAATTTATAGCTAACTTTAATAGAAAGAGATATGAAGATCAAAGTTTTATTACTAGCGCTTGGATGTACTATGGGTACATTGGGTGCTTATGCGCAGAAAGGAGTAGATAATGGTACACAGTTCGGTTCCGGTGAGGATAGCGTGCGTTGTATTACCAATATCAGCTTGTTCGTTCCTTACGCGAAAGCCGGAAACTTCAAAGATGCCTATGATTTCTGGAAGATCGTGTACGATGAGTGTCCTGCCGCTACAAAAGATATCTATTTGTACGGTGTGAAAATTATGGGCTGGAAGATCGCCCAAGAGAAAGATCCCGCTAAGAAGAATGCTCTTATTGATGATTTGATGGGGGTTTACGACAAGCGTGTGAAATATTTTGGAAATGATCGCCGGTATGGAAAAGACTGGATCGTTGCTCGAAAAGTGCAAGATTATTTAGCGCAAACAGGCGATAATGCCGACTATAATCAGGCCTATACTTGGTTGAAGGAGATCGTTGATGAGAAAGGTGCTGATACGGAGGCTCTAGGTCTCTCCTTGTTTAGTTTCTCTTCTATGAAGAAAATGCTTAACGATCCGAACTTCAAAGAGCAGTATATTCAAGATTATTTGAAGGTTTCTGCTGGCTTGGATGCTCAGTTAAAAGCTGCGCAGGCTGCAAACAATCAAAAAGAAGTGAATGCCTTGACCGCATATAAGAGTGGTGTTGATAATGCCTTTGCAAATAGTGGTGCTGCCGATTGCGAGACTTTGCAGAATTTGTATGCTGCTAAGATCGAGGAGAATAAGGATAACTTACCTTATTTGAAAGAGACTATATCTTTGTTGAGAAGAACAGGTTGCCAAGAAATCGAGGCTTACTTTTTGGCATCAGACTATGCTTATCGTCAAGAACCTAGTGCCGAGGCAGCTGTTGGGCTAGGAAAGAAAGCCGTTAAGATAAAGGATTATGATACGGCTATTAAATACTTTGATGAGGCCGCGAATTTAGAAACGGACGCGACTTCAAAAGCTGATGATTATTATATGATCGCATTGTTGCTGTTTGAGCAAAATGCTTATTCGAAGGCTAGACAATATTGCCAGAAAGCTTTGGAGGTAAATCCAAACTATGGTAATGCTTATTTATTGATCGGCAAGATGTATGCCGCTACTTCTAAATCTGTCTTCCCGAATGATGGAGTGTTGGCAAGAGCTGCTTATAATGCCGCTATCGATAAATTTGAGAAAGCGAAACAGGTAGATCCGAGTGTTGCTGAAGAGGCTAATACTTTGATATCATCTTATCGTGCTCACCTTCCTTCTACGGAGGAGATCTTCATGCACCCGGATTTGGAGAAGGGCAAACCTTTCACTGTCGGTGGTTGGATCGGAGAGCGTACAACGATTCGGTAATTATGATAGGAAATCGTTTTCATTGTAAAACGGAAAATATGGGCATAACAACTACCTTCGTGGTGGTTGTTATGCTTCTTTTGTTTTCTGCCTCTTGCAGTAAGGAACATAAGGAGGTGGTTGATGTTGAGTTTGATCCGGACAAGACTTATACGATGAAGGCTACGGATGTGTCATCCTTGATCTCCGATTCTGGTATCACGAGATATCGCTTGAAAGCGAAAGAGTGGCAGATTTACGGGAAGGCGGCGGAACCCCATTGGTATTTCCCCGAGGGGATCTACGTGGAGAAGTTCGATACCTTATTCCAGACAGAAGCGAGTATTAAGGCGGATACAGCCTATTATTATGATAAAAAAGGGCTTTGGGAGCTGATCGGTAATGTAGAGGTGGAAAGTCTGCAAGGGGAGCATTTTGAGACTTCCCAATTGTTCTGGGACCAGAAGCAGGAGAAGGTTTATTCTGATAAGTTTATGCGTATCGAGCAAGAAGATAAGATCATAACAGGCATAGGCTTTGAGTCGAACCAAGATATGACTCAGTATAAGATATTTAACTCACAAGGTATTTTCCCGGTGAGCGATGCTCTGGCCGATACGACACGGACAGTTCAGGGGGATAGTGCCCGGGGAGATGTGTCACAAATAGATTCAATAAAAAGTAATTAAGGTGGGGACGCTGACTTATATTTTAATTTCCCTCGCATTTTCCGCATTCTTTTCCGGGATGGAGATCGCTTTTATCTCCTCCAATAAGCTTCGTTTCGAGCTGGATAAGAAGGAACGTAGTCTATCCAGTAAGATACTGGGTATTTTCTATCGTAATCCAAATTTGTTTATCTCTACCATGTTGGTGGGTAACAATATCGCACTGGTTATCTATGGTATCCTGATGGCTCAGATCATTGGTGAAAATCTGCTGGCCGGCTTTATTGACAATCACTTCCTAATGGTGTTGGCACAGACTGTCATTTCTACCTTGATTATTTTGGTGACCGGAGAGTTCCTCCCGAAAACATTGTTCAAGATCAATCCCAATCTGGTACTGAACGTTTTTGCCGTTCCGCTTATTGTCTGTTACATTATTTTGTATCCCGTCTCCAAATTGTCCTCCGGACTGTCTTGTTTGTTCCTTCGCATTTTTGGCATGAAGGTGAATAAGGAAGCGTCTGATATCGCATTCGGAAAAGTCGATCTGGATTACTTTGTACAGAGTAGTAAGAGTGGAGATCGGAAGAGCGTCGTGTAGGGAAAGAGTGTAGATCTCG
>OLWT01001948.1_pt1 | contig 9613 bp, 10 predicted proteins | sample 1674001 | NCBI WGS metagenome assembly OLWT01 (sample SAMEA103958137, study PRJEB25191) | human gut metagenome | biome: human-associated habitat [ENVO:00009003]; feature: intestine environment [ENVO:2100002]; material: feces | place: Germany | collected 2013/2015 | reverse complement strand
TACATTGCTCCGCCTCCTTTAGGCTAAAATACGATGCACCTTTATTATAGCCTAAGTGAGAGGAAAAATCAATAGATTTTAGGCTAAAATACGATGCACTTGTATTTTAGCCTATATGGGCAGCAATTATGCGTGTCTGCACAGTCTTTTACCATTCGTGCAAAAGTCGCCCGATTTCAAATCAGGCGACTGAGCAGATGGTACTTGTCATTCCCCCCATCAAAGAGCGTCGGGGTTTTCTTCATGATCGTTCACCTCATCACCTTGATAATCAACTCGTTCACATCCTCTGTCGGTTTTCCGGCAGAAAGAAGCTTGTTACGAAAAGCGAGAAGCGCTTCCCGCATCAGCCGCGCCTCGTCAGGGGACAGCTCAACCATTCGTTTCTCTGCTTTACGGCGAAACATTTGCAGCACCTCCATTCCTCTCTGCCTCCATTGTATCCGCAGATGCTCATCATGGCAAATGTGCAAATGAAAATCTTCCGAAAAGCGAATACGGCAGCCTATTGAAAGGCTGCCGTAGATCGACAAACTGGAATTTTCAAATTAGTCTTTGCAAATAACCTTTGAACCTTCACCATCAATTACAATTCCCTGACGGTTGTTAATTGGGCATAGATTCAAATCCGAAAACTCAGTCATTATTTTCTCGGTAACTTTCTTAAATGGTGCTGTAAGATAATGCGGAAGAACATAGAAATCAATCAAATCAAGCCCTGCATCATCTTCTTGTGAGTAGTCCTCCGGCTTTTCATCCATTTGCTCGATATATTGGATGCTTGGAGCGCATATAATTGCGCCTGCCGACTCGCCGATCATCAATTTTCCATTTGCCAATTCCTTTTTCAGCAGTCCATCAGTTCCCGTTTTACGGAGCTGGTCCATAAGAAAGAAAGAATTTCCGCCGGTAAAATATATCACATCTGCTTCTTCAAAAACAGACTGTATCGTTGAATAAGCCTCCGTTGAAATATCAATTTCAGTTACGATTGCTCCCAACTTTTTGAATAATTTTCGAGCCGAGCCGACATAACCGGTGTAGCCTTCACGCAGTGAAGCTGTTGGAATAAATGCGACTTTCTTATTTTCAATTTCTTCCTTTATCAGACTTCCCACACTTGAAAAGTGCGAACATAAAAATAGTTTCATCAATATTCTCCTTTATAAATACCAATTTATCTTTTTCTTTCTGAAAATGGGCAATTCCGCAATGGAACTGCCCATATATCTTTAAAATATGCGATTTTTAAGGCTCTGCACCGTTTCAAGCACCATTTGGTGTAAATTTGGTGTATTTGTGTATTTTCAGAGCTTTTTCACAAATGAAGTACATCCCGTTTTGTAGGGTAAAACGGTACTTCTTAATAGAGCTTTGCACCTGCCGGAATGTGGTCATCCACCATAAGGAGATGAAGCTTTTCTTCGCCTTCTTCTTCGTGAATGGCGGAGAGCAGCATACCACAAGAGTCAATGCCCATCATTGCTCTTGGAGGAAGATTTGTGATGGCGATAAGTGTCTTACCAACAAGTTCTTCCGGCTCGTAATATGCGTGAATACCGCTTAAAATGGTTCTGTCTGTGCCTGTTCCGTCATCAAGAGTGAACTGAAGGAGTTTCTTTGACTTCGGTACTGCAACACACTCTTTAACCTTCACAGCTCTGAAATCCGACTTTGAGAATGTGTCAAAATCAACATCTTCCTCAAACAAAGGCTCAACCTTTACCTTAGAAAAATCAATTTTCTCAGGCTCTGAATTTGGTGTAGAAACTTCTTTATCCTTTACACCATTTTCGGATTTTACACCACCGAGGGTCTTCATTGTCGGGAACAGAATGACATCGCGAATGGAGCTTGCACCGGTCAGGAGCATTACGCAGCGGTCGATGCCGATACCGAGTCCGCCCGTGGGAGGCATGCCGTACTCAAGCGCGTTTATGAAGTCATCGTCCATCATGCCGGCCTCATCGTCGCCCTTGGCGCGCAGCTCGACCTGCTTGAGGAAGCGCTGCTTCTGGTCAATGGGGTCATTGAGCTCGGAAAACGCATTGCCCATCTCGCTGCGGCAGATAAACAGCTCAAAACGTTCGGTCAGGCGCGGATCCTTGGGGGAGCGCTTTGCAAGCGGAGACACGTCGACCGGGTGCATGGTTATGAACGTAGGCTGGATGAGCTTTTCCTCAACGAGCTGGTCAAAGCTCTCGTACAGGGCGTGACCCCATGTAGGCTCGACCTTGTCCATATCAACGCCTGCGGCCTTTGCGGCGGCTACGGCGGATGCATCGTCCTCTATCGCCATGAAATCAACGCCGACGTATTTCTTAACGGCCTCGGCCATGGTAAGGCGCTCCCAGCCCGGAGTGAGGTCGATCTCTTCGCCCTGCCATGCACACTTATAGGTGCCGAGGATCTGCATCGCGGCGCCCGACAGAAGATCCTCGAAAAGATCCATCATGTCGTTAAAATCGGCATAGGACTGATAAAGCTCAACGGTGGTGAACTCGGGATTGTGCTTTGTGTCCATGCCCTCGTTGCGGAAGATGCGGCCTATCTCGTACACACGCTCGATGCCGCCGACAATAAGGCGTTTGAGATTAAGTTCGGTCGCTATACGCAGGAACATGTCTATATCCAGCGTATTGTGATGCGTTATGAACGGACGAGCGGTAGCGCCGCCGGAAATGGTGTTAAGTACGGGAGTTTCAACCTCCATGTAGCCTCTGCCGTCGAGGAACGAGCGGACATAGCTTATAAATTTCGAGCGGATCTCAAAATTGCGGCGGCTGTCATCGCTCATGATGAGGTCAACATAGCGCTGGCGGTATTTAAGCTCGGTGCTGGTCATGCCGTGGAACTTTTCGGGCAGCGGGCGCAGGCTCTTGGAAAGCAGCGTGACAGACTCGACATGCACGGAAATTTCCTCGGTCTTGGTCTTGAAAACGAAGCCAGAAACGCCGATAATGTCGCCTATATCGTACTTGCGGAAGTCTGCAAACTCCTGCTCGGACACCGCATCCTTGCGGACATAGATCTGGATCGTGCCGCGATCATCTTGGATATGGCAGAATATTGCCTTGCCCATGCCGCGCTTGGACATAATACGTCCTGCGACCTTGACGGTTTTTCCGTCAAATGCGTCATAGTCTGCCTTAATTTCAGTCGAATACGCGCTTCTTTCGAAGCGTGTCTGGGTGAAGGGGTCTCTCCCCTCCTCCTGCAAAGCCTTGAGCTTATCGCGTCTTATTTTCAGCAGCTCGCTGAGCTCCTGATCAGGCGCTGCGTTCTCATTCGTCTTATTCTCACTCATAGCCTACCCTCTTAATCGTTTTCTACCGAAAGTATCTCAAAGTGCAGCTCGCCTGCCGGTGCATCGACGGTGATCTTCTCGCCTGCGACGTGACCGTAAAGGCCGCGGCCAAAGGGCGAATCGTCGGATACACGGCCCTCCATGGGGTTTGCCTCCTGCGAGCCTACAACGGTGTATTCCTCTTCGTAGCCTTCGTCAATGTCGCGAACCTTGACTCTGCTGCCGAGGGTAACTGCGCCCTTACGCATGCCCGTATCGACCTTCTCGACGATCTCGGCGTTCTCAACAAGGCTCTTGAGCTCGGCAATTCTGGAATAGAGCTTGCCCTGCTCGGTCTTTGCCTCGTCGTATTCGCTGTTTTCGGAAAGGTCGCCAAAGCTGCGCGCTTCTTTTATCTGCTCGGCAACTTCCTTTGCCTTATCGGTTTCAAGGTACAGAAGCTCCTTTTTGAGCGCGTCAAGGCGCTCCTGACTCATTTTAAATCTGTTTTCGGTAGCCATACTCAGCTCTCCTTTATTATCCTTATTTATAGCGCTCAGCTCAGCGCTTTTATCGCTGCATTGAGCTGGACTGTTGTGTCCTTTTCGGTATTGTGCGCCTCGATATCGGGCTTGATGCCGCCGGCTTCGGCAAGGTCAACGCGCTGCGGCGTGAGATACTTCTTTGTCGAAATGTGTATCGCACCGCCATTTGAAAGTTCGATGGTCACCTGGCTTCTCGCCTTGCCTGTTGTGTGCTCGCCGACTATGGTCGCCCAATCATACTCCTGAAGCGCGGCTGCGAAAAATTCCGCCGCACTGTAGCTGTTTTCGTTGACGAGAACGGCCATTTTTGCGCTCAGGCATACCTTGTCGGAGGTTTGGACGGTTTCCTTTCCGGCTTTGTCAACGCTGACAAACAAATCGCCGTCTGGCAGCAGATAGTCCAAAAGCGAAACAAGCTCGCTTACAAGGCCGCCGGGATTATCGCGGACATCGAATATGAACGACTTTGCGCCCTCTGCCGTGAGCTTTTCGATAGCGCCGATCGCGCCCTCGCTGCTTCCGGCTTCAAAGTTTGCGATTTTTATATAGCCGATATTATTCTCCAGCATTTTTGAGGATATCGGATTTTTATAAATTACCTCGCAGGATATCGTGACGCTCGACTCGTTTCCCTTTTCGTCGGCAATCACCATCGGGAAGTTTTTATTGAGCTTCGAGCGGATAAGCTCCTGAAGCTCAGCGGTCGTCATCCCCTCCGTCAGCTGACCGTCAACGGAGACTATGGTCTGTCCGACATTGAGTCCGGCGGTGGCCGCCGGGGTGCCGTCCTCGACTGCGAATATCTCAAATTTGCCCTTATCGTTGAGCTTAACGCTGACTCCGATGCCGGCGTACTCGTTTGCGGAAGAGAGCTTATACGCCGCATACTCCTCAGGGCTCATGTAATAGCTCCACTTATCGTCAATGCTGCGAACCATTGCTGACGCAGCAGCGTTATACAGCGTATCGCTGTTGGCATCGCCAATATAGTTTTCCTCGATGATCTTTTCGATCTCGACATACGCCTTGGCGTCATTATAATATTTCTGCGCGCCGAAGCCGCCTGTCGTTATAAGATAAGTTGCAGCCGCGGTCACGACCATAACCACGAGAGCCACTATTATAAGATGTATGAACTTAAATTTCCTGCCGAAACCGGGGCGTGATCGTTTTTCCATTCAATCTCTCCTTTTTTTACGGTGCTCCGCAGTTCGGAGCCTTCGTCAGCTAAACAGTACGTTTGACTGGCAGCCGCAAGGCCGCCAGTCAAGCTCATATTCTATCAAATATTATTTTCAGCGATACACTGCTGCACGGTCTCCGAGGCTTCGTGGGCGGAAGCCTGCTCCACCCCATCGGCTCTCACCGGGATCACCGTGAGCACAAGGCTGAGTATCATCGTCAGCACAAGGATCATCGCCAGTATTGATACTACCAATCTTCTGTTCATGCCAAAATCCTCACACCTTGAGGTAATTTCTTATCGCGATAACGCCGCCGACCGCACCGACGAGTACGCCGACCGCAAGGAACGCGACGAGCACGATCACCCATACCTGGGAGAACGGAACGATCTGCACAAAGGATATTGCAAGGCTCTGCGCAACCTTTGTCTCCAGTGCCTTATACAGGCCCCACTGGGCAAGGAACGCAAGGCCGCCGCCGGCAATGCCGAGCACGAGACCCTCGATAACAAAGGGGCATCGAATGAAGCTGTTGGACGCGCCGACCATCTTCATTATGGCGATCTCTTCTCTTCTGCCGTAGGTTGCGAGCTTTATGGTATTGCTCATGATAAACAGCGACACAAAGCCGAGGATAGCTATAAGCACGAGAGATACGATGCTTATGACGTTGCGAACGGAGATAAATTTATCCGCAAATTCGGTGGGAGCGTTGACCTTAACGATACCGTCAACATTTTCTATTGCGGTTTTCGTTGCGTCCATTTGGCTAAGATCAACAAGCTGAATGACAAAGCGATGGCGGAAGACCTCTTCGTTGAGACCCTCCATATAGCTTTCGTCATACTTTTCAAGGAAGTTCTGACGTGCCTCGCTGCGGCTTACAAAGTTTACACTTGCGACATTATCGAGCGCCTCAAGCTTTGTTTGTATCTGCGCGGTCGCTTCCTGTGCGGTCATATCCTCGTCAACGTAGGCAAGGATCTGGTTCTGATTGCCGATATCCTCGACTATCTGGTTGACGTTTATATCAAGAAGCGTGAAGCTGCCCATTACTATCAGGCAGGCAATTATTATCGTGACCGAGGCAAAGGACATAAATCCGTGCGTAAACACATTGCGGAAGCCCTCGCCTATAAGATATCCGTATCTATTCAACTTCATAACTGTAGTACCCGTCCATTCCGTCACTGATAAGGTGGCCGCCGTCGATGGCTATTACGCGCTTTGAGAAAGCATTGACCAGTTCCTTTTCGTGAGTAACCACAAGTATCGTGGTTCCCATTTCGTTGATCTTCTCAAGCAAAAGCATAAGCTCAAGGCTGCGCACAGGGTCAAGGTTGCCGGTCGGCTCGTCGGCGATTATCATGGTCGGATTGTTGACCAGAGCGCGTGCTATGGCGACACGCTGCTGCTCGCCGCCGGAAAGCTCCGCCGGGAGGCGCTTTTCGCGTCCCTCAAGGCCAACAAGCTCCAAAACACGGGGCACACGGTCTTTAATTGCCTTATTCGTTGCACCGACAACGCGCATCGCAAACGCCACGTTATCATAAACCGTCATCTTATCAATAAGTCTGAAGTCCTGGAAGATGACGCCGAGCGTTCTTCTCATCTGCGGCATTTTGCGGCGCTTGAGCTTGTTCATATTAAAGCCGTTTACGATGACCTCGCCCTCGGATGCCATAATCTCGCCAGTGAGAAGTTTTATTATCGTCGTCTTGCCCGAGCCGGACGGCCCGACAAGGAAGGCAAACTCGCCCTCGTTTATCGTGAGGCTGAAATTATCGAGCGCGGCAACATCGCTGTTGTCATAAACCATAGTTACATTGTTCATCTGAACCATGTGTCATTTTCCTCCTGAGGATTTCGGGGGCATTCCCCTACGGATTTCAGCGGCCGTTGCTGTTGACCGAGTCAAGATACTGCTTGACCATCATTGCGACCTTGAAAACGATGGCGTGGTCAAACTCGCGCAGATCAAGGCCGGTGATCTTCTTGATCTTCTCCAGCCTGTACACGAGCGTGTTGCGGTGAACGTACAGCTTGCGGCTCGTTTCCGAGACGTTGAGGTTATTCTCGAAGAATTTGTTTATCGTTTCAAGCGTGTCCTCGTCAAGAGTTTCAAGCGGATTTTTCTTGAAGACCTCATTGAGGAACATTTCGCAGAGCGTTGTGGGCAGCTGATATATTATACGGCCGATGCCGAGATTTTCATAGCTGATGATCGTCTTTTCCGAGTCGAAGACTCTGCCGACGTCGATCGCGATCTGGGCTTCCTTATAGCGGTCGGCAAGCTCGCGCAGGTGACGCGCGGTCGTTCCGATGCCAATAATGCACTTGATCTGAAGCTCGTTGCGCAGAACCATCTCAACGCTTTCGGCAATGGCTTTCACCTCGGCGCTGTTGTCGCCGCCGGGAAGCTCTTTTATAACGACGATATCCGTCTCGTTTATGCTGATGACGAAGTCATGCTGCTTATCGGGGAAAAGCGTCTGCAAGACCTCGACGCTCGCAACATCCGAGCGCTCGACCTGACGCACGAGCAGCAGCGCACGCGGAACATCGGGGGCAAAATGCAGCTCCTTTGTTCTTACATAAACGTCGCCGGGAAGAATGTTATCGGAAATTATATTTTTAAGAAAAGCGGCCTTATTGTACTTTTCCTCGTAATTCATCTTCGCCTCGTTAAAGGCGACGGCAGCCATCATGCACGTCATGCGCGCCATATCGTCGCAGCCCTCAACAAAAACGGCATAGTCAAACTTGCTGCTGTTATTGCTGAGCACCTTATAGGTACGCACGCCGCTTACAAGCACAGGCTCCGAAAAGTCGTAATTCATGCTCGAAAAGTCGTCAAGCCTCGAGCCGATCATGGGCAGCTCACTGCATGTGATGACAAAGCCCTGATCATCAATGATGCCGATGCAGCGGTCGGTAGCTTCCTTTATCTGTATTATCACGCTCTGAAAAATTCTGCTGGACATCGTCTTTTTACCTCCAGTGAAGTATATGGGTATTTTAACGATAGATAATATTCAACACTTTCTACATGATAATACTTTTTTGTGCGTTTTTCAATAGAAAATCACATTATTTTTGTGCGTTTTTCAAAAAATCGCATAATTGTTTTGATAAAAGCACCAAATATAGGGCTCATTTTTTGTTATTTTTTCTTATTCACACTGCACAACTCTTTTTCCGTCAATTGACGAAATTGGCCCGGCAGGAGCGATTTATCAAGCTCAAGCGCGCCGATCGAGAGCCTTTTTAGCTCCGTAACCGGCTTTCCGCGTGAGGCGAGCATACGCTTTACCTGATGGTATTTGCCCTCCATAACGCGCACGAGGCAGCTTCCGTCTGGCAGCTTTTCAAGCCCTGCCGGCAGGCACTGTGTTCCGTCGGCAAGCACTATCCCCTGCCTGAACGCTTCAACGTCGGCATCGTCAACCGGGCTTTCTGTGCAGGCACGATAGGTCTTTACGATCTCGGACTTCGGCGAGATCACGCGGTGTGCAAACTCTCCGTCGTTCGTTATTATAAGAAGTCCGGTCGTGTCCTTATCCAGCCTGCCGACCGGGAAAAGATTTTTCTTTCTTAGTTCTGCCGGGAACAGGTCAATCACCGTTTTCTGCTTTTTATCATCGGTTGCCGACAGCAGTCCGGACGGCTTATTTAGCATGTAGTAACAGATTTTTTCGTATCTGACGGGCTTGCCGTCGAGCGTTACCTTCGCCGTGTCGCTGTCAAGCTTCTGCTCAGGAGACCTCACCGGAACGTCGTCAACGCAGACGCTGCCGTTCTTTATTATCTCCCGAAGCCGGCTGCGCGAAAGTGCGGTGCACTCGGACAGGTATTTGTCAAGTCGCATAAGCGGCATAATATCACCATGTTCAGCATAGGATTAGTTAGGAAAAAACTTGAGCTTATTATAACATAAAGTATTGATTTTTTGAATAGGAAAAGGCAAATATACGCATATGTTAACAAAATGTTTAAAGCTGACAAAAACACGCGCAGTTGCGCTTCTGCTCATGCTTGGAGTTATGCTCGCCGCCGCCGTTGTCCTTTGCTCCTCGCCGCGAAGCATTTTCAGCACCGGCGACATGCTCGACGTCTCGCAGCTCAATGGGCGCGAAAAGTATCTCGCGTCATATGGCTGGGTGATCGATCCGGCCAGTGAGACCGAGCGCACTGTTCTGCTTCCAAAGAAATTCGAGGGCACGGTCAGGGACTATGCCGACATGCAGACGGATCAAGGCTATGACTTTGCGTTTTATTCGGGGCTTGAATGCAGGCAGTTTACATACGAGGTGACAAATTACGACGGCTGCGACGGCACGGTTTATGCCGTGCTTTACGTCAAGGGCACGCGCGTCATCGGCGGAGATATACACTCTGCCGAGATAAACGGGTTCATGCATGGTATAAGATGAAAAATGCCCCTTGAAGCAGTGCTTCAAGGGGCATAGTTTACGAACTTTTCAGTTCGGTGAGTTTAGGAAATTACTCCTCGACCTCGATAACAACGCCGGAACCGACAGTGCGGCCACCCTCACGGATAGCGAAACGCAGGCCCTCTTCCATAGCGACGGGGGTCA
>OLWT01001933.1_pt1 | contig 9686 bp, 5 predicted proteins | sample 1674001 | NCBI WGS metagenome assembly OLWT01 (sample SAMEA103958137, study PRJEB25191) | human gut metagenome | biome: human-associated habitat [ENVO:00009003]; feature: intestine environment [ENVO:2100002]; material: feces | place: Germany | collected 2013/2015 | reverse complement strand
CATTTGCAGACGCTATGAGCCGTTATGGCTCTGACAAGCCTGATACACGTTTCGGCATGGAGATACAGGATATCACAGACACCGTTAAGGATATAGACTTTGTGGTATTCAAGTCAGCTATTGAGGCAGGCGGCTCAGTTCGTGCAATAAACGTCAAGGGCGGTGCGGCAACATATACAAGAAAAGAGATCGACAAGCTTGTTGAGCACGCAAAGGGCATAGGTGCAAAGGGTCTTGCATATATCCGCTGGGCAGACGAGCCAAACTGCTCATTCAAGAAGTTTCTTGGCGAGGGCGATCTTGAGAAGATAAACGAAGCCGTTGGAGCAGAAAAAGGCGACCTTATCCTCATCTGTGCAGACAAGAACAAGGTAGTTCTTCCAACTTTGGGCGCACTCAGACTTATCTGCGGAAAGCGTCTTGGCGTTATCCCGGAGGGCAAGTTCAATTTTGTATGGATAACAGAAATGCCATTCTTTGAGTATGATGACGAGAACGACACATGGGTAGCAGCGCACCACCCATTCACAATGCCAATGGAGGAGTGTCTTGACTATCTTGACACCGACCCTGCAAACGTCCGTGCAAAGGCGTGGGATCTTGTCCTCAACGGCACAGAGCTTTCATCAGGCTCAATGAGAATAACAGACTTTGAGCTTCAGCAGAAAATGTTTGAAGCACTGGGCATGACAGACGAAGAGATAGAAGCAAAGTTCGGCTTCCTCGTAGACGCTTATCGTTATGCCGCACCACCGCATGGCGGCATGGGCATAGGTCTTGACAGACTTTCCATGATAATCTGCAATGCAGACAGTCTGAGAGATGTAATAGCCTTCCCAAAGGTACAGAACGCCAGCGAGCTTATGAGTGCTTGTCCGTCCACAGTAGACGAGAAGCAGCTTGAAGAGCTTCACATCAAGACCACAGAAACAGAAGAATAATTCGCATTAACGCAAACAGGACAGCTCATGAGGGCTGTCCTGTTTTTGTTTTATTGCACAAATTCTAATGAACCGCACAATGTATATGTAGGGGCGACCTGAGGTCGCCCGCCTGCGTTTTATCTCTCGCTCCGCTCGGTGCTGACTTTTACTTTGTGCTTGTTCTTTACTCTGGTCGGCTTTGCCCATTCCTCACTCCTCACTCCTCATTCCTCACTTATACTCCCCCTCATAGAAACTTGAAACCCGCAGCCGAATTACTCGACCACGGGTTCCAAGCTATAATTTATAAGTGGGATGGGGGCAATTTTATTGGGTAGTCACCCGTCATCTTTAAGGCTTAATCGTCCTGAAGTGCGTCATAACCCTCTTCATTCGTTCTGATCTTTACTACGTTCTCAATGTTGTATACAAAGATCTTTCCATCTCCGATATGACCTGTATAAAGGGCTGCCTTTGCAGCATCTATAACTGCTCTTGTTGGTACCTTGCAAATAACGACTTCGACCTTTACCTTTGGCAGCAGATTTGTTTCAACAACTGCACCACGGTAATACTCAGGCTGTCCTTTCTGCATTCCGCAGCCAAGAACGTTCGTTACTGTAACACCTGTTACGTCGATGTCCTCCAAAGCTGTGATAAGATCGTTGAGCTTCTGCTGCTTGCAGATGATAGCGACCTTTGTCATCTTAGGTGTGCCGTCAGCAGACGGTGCGTCTGTTGCATAAGATTCTACCTTCTCAACAGGAACTACAGGCTCTGTTGACTTGTCTACCTTTACAACGCTCTTTGCGTCGTCCTTTGTATAGCTGAGCATTGCCTGTGACATTGCTGGTGCGAAGTCAGCGTAAGAAGATACAAGACCATGCTCTGTAACGTCAAGACCAAGGATCTCTTCCTGCTCGGAAGCTCTAAGACCGATCGTGTGCTTGATGATCTGGAATACGATCGTCATTGTGATAGCTACCCAAGCGATAACTGATACCATACCGAGAAGCTGGATACCAAGGAGATGTGCTCCACCGCCTGTGAAGAGTCCCTTTTCACCGCAAGTACCGTCTGAGAAAAGACCCACTGCGATAGTACCCCACATACCGTTGAGCATATGAACTCCGCAAGCACCAACCGGGTCATCTATCTTGAGTACCTGATCTATAAACTCTACACCTACAACTACGAGGATACCTGCAACGATACCGATTATAGCTGCTGATACTGGTGAAACTGTGTCGCATGGAGCTGTGATAGCTACCAGACCTGCAAGTGAAGCGTTAAGTGTCATTGAAACATCAGGCTTCTTATACTTAATCCAAGTAAAAATCATTGTTGTGATAGTTGCAACTGCTGCTGCAAGGTTTGTTGTTACGAAAACTTTACCTGCAAGCGGGATAGCGTCGCCTTCCATTGAAGTTGTTGACGCACCGTTGAAACCGAACCAGCAGAACCAAAGGATAAAGCAGCCAAGTGCGCCAAGTGTAAGTGAGTGACCTGGGATAGCCTTTGCCTTGCCGTTCTTGTCATACTTACCGATACGAGGGCCAAGGATAGCTGCGCCAACGAATGCTGCAACGCCGCCTGCCATATGAACACAAGTTGAACCTGCGAAATCATGGAAGCCGAGGTCTGCGAGCCAGCCGCCGCCCCAGATCCAGTGAGCCTCGATAGGATAGACCAGAAGGCTTATAATTGCTGAATAGATACAATAAGAAATGAACTTTGTTCTTTCTGCCATAGCTCCAGAAACGATAGTTGCTGCTGTTGCACAGAAAACTGTCTGGAAGATAAGGAAAGCAAAGAAAGGCACTCCGTCTGGAGCAGCTGAGGCATATGTTGAATCAGCTATTCCCTTGTAAGCTCCGATGAACTTTCCGTCGCCAAACATTAAACCGAAACCAAAGAGCCAAAACAGCGGAGTTCCGATACAGAAGTCCATCAGGTTTTTCATGATTATGTTACCTGCGTTTTTCGCACGGGTGAAGCCCGTTTCAACCATTGCGAAGCCTGCCTGCATAAAGAATACAAGTGCAGCTCCCAACAGTACCCATATAGTATTGACGGCACTGAAGCCTGTGCTTTCAGCCAATACTGTTACAGTGTTTGTCATATCTTTTTCCTCCTAAAATACAAAAAAGTGTATGACGACCAAAGCCATTCGGCTCGGTCTGTCATACACTTCATTGTGCATTCTGTATATTATTGTGGCTGTAGGGGAACAAAGTAGTAGATCTGTGGTTAGTTTGTTATAAAGTCCGTGTTATATTGAAAATTTGAATTGTCCCTTACTTAACGTAGAACAGCAGATCGCTGTATGTTGGATAAGGCCAGTAATCCTTGCCTACCAGTGTTTCGATCTTATCAGCCGGAACTCTGAGAGCACCCATATCTGCAAAGATAGTATCGTGGAAGAAGTTTGCCATTTCCTGTGTGTCCTCGATAGAGTGTACTTTCTGTACATCAGCTTCCAGTGTGCCAAGTGCCTTGTACATCTCAGTTACGAGAGCTGAAATTTCCTTAACGGTCTCTTCCTCAAATACAGTTTCAGCACCGCAGCTCTTTGCAAGCTCAGCAGTCTTTGCGATATCCTTGATATACTTAGCTGCAGCAGGAAGGATCTCCTTCTTAGCCATGTCGATCATTGTAAGAGCCTCGATATTGAGCGTCTTGCAATACTCGTCGAGGAGGATCTCAACTCTTGACTGAAGCTCAGCTTCTGTATAGACTCCGTACTTAGAGAATACGTCAACATTCTTTTGTGCAAGGAATGCAGGAACAGCTTCAGGAGTTGACTTAAGGTTAAGAAGTCCTCTCTTTTCAGCTTCAACAGGCCACTCGTCTGAATAACCATTGCCGTTGAAGATGATGTTCTGATTTTCCTTGATAGTTCTCTTGATAAGATCGTCAAGAGCGTCCTGGAAGTTGTCAGCCTTTTCAAGCTCGTCAGCAAACTGATCGAGAACGTCAGCAACGATAGTGTTAAGAACTGTGTTAGGACCTGCTACTGAAAGCTTTGAACCAGGCATTCTGAACTCAAACTTATTGCCTGTGAATGCAAATGGTGAAGTTCTGTTACGATCTGTTGTATCCTTAGGGAAGTGTGGCAGAACGTCAACACCGATCTCCATCTCAACTCTCTTGTCCTCATACTTAACGCCGTTTACGATAGCATCGAGAACGCCTGTAAGCTCGTCGCCAAGGAAGATAGAAATAATAGCCGGAGGAGCTTCGTTAGCGCCAAGTCTATGGTCGTTACCAGCAGAAGCAACTGAGGCTCTCAGGATATCCTGATAATCATTTACAGCCTTGATAACTGCTGTAAGGAACAGGAGGAACTGAGCGTTCTCAGCAGGTGTTTTACCAGGATCGAGGAGGTTTACACCTGTGTTTGTTGAGATAGACCAGTTGTTATGCTTACCGGAACCGTTGATGCCAGCGAATGGCTTCTCATGAAGCAGGCACTTGAAGCCGTGCTTTCTAGCTGTTCTCTTCATGATCTCCATTGTGAGCTGGTTGTGGTCGGTGGCGATATTTGTTGTGCCATATATAGGAGCAAGCTCGTGCTGAGCAGGAGCAACCTCGTTATGCTTTGTTTTAGCGTAGATACCAAGTCTCCAGAGCTGCTCGTCAAGATCTTTCATGTAAGCCTGAACTCTTGTCTTGATAGTACCGAAATAGTGATCTTCAAGTTCCTGACCCTTTGGAGCAGGTGCGCCGTAAAGCGATCTGCCTGCAAGGATAAGATCCTCTCTCTTTGCATACATCTCTCTGTCTACAAGGAAGTATTCCTGCTCAGGACCAACGTTTGCTGTAACTCTTGTTGCGTCTGAGCCGAACAACTTCAGAATTCTGAGAGCTGACTTATTGATAGCTTCCATTGAACGGAGAAGCGGAGTTTTCTTATCAAGCGCTTCGCCATTGTATGAACAGAAAGCAGTAGGAATACAAAGTGCTTTTTCCTTAATGAATGCGTATGAAGTTGGGTCCCAAGCTGTATAGCCTCTTGCCTCGAATGTTGCTCTCAATCCGCCTGAAGGGAAAGAAGAAGCGTCAGGTTCGCCCTTAACAAGCTCCTTGCCTGAGAACTCCATGATAACGTGACCGTCCTCAGTTGGCGAGATAAAGCTGTCGAGCTTTTCTGCTGTAAGACCTGTCATTGGCTGGAACCAGTGAGTGTAATGTGTGCAGCCCTTTTCAACTGCCCAATCCTTCATTGCGTTAGCAACGATGTTTGCAACCTCGATATCAAGTGGATCGCCGTTGTCGATAGTCTTCTTCAAAGCCTTGTATGTAGCCTTTGGAAGTCTTTCTTTCATCACTGATTCATTGAATACGTCTGAGCCGAAATATTCAGGAACGTTTGCCATATTGAATTCCTCCTATTATAAATTATAGTCTAAGAAAAATAAAAAAAGGCACTGCGAACCTAAGTGGTTCACAGCGCCTTTGCTGTTTACAGTTATGAGTATATACCTTTTGACCTCATTTGTCAAGGCTTTTTTTAATTTTTATAGACTTTTACAAATCGGCGCAAAAATATTTGTTGAAACTTGTGAAATCACATCCCATGTCAATAAAATGCACATATTTTTGTAAAGAAATACATCAAACTGCTAAAATAGTGAAAAAAAGAGGGCGACCCCAGGTCGCCCCTGCGATAATATCCTAAATATCTATATAATGATCCTTATCAGGTCTGTCTTTGAGCTCTTTTTTCATAAGCTTATTTACCTTTTTGAGCTTTGAGCCTGCGGTAAAACAGCCGAAGATATTCGTCACACCTGAAACGAGCAGAGCGATACCAAGGACTATCATTGCAGTTTCGCCTAAAATAAGAGGGTCAAAGAGGAGAAGTATACCAACGAGAGTGGTAATAGCGGCTGAGATACAGCTTACGTTCCAACTTCCTACACCTGCACGTCTAAGGTTAAGGGAGTCCTGAATGTTCACGATGCCGCTTATGAGCATATAAAGTCCGCAGACAACGGCAATGACTTTCGGGATAAAATCAGGTCTTATGATAATGAAAATGCCTATGGCGGCGAGGATGATCCCTCTCACAAGGCTTGAAGAATAGCTCTGGTCGTCTTTGCCCATGGCGAAGTATCTTATAAGCTCCACTGCACCGAATGCGGTGAAAAGTCCACCAATAACATAGCCTATGGCGGCGGTGAAGAAATTAGGGTCGATTATGAGCGCAATGCCCAGCACTACGCAGAATATAGACAATATCCAATAGCTTCTGAATACTTTTTTGATATATTCCATTTTTATCTTTCCTTTCATGTTTTTATAATGCTGCAAGCTGGCGACTAGACGTGCGACCTCAGGTCGCCCCTACAATTTATTTGTGCAGTACAATGGTGTTGCATTAATAAATGCACAGCGTGAAATGCCCATCACGGAGAGTGACCGCCCACACAATAAACAAAACAAGGTTGAAAAGCGGGCTGTCGAGGGTGCCAGCCCCTACAATAACATTGCAGAAATTACGCCGCGCCATTACAAATATCATTTTGCCGATTTTAGCTTTGCCGCCTTTATTACTTTCATTCGTGAGAACTCCTCTCTGTCCTTTTCTTCAAGAGAGTCAGTAATGAATTTTACTATGTGTTCATTTCTTGGAATGATTATGTTTTGCAGGGCGTTTGCTCTGCGCTGTGTCTTTTTTATGGCTACGGACAGTCTGTAGATACTGTTTTCCACCTCTGCGAGGACTGCTGTGGTCTGTTTTACCTTTTCAAAGGCAAGATAGGCTCTGTCAAGCTGAGAATCGGTCTGAGAAAAGCCGTATGTGACTTTCAGAGGGCGTTCTTTAAGGGTGACCTTTGGCAGCTCAACGCCCATGACGCTTCTTGTGCTTATCTCAACGCCTGTTTCAACAGGGATACAATTTGCATAAGGTGTAACAAGCCCCATGGAGATATTTGCAAGCTGAAGTGCGCTGTAGGCTTCCTTGTAGGTGTCCTCAATGCTTCCTCTAAGCTCCCCTGCTTTGTCAACAAGGCTCATAAGCTCTCTTATAAGGATATTTCTTTTTCTGTCCAGAAGCTCATAGCCCAATGCGGCAAGCTTCAGAGCCTTTTTATAAAGTATAAGATTTACCTTTGTGGCAAAGACCTGCTGTTCAGCCATTAGTCACACCCTCTCTCTATTATATCACTGTATATAAATAAAGTCCAGTAGGGGCGAACATTGTTCGCCCGATTTTTTCTTTGTGAGCCGTTTTATTCAGCATTGGAATAGTGATGTTGCAAATAATTTCAAAATCGCAAACAACAATATTGTGAGTGACGGCAATATCATAAATAACCGCAATATTGTGGAATAACGGGCGAACAATGTTCGCCCCTACATAATTATTTGTGCGGCACTGAATTTTAGTCCTCTGCAAAAAGTGCCTTAGCTTTTTCTGCACTGTAATAATGCTCCAGATGTTCTTCGTCAACACGGTCAAGCTCTGATTTCGGCAGTGTGGAAAGCAAGCTCCAGCCTAGGTCGAGAGTTTCGTCTATGGTGCGGTTCACGTCAAAGCCTTGGTCGATAAAATGCTTTTCAAAAAGCTTGCCGAATTTCAGATAGGCTTTATCGGTATCGGAAAGCTCCTCCTCACCGATAACGGAAGCAAGGCTTCTTGCGTCCTGCACCTTTGCATAGGCTGCAAAAAGCTGGTTCGACACCATTTGGTGGTCTTCCCTTGTATAGCCCTCGCCTATGCCGTCTTTCATAAGTCTTGAAAGGCTCGGCAGGATAGAAACAGCAGGATAAACACCTGTTTGGTCGAGGTTTCTGTCAAGAACTATCTGCCCCTCGGTAATATAGCCTGTAAGGTCAGGGACAGGGTGGGTGATATCGTCATTCGGCATGGTGAGAATAGGTATCTGCGTAACAGAGCCTTTTGCACCCTTTACAATGCCTGCTCTTTCATAGATAGAGGCAAGGTCGGAATAGAGATAGCCCGGATAGCCTTTTCTTCCCGGTATCTCCCCCTTTGATGAGGAGAACTCTCGCAAGGCTTCGGCATAGGAAGTCATATCTGTGAGGATAACGAGAATGTGCATATCATGCTCAAAGGCAAGATATTCGGCACAAGTGAGGGCGCATCTTGGAGTGAGGATACGCTCTATGATAGGGTCGTTGGAGAGGTTTAAAAACATTGCAACTCTCTGCAAAACGCCTGTTTCCTCGAAACAGCGTTTGAAATAATCTGCAACGTCGTTTTTTACGCCCATTGCTCCGAAAACTATTGCGAAATCCTGCCCGTTTTCGTCGGCGATTTTCGCTTGCCTTACTATCTGCACAGCGAGCTTATTATGGGAAAGTCCCGAACCTGAGAAGATAGGGAGTTTCTGACCTCTTATAAGGGTAGTAAGGGCGTCTATGGAGGATATTCCTGTGTTTATATAGTTTCGAGGATATGTTCTTGAAACAGGGTTAAGGGGCGAGCCGTTTATGTCACGATACTTTTCGGGGAAGATCTCTCCCAGACCGTCAATAGGCTTGCCTGCTCCGCTGAATATCCTGCCAAGCATTTCGGTAGACAATGCAAGCTCCATAGGCTTGCCCTGAAAGCTTGTGGTAGTATTTACAAGGGAAAGTCCTTTTGTTCCCTCGAACACCTGCAAGACGGCTCTGTCTTTTTCCACCTCTACAACTCTTGCAAGGCGTCGTGTGCCGTCATCAAGTTTTATTTCCGCCATTTCGTCATAGGAAATGCCGCTTACATGGTCAAGTGCAACGAGCGGTCCGTTTATTTCGCTAAGACCGATATATTTTACGTTCACGCTCCTGCACCTCCTGTCAAAGCCTCCATATCGGCTTTCATATTCTTTTCGTATTCGTCAAAAAGCTCTATTTTATCGTTCGGTATATCATACTTGACTTTGATAAGCTTTTCTATCCAGCCGCAGTCTATTATTTTATCAACGTTCACGCCCTGTGAAAGTGCTTTCTTTGCAAGGGCATAGAAATCTGTGATAAGTTTCATCATGCGGTACTGCTTATCAAGGGGGACGTAGGTATCGTCCTTATGATAGGCATTTTGCTGCAAAAAGCCCACTCTTACGGCTCTTGCAGTTTCGATAAGAAGCTTTTGATCGTCAGGGAGGACGTCAGTACCCATGAGCTTAACTATCTCCATAAGAGTATTTTCCTCAACGAGGATATTTGATATCTCCTGTCTGACTTTCATGAAGTTCTCATTGACGTTTTTATTATAATAATCTGCAAGGTCTTCTGCATACTCGGAATAGCTTGTGTTCCAGTTTATTGCAGGATAATGTCTTGCATAGGCGAGGGATTTATCCAGCGCCCAGAAGCAACGTACAAAACGCTTTGTATTCTGTGTGACAGGCTCGGAAAAGTCAGAGCCTTGGGGCGAAACTGCTCCGATTATAGTAACAGAGCCTTCCTTGCCGCCCAGAGTTTCAACATAGCCTGCACGCTCATAGAACTCGGAAATTCGTGACGGCAGATAGGCAGGAAAACCTTCCTCGGCAGGCATTTCTTCAAGTCTGCCTGATATCTCACGGAGAGCTTCTGCCCAACGTGAGGTAGAGTCTGCCATAATTGCGATATGATAACCCATATCACGGTAATACTCGGCAAGGGTTATGCCCGTATAGATAGAAGCTTCACGGGCGGCAACAGGCATATTTGAGGTATTTGCGATAAGCACTGTTCGGTCGGTAAGCGGTCTTTGTGTTTTCGGGTCGATAAGCTCTGAGAACTCCTCAAGCACCTGCGTCATTT
>OLWT01001910.1_pt1 | contig 9771 bp, 7 predicted proteins | sample 1674001 | NCBI WGS metagenome assembly OLWT01 (sample SAMEA103958137, study PRJEB25191) | human gut metagenome | biome: human-associated habitat [ENVO:00009003]; feature: intestine environment [ENVO:2100002]; material: feces | place: Germany | collected 2013/2015 | reverse complement strand
GTGATTTTGTAAAAAAGTTCATAGAACAATTCCCACCCACCAAAGCGCAATCGACGAAAATCGGTTGCGCTTTTTCACTGCCTGCCCCATACAGCGAGGAACGCCGGAAAGCCGCAAGCGAAGCGGCAAAGCAAAATAGTGTGAATAAGCTGTAACTTTTTCATGTACTTGCTACAACCCATTGACAAGAAGCGGCTTTATGAATATAATTAACCTAAAGGTTAAATGATTGGCGGTGATGTGGTGGGACTTCAAAATACAATGAGGGCTTTGGCTGACCCTACTCGGAGAACAATTCTTAACCTGTTGAAGAAAAGGCGGCTATCAGCCGGAGAAATAGCAGAGCATTTTAACATTAGTTTACCGGCAATTTCAAAACACTTATCTATTTTGAAAGAAGCTGACCTTATTCGTGACCAACGAGAAGGCAAGTATATTTTCTATGAGCTTAACGCCTCGGTTCTTGATGAAGCTCTGCTATGGCTCACAGATTTAAGAGGAGGAGAATGATGAAGAAGTTATATGCGCTCTGTTATGGAGTTATATTGTTGTGTATCGTCGGTACGGCAATACTCCTTATATTTACGCCGGATACCGTACCAGTCCACTACAATTTTGCTGGTGAGGTTGACCGCTTTGGAAGCAAGTACGAAAATCTAATTTGGCCGATATTTACAATCAGTATGGGAGCATTTTTCATTCTACTTGCAAAACAACAACGCAAAAAAGGCGAGACTGTAAATGAGAAAATTCTTCTCTATACCGGGATATGTACCCTGCTTTTCTTTGCTGCACTCGGTTTCTATTTTATGCTTAAAGCTATCAGATATGACCCCGACGCAGCCGCCACAGTCAGTATAGATGCAATGAAGTTTACTGGTATTGCAATCGGTATATTGCTCGTCATACTTGGAAATATCATGCCTAAAATGCGGCGAAATGCGATGTTTGGTTTGCGGACTAAGTGGAGTATGGCAAACGATAGTGTATGGCAAAAAAGTCAGCGTTTCGGAGGGATTGCTTCGGTACTGTGTGGACTTGCAATGATAGTTATTTCTGCTTTTGTGCCAGGTGTTTGGAATTTGTTTGTGATGACTGTTATAATTATTGTTTGGTTAATCCTGTGCATGATTGCGTCCTATCGCTACTACAAGGCAGACAACACCCCATAAACTGAATATCTGACCCATAGGGCGACTATTTCCAAACCGAAGTAGCCGCCCTTTTTTATGCCTACGGGCAGAAAGGAGCGAGCATGACGAAAAGAAAAACGCCGCAGACCATCGAGGAATGTAACGCCGAGCTGGAACTCACGCAGAAGAAAATCCGGCAGTATGAGAACCGAAGCAAGATGCTTGACCGCAGGCTTGCCATAGAGAAGCGCAAGGAGCGCAACCACCGCCTTTGTTCGCGGGGCGGCTTTATTGAAAGCATCGTGCCGGAGCTTATTACCATGACGGACGAGGACGCGCAGACCTTTTTCCGACTTGCTTTGACGAGTGAACCGGCGCGGGAGTTTTTGAGAAAACGAGCCGAGGAAACGACAAGCTGAATAATCCCTTGGCAACAAGGGCGCACTTATACACCCTTGCGGGCGTTGTGCGCTCTGCCGAGGGCTGAACTCTCCACACAGCCCCGCCGTGTTCCGAGCTTGGCGGTGTTGCCGCGAACAGGGAAAACTGCATTTTCCCTGCGACGGCTTGCGCCGTCTACCCTTTTGCACACTTGCCGCGAGGGAACGCCTTGCCGCCGCAAGCCATTCTCTCCCGTCAAGTCCGAACGAGCGAAACGGAGGTGATACCATCGCAATCTACCATTGCAGCATCAAGATTGTCAGCCGGGGAAAAGGCAAATCCGCCGTAGCCGCAGCCGCCTACCGAAGCGGTGAAAAGCTGACAAACGAGTGGGACGGACTGACCCACGACTACACGAAAAAGGGCGGCGTTGTCCATTCGGAAATTCTGCTCCCGGCACACGCCCCGCCCGCTTTTTCTGACCGCAGCACCCTGTGGAACAGCGTGGAGCTTTCCGAAAAATCCAATAACGCCCAGCTTGCGCGGGAGGTGGAGATAGCCCTGCCCGTGGAGCTGTCCAGAGAGGAACAGACCCGCCTTGTGCGGGAATATTGTTCCTCTCAATTTGTTTCCAAGGGCATGATCGCCGACTTCAATCTGCACGACACGGGAGGCGGCAATCCCCACGCTCATATCCTGCTGACCATGCGCCCGCTGGACGAAAAGGGCGCTTGGCTTCCGAAGTCCAAAAAGGAATATGTGCTGGATGAAAACGGCGAGAGAATCCGTCTGCCCAGCGGCAGGTACAAGACCCGTAAGGTTGACCTTGTGGACTGGAACAACCGGGAAAACGCCGAGGTCTGGCGCAGGGCGTGGGCTGATCTTGCCAACGAGTTTTTAGCGCAGAACAACCGCCCGGAGCGCATCGACCACCGCAGTCACGCCGCGCGCGGCATGGACGAGATGCCCACCGTCCACATGGGCGTCGCCACCCTTGACGATGTCCGAGTGGAGATGCAGGAAGGGAAGACGTACCAGTAGAGAAATACAAGATTGGGCTACTGGCGATTTGCAGGAAGCCCGGTGTTTTCGCGTTCAATTACAAACAAAAGACTCGCGGCGGCAGGATACTTCAGTATCCTCAACCGCTACGAGCCCCTGCACTTATACGGTTAGAACTGCCGTGTACCGGCAAGTATGCACGGTGGTGTGAGAGATCAATCCCCGATTGTGGGATCCTCCTGCTTGATCATCTCACACTGAAAGGCATTCCAAACAATGCTTGGCAGTGCGCCTAATACGTTTTCTTGATTGTTCGAGTAATCGTGTCGGGAGCACCACCCGAACCGGATATCACATAGACAACCGTGATGCGATATGTCCCTTTTGATGGCAGCTGGAACGTGTGATCGCCGGCATAAACGTAATTGTATATCACATCGTACCATTCGTTATTAGGCTCGCCAATATCAACGCGCTTCCAAAACAATCCCCACGTTTTCTTCTCAATATAAGTCGTGATCTCACCTTTGGTTGTTTTTCCGGAAATCCCTTGATATTGATTGGTTACTGTCAACAGGCCGCTGCTTGAAACGGCTGCAACGCTGCTTGCCAGTATGGTGTTGTTAAAGCGCGTTCCGTTCGATGATGCGACAATCACGCCGACTGTCGTGCTGAGCATCAGAACGATGACAACCAGCATGATAAACAGGTTTCTTCATTTTTGATCATATTCGGTTCCTCCTATACTCTCTTGCTTGTGGTGATGCTATCAAGAGAAATGTCCCCACGATAGCTCTTTACATATTCAACGTTTCTCATTGACATAGAGGTTACAACTCATGCCCATGGTTAACAACAATCACGGTCACATTTTTGGGAATGGCTCCTTAAACGCAGAATCAGATAAAAAATACAGATCTTGCGTTTTTATATGGTGCAGGTGCTGACTAAACATTGGCTGAATAAGACCCACCGCTTGAGGCGGCTTTGCTTTTCTATTCACGCGTAACTCTGCCCGTCATTCGCCGTGCCCGCTTAGAAGGAAAAATATATTTGCATATAATGCATATTTATGCATTCGCGGCGTTGACAGATATTGCCGCAATTGTGTACAATAATGGCACGAGAAGAACAAACTCTCTGCTTGAACACAGATGATATTTTACTATTTGAAGTTTTCGCCTACAAAACTGTTCTTCGCAAACTTTCCCCAAATTAAGAGAGCGCATAAATATATATTTTGTAGTTGTGCGCAGTATCCTTCGTAACTCATACCAGAAGCCGTCGTGAACTTGACACAAGACGCGGCTGCGCAGCAACACCATCTATGAATTTGCAGCTCAGTTTACTAACGCAAGTTATATGGTGGCAAACAGATATAGCTTCAAACCAACACCCAACAACCAAAAGAACGAAACGTCAAATGAGAAAAATATGAACACCAACCAGACAAAAACAAGCATGATCAGCAAATACACTATCGCGGTAAATGAGAAGAAAAGTGGAGCCGTTAGAAGTCGGTGCCTTTCGATACATACACGCAATTCCACAATGCAAATTACAATAGCGTTGGCCGAGGACCCACATCCTCTTTGAGCCGCCCCCTGCTCCGTAGAGATGTGTTGTCCTAAGCCATTCTATAACCTTTTGAGAAGGAGGCTAAACTATCAAATACATTTTTGAAAGGAGTTTCTTTTTGAAACGAAAACTGAAGGCGATTGCCGCTGTTTTTCTGGTACTCATCATGTTTGTCTCGGCTATGCCAATGCAGCTGGCCGCCGAGGCCATGACACCTCCCGCTACCCGTTATGCAACACCGGACGGGTACAACGACCATGATTATCAGAAAATTGTTGCGTTTTTTTGAACAGATGGACGAAAACAGTGTTAGAAACGGTGTGAAGCTGAGTGAGGATTATGATCCTACGGATTCCGAAACTTACCGATTAGCATGATAATGCGCCATACTCTGCATGGCTGCAAATAAACGATAGTGAGGTATACACATGAAAACACGACTAAGACGAGCACTTGCTATGATTGCTCTCATTGCATTCGTAGTAACTATGCTCCCCCTCTCTGCACTCGCAGAAGCGAAAACGAGCTTTGCTCACTCGCAAATTGATTCCAGCCCCGCTAAACTGTACAGCGAGGATACGCATGGAATCGAAATTGTACCACATAAAACCGAAAACCCGAAGCGCAGTGCCATTTGGGATGGAAGTATCGCTACGGGCTTTGCGGGAGGCAGCGGCACTGAGGAAGACCCGTATCTCATCTCTGATGGTTCTGAGCTTGCGTATCTTGCGCAGGAAGTAAGAGGTAGCAATAATTTTCGGGGGGTTTATTTCAAGCTCACGAATGATATCTATCTCAATGATACGTCTGGCTGGGAAAGTTGGGGAGATGGTGCTTCTCCGGCAAATACATGGACTGCAATAGGATTAAGACCTACTGGCTTTTATGGCTGCTTTGATGGCAACGGCTATGCAGTCCGAGGTATCTATATAAATGCTCGAGAAAAAGCTTACCAAGGTCTATTTGGCCATATTGGTGAGAGTTCTATAATTGCCAATCTTGGAGTTGCTGAGTCCTATATTTGTGTCGTCGGGCATGTCAGTCACACATTTATCGGCGGCGTGGTCGGCTGGAATGATGGCGGCTCTGTCACAAACTGCTGCAACACAGGCAGCGTAACTGGCAACGGTTGCCATGTCGGCGGCGTGGTCGGCGGGAATGAAGGCCCTGTCACCGACTGCTACAACACTGGCAGCGTAACCGGCGCAATGCAGGTCGGCGGCGTGGTCGGCTATAGCTCTTTTGGCGATGTCACCAACTGCTACAACACAGGCGACGTAACCGGAGGGAGCAATGTCGGCGGCGTGGCTGGCTCGAATGGTAGTGGCGGTATCACCAACTGCTACAACACTGGCAGCGTAAACGGCGCAATGCAGGTCGGCGGCGTGGTCGGCTATAATGGCTATAATCGGAAAGGAAGTGCCACCAACTGTTACAACATAGGCAGTGTAAGCGGTAATAGTTATGTCGGCGGCGTGGTTGGCAAAGACGAGAATCCCTATAACGCTATCACTTACTGCTACTATTACGTTGGTTGCTGTGCAAACAGCAATTCATACGGCATTGCACTGACAAACGAACAAATGCTTCGTGCCGAAAGCTTTGAAGGGTTTGACTTTGAAACCGTTTGGACGATGGACGGAAACCCGGGTTATCCCTACCCTAAACTTATAAATAATTTCCAGAATTGTCATGGAGTGGAGCAGCTCCCCGAAATAGATATAACAAAAAAGAGCATCTACGTGGCGGAAACAGGTACACTTTACCCGGTTAAAAATGCAAAGGTAACTGTGCGCACCGCAGAGGGCTACGAGATTGAAGCTATATCGAACTTTCTGGGTTTGGTGGAGGTCAGCGTGCCTGACAGCTCGTCCTACACTATAGCAATTTCATGCGAGGGGTATTGCCCCAAATCATTGGAAAACGTTATTCTGAAAAACGGAGAGTTCTATGAGGCAGCGTTGTCCAAGATCGATTACAGCGCACCATTGGGCGGCAGCGTGGAGGTAACCTATACGGATGCAAATACAACTGCGCCGCTGGATATCCTTGCTGCAACAAAGCGCCTGAACAGTGAAGAGGAAAATTTTGAATTCACAATAACGGCAAAGAGTTTCTCCGATCTTACGGATGGTCAATATGAACTGCTGCAAGACGGTGACGTAATAAAAACAAGCACAGACGGCGTATTTAAGCTCAAGGTTTCTGACCTTAAGCCCGATATTCCGCTTTGGATACGCATAAGGGATGACGGAAAGTACTGTAAGCCCGCCAAGCTGGGACTTTCCACCTACACCGGTGTATTCGGCCTTCATGACGGGGATGAGGTCAAGCTTATGGATAAGCTCGAATTGCCAATTCCTTCGGATATTCCTTTTCTGGGCGGTTCAGTAATATCTTTGGATCTCGGATACATTCCTGTGAAGGTTAAGTCAAAGGGCGATACCGTCAGAATAGGTCTCGGAACTGATAACCTTTTCGACCCGGAAGATAAGGATATGTGGGAAAAGCTTAAGGAGTCCGTAAGGAAGGGGGCTGCTGCATACGGAGCAACGGCATTTGGTACTGTTGACCTTGGTGGAAAAGTGAAGCCTGACCTGAAGATTATAGGCTTTGCCGAAGGCAAAATAACAGCGCACGGTTTGGAAGTCGTCTCAGGTGAGATGATTATACAGGCGAAAATAAAATATGAGCATGAATGGCAAACGTTTGCCTGGGTTATCCCGATTGTCATCAAGGTTGGAGTTGGACTTGAACTTGAGAATACGCTTGAGATCGATTGGGAGAATGGTTTAAAGGTCAATGACCGTGTAGAATTGACCATTCCCAACCTGAAACCTAAGGCGGGAATCGGCATTGCCTATGTTGCGGATGTTTCCGTTTACGGCAAAGCAGAAAATGTCCTTGGTTTTGATACCAAGACAAATTATTATTTCGGCGAACTCAAAGGCGAGGCCGGGCTATCGGCAAAGGTGCTGCTCTGGGAAGGCAAATGGTGCCTCATCAGCGGTCAATGGAGATATGCTGAGGGGTATCTTAAAAGCGGTCATTCATTTGATGAAATGAGTTACTCCCTGATCTCTCGTGATTATCTTAAAGAGCAGTCCGGGTGGTTGGGAGACAATCCCGCAAAAGATGCCGTTGGCGCAAAGCAGACCAGCGTTTTGCAGGAAAATGTACTTAGCATTGCATCGCCTATGCTTGCAAATGTAAACGGAAAGCTCATTGCCGTTTGGATTGCGGATGACGGCTCAAGAGCAACCGGCAACCACTCACAGCTTGTTTATTCCCTCTACAATGAAGCGGATAACACTTGGTCGGCACCCACTGCGGTTTGGGATGACGGCACTGCGGACTTTACTCCGCAAATGGTTTCCGACGGCACAAATGCTTATGTTGTATGGGCTGACGCAAATACGGTTTTTGACGAGAACGTTACAACAGAACAGATGGCGGCAGCGTGTGAAATAAGCTATGCGAAGCTGTCCGTTGATGAAAACGGCAACGTCACTGTTTCGCAGCAGTGCAGATTAACCGAGAATTCTTCTCTTGATTTCCAGCCAAGCGTTGCTGTCGATGAAAACGGTGTACACATCGCATGGATACGCAATGCGGCTAACGATCTGCTTGCACAGAGTGGAACCAACGCCATAATGTACTGCACCGAAACAGGAAGCGAAACTGAATTGCATTCGCTTGCAACCCCGATAAGCTCGCTGGCAATCGGCTGCATGAACGGCAATGTCTGCGTTGCATATTGTTCCGATGAAGACGGCGATGCAGCTACTGTCGATGATGTAAAAACCTACTTTGGCACAGTTGGTGGCAGCTTCGCAGCAATAACCGAGGGCGCTTCAAACTCATCAGCGGTTAGCTTCATGAGGTTCGGTTCGGAAGGAAACAAGCTTTTCTTCATGAATAACAGTATCTTGTACTCTTATGACGGCAATGCGATTAAGCAGTATGATTCTGTGACTGAACCGGGCAACGATTACTCAATAATCAACGATGGAAGTAACACAACATATCTTCTCTACAATGCAAACAATGGGGACAACTCACAGCTGTATCTGAGAATTTATGATCCATCGAACGATACATGGAAACAACCCATTGCACTTACAAATACCCCCGGCTATGCGGAAAACTTCTCTGCCGCAGTTCTCGGAACAAAGGTTGTTGCAATGTTTACGAGAAGTGACGTAACCATGGCTGCTGACAGCATGGAAACCTCAACTGACCTCTATGCCGTTGTCATGACTCCCGCTCACGACCTGTGCCTGAGTGATGTTGCGTATGATTCAGATTCCATAACTCTCGGAGGTACGCTGCCAATTAGTCTTACGGTCAAAAACAACGGTGAGTTGGATGAAACCGGAGTTGTTGTGACAGTCAGTGCAAACGGTGTTGAGACGCAGAGCTTCACAATCGACACGCTATTGAACTCCGGCGATACTCAGCAAGTCAGCATTGAATATGTCCTGCCGAACACAGCGGCCGTCACAGAATTTACATTCAGTATAACGTCATCATCGGGTGAAGAAATTCTTCTTGATGATAACAGCATCGCAAAAGAACTGTTCCTTGCTGAGCTGAGTATTGATGTTCATAAACTGATGTCTGATTCTGTTTCAACAGTGCTTGTACCTGTCTCGAATATCGGCTTTGTCGATACGAATGCAACCCTATACATCAGAAGGGATACTGAAGATGGTGAGATTCTTGCACAGTTCGATATGGGAGTTATTCATGCAGGGACGATGCAGGTTATGGAGTTCTACGATGCATACATCAAATCGTTGATGGAAGGGAGCAGCAGTCTATGCTTCTCAGTTGTTGCAGACAACGACGAGTACATGATTGCGAACAATTCCAACTTCATATCGGTAACCGAGATAGACTTGTCGGATTCACAGTACAAGTTTGCCGTTACCTTCGTCAACATGGATGGAGAAGTGTTGTCAACCCAGAATATTGCTTATGGCGATGCTGCGGTTGCACCGGAAGCACCTGCTATGGAAGGATATATCTTTATTGGATGGGACAAGGAGTTTGGTTGCATTACAGACACTATGACTGTAACGGCTCGGTATGCTATTGCCCGAACAGTTACGTTTGTGGATTGGGATGGAACTGTGCTTTCAACACAGGTTGTTGCCGATGGAAATTCCGCAACAGCCCCTGAAGTCCCTGAACGCGAGGGCTATACCTTTACAGGCTGGGATGTGGAGTTTACCAGCGTGACTGAGAATATAACGGTCACTGCACAGTATGATATCAAAAAATACTCTGTTGTTTTCTGCGATTGGGACGGAAGCGTTATATCCGAACAGGTAGTTGAACACGGCGAGGCAGCGATTGCACCGCCTGATCCGGCTCGTGAAGGATTGAACTTTACAGGCTGGAGCATTGATTTCAGCATCATTACATCGGATTGCTTTATCTATGCAGTTTACGCTCCGATAGCAAACTCCGGTGATGCCAACGGAGACGGCGCGGTCAACGCTGTTGATGCCCTTGTTGCGATGCGGTACGTTCTCGGAGTTTCAACCGAGAACCTTACGCCCGAACAGATCGCCGCCGCGGACTTCAACGGGGACGGCGCAGTGAATACCGTTGATTCCCTGCTTATCATGAGATTCTCGCTGGGATTGATCGAAGCCGTCGTGAAGGAGCC
>OLWT01001902.1_pt1 | contig 9797 bp, 4 predicted proteins | sample 1674001 | NCBI WGS metagenome assembly OLWT01 (sample SAMEA103958137, study PRJEB25191) | human gut metagenome | biome: human-associated habitat [ENVO:00009003]; feature: intestine environment [ENVO:2100002]; material: feces | place: Germany | collected 2013/2015 | reverse complement strand
CTTGATGTTCCCGTAGACGGAGTTACCGAAGAATTCAAAAAACATGTTTATTTGATGCGTTATCTCGTAACTAGCCGTTACTCGGATGGTAACCGTGAAATGATATGGGGACTTGCAGATGACGGCGGTGTAGTAATGGCTTCTTTACCAGTACACGTGGTAAAAGTAGACGGAGGCCCTTGGAGAAGTGGATATAGCGGCTACTCTCCTTTATTAAACAGTGTAGAGCGATTCTATACCAAAGAAGGAGAATTACCTCGAATTGCTGCCAATAAAGGGACTTTCGCAGAAGAAGATTCATGGTATGAATCTGCAGGAAGAAGCAATGCGGATATTATCAAGTTAAATACCAACCGCGAACCACGATTCTATGCATGGCTTTCATTTGACGGAGACCAATACAGCCCACGAATTTCAGGCGGCAAACCTCTGGTACTCAATCTTAAGAAAGGCGAAGCACAAGGTTGGAACAGAACTGAATTCGCCCGTGATCACTGTGTCACAGGATACATGTCAAAGAAATTTATCCAGCCCGACCTGAACTGGGGTACAAACTGGAGTAACAACGAAAAAAGCTATCCACGTCCTCTCTTCCGCTTAGCAGAACTTTACCTGAGTGTAGCCGAATGTTTGGCAGCTTTAGACAGACCCAAAGAAGCACTTACGTATCTTAACGTAGTTCGTGAACGTGCCGGTATACCGGATGTAACAGAAGAAATGCTGAATGATATGCCGGCCATGGATTGGATACGCAACGAACGTTTTGTAGAACTATGGGGAGAAGGCCTACGCTATTACGACGCACGACGTTGGATGATTGCCCCTGAAGTTTTTGCAGCTGGCGTACGTAAAGGGTTGAATATGGAACAAGTAGAAGAACCTACTTTCGAAGAGTTAAATCAACCTGTTATTGTAAATCAAGATTACAAATGGGAAAACCGTATGTATCTGGCACCTATATTTGCTAACGAAACATACAAGAATCCACAAATGGTTCAAGCACCCGAATATTAATCTTTAAACTGTTTACAAATTATGAAACAAATATTATACTCACTTCTTTTCTTGGGTTCACTCGCCACATTTACCGGATGTGAAGAAGCTGACTACCAAGAACTGATACCCCAAGAGTACAACAAGATTCTTTATTTAAAGAATAGCGGACAGAACGATCTGGTACTCTTCAACGATGGACAACAAGTAAAATATTCTATTACTGTAGTCAAATCCGGAAGCGATCCTTCCGCTACGGCCCAAGTCAGACTAAGCACATTATCTCAGACTGAAATTGATAATGAATCACGTTACAAAGGCAACAACTATGTTGTATTGAACAGTGATTGTTATACTTTCCGGAATAAGGATATTAGTTTCGAATCCTCAGATACCTATAAAATAGAAGAGTTTACATTAAATCCGGAAAAAATAACAGAACAGGTGGAAGCGGAAGCTAATGCCAACAGCATCTTTATTTTACCTATCCGCTTAACCAGTAAAACTGATTCTGTCAATTTTGAGCAAAGAGACTTAATTCTTAAACCTCAAGTGAAACAGCTAGGTATCAAATTTGAGAAATCATCCACAATGATAGACCTGGGAGTTAATAAGGAAGAAGAAATTATTGCTGAAATCAAAGTCTCCATGACATCCGGAGTCATCAACCAGTGGAATTTTACGGCCGGTATAAAAGCCAGCACTGACCAAACAGAAATAGATGCATACAATACGGCCCAAGGAACAGATTACAAAGCAGTTCCGGAAGGAGCGTTTTATCAACTGGAAGATTTGATATTCAGTTCCGGAATTAGTGAAAGCGTCGGGGTTTTAGTAGTAGACCGTTCTAAATTGACTAAAGGGGCGACTTATTTAATTCCACTACAACTTGAACAAAGTGAAGATCTTGAAACTATTACCTCGGACACTAAAAAACATTATGTAATCTTGAAGTATATGTTCGATATGGTGGATGATAAGATTGACTTGACAGATAAAATTACTGATCCGTTGAGTTGTGGAGCTAATTCACTAAGTTTTCTTTACGATGACGATACCAGTACAGCTTATGAAACCAAATATCAATCAGCAAGCGGAAATGCTCAGTATGGACAACCTATTGACATCAATTTAGGTAAAGAAATGAGAGCTATCATGTTTGAGTATATTACAAAAGGTTGGAATAACTCAGGACCTAAAGTAATTAAGTTATTTACTAGTAATGACGGAACAAATTGGAATGAGTTTGTCGAAATAAACGAAGGATTACCAACAGCAAGTGAAGGAGGAAAAACATATACCTCAAAAGTATTTACGTCGCCTAATCCTTTCAGCTATCTAAGATTGACAGTAATGGAGTCTTATTTAGGAAATTGCATAGGAGAATTCCAGCCAGGTAGTACTTCATGGTATGCATGTTGGGGAATGGCCGAACTTAAATTATGGGGAATGTAATCACTAAAGTTAATACATAGGAAACGCTCTTATTGTTTATAGAACGGTTTCCTATACAAATCCAATAACTTATGAAATATATACATTTATATTTAACATACTTCTTATGTCTAATAACATCCTTAATATATACCGGATGTAAGGACGATGAGAGTGAACTGATTCCAAATACATTTGAAATCAGCAGTAGTGACCTGAACAAAGAGATTGACTTTAGAAGCACTACAATGTCAATCCCGGTAAAAACAAATCTGCGAACCAGCCAATGGAGCGTCAATTCCGACGAAAAATGGGCTACAGCTTTCCAACAGGATGATAAAATAATGCTTTCTATCCTTGATAATCAAGGAAAAACAAAACGTTATGCCAAATTAGCTGTTAAATCTGAGTTGGGCAATTATACCATTAATTTAACCCAATATGGAGTTAATGATGTTGATTTCAGAAACGATACTCAAATAGCCATAGTAAGTGGAAATGCTATCTCACAAGGAGATAACTGGAGCATCGAAAAGACATTCGACGGAATCAAAGGCTCACAGACACAAGGTGATGGATATCATTATCATTCTCCTTGGGATAATACGACTCATCCACTGCCTATAGATCTAGAATATACACTTCAAGGAGATAAACAAGTCGATTATTTTATCTATTATCCTAGAAACGGAAACGGAAACTTCGGAGCAGTCGATGTTTACGTTCAAACAGCGGATAATCCGAATTATGTTCTTGCAGGTACTTATGATTTCGGACAGCAGGGCGGGTTTGACGGCAAGACCGGAATACTAACTAAAACGGTCAAAGCCACTAAAGTTAAAATCACCGTTAAGACGGGTTTAGGAGGCTTCGCCAGTTGTGGAGAAATGGAGTTTTTTGAAAAAGCAAATTACAGAGATTTGAATGATCCACTCCTGACTGTCTTTACAGATCTTACTTGTAGTTCCTTGAAAGAAGGAGTTACCGACGAAGAAATCGATGCATTGGAAAGTGAAACTTTCAGACGTGTGGCCCATGCATTAAAAGATAACACTTATGACGAATGGGAGAAAGATTTCCGTATACGCGAATATAAAGCATATAGCAATATCGACTACTGGGCAACAAGACTACAAACAAAGAAATACAGTAATCTAGACAATCCGACCGGAATCTACGTCAACAAAGATGAAGAAATCATAGTATTAGTAGGTAATATCCCGGAAGGACAAAAAGTATCATTACAATGTATTTGGGAGGAGAATGTCTATACAAGCGGTAGCTCCACTGACTACTACAAGCAAACACAGGCAACCGGAACGACCTACTCTTTGGAAGAAGGGGTTAACTTATTAAAAATGCAAGGTCCCGGTCAATTGTTCGTTATGTACAATGTGGATGGAGAACAGTTGCTTAACAACCCTGCTCCTATCAAAATACATATTCCTCTAGGACACGGTGTAGTTAATGGTTTCTTCGATCTGGAAGAACACAAGACAGATGCTAAATATGCAGAATTAATCAGTAAAGCCACCCATAAATATTTCTGTGTACGTGGAGAACGAATGATGTTCTATTTCCATCGTCTGAAAATGTTGGATGCTGCTCCGACTGAAATTTTATCCGCTATTCATCTTTGGGATGACATTGTCGGTTGGGAACAATCGTTAATGGGAATCTCTCAATACAGACAGGACGGAAAAATCAATAACCACATGTTTGCCATTTCTCCTGAAGGTTCGTATATGTGGGCATCTGATTATCGTATGGGATTCGTATATACGTATCTGAAAAATATTCTTTTACGTGAAAATGTAATGGCAGCAGAAGATAATGCTTGGGGACCTGCCCACGAAATGGGACACGTACATCAAGCAGCTATCAACTGGCCGTCGTCCACCGAATCATCCAACAATCTGTTCTCTAATTACGTAATTCGCAGATTAGGAAAATATAAGTCACGCGGACGAGGCTTGACATCTTTAGCCAATGCAATTTATAGAGATAAGCAGGTATGGTGGAATATGGGTACTTCTACTCACCAGAATGAAGATACTGAGATTCACATGCGTATGAATTGGCAGCTATGGATCTATTATGATTTATGTAAAGGTAACGAACAGGAAGCTAAATTCTGGCCTAAAGTATTCGATATCATGCGTACAACATATAAAAATGTGCCAGAAAGCGATCCGGGAGCAAGACAATTGGCTTTCGTCAAAGCTGTATGCGAAGCTGCCCAGGAAGACCTTACGGATTTCTTCGAAACATGGGGATTCTTCAAAACTGTAGATAATGTAAAAGTAGAACAATACGGTACATGGACTTATACAGTGACTGACAAGATGATAGCAGATACTAAAGCATGGATTAAAACTCAGAATTATCCGAAGGCCGCTCCAATACAATATATTGAAGATCGTAAAATTTCAGATTTTACATCCGGCGACTACCGATATAAAGAGGTTGGAGACTTAGGATATTATACCCAGTTCCAGAACAATGAAAAGATTACTAAAACTCCAACCTATACAATGGTGGCATCTGTGACAGGAAGTGAAATCACAATTAAGAATGGAGAACAAGCCGTAGCCTTCGAAGTAAGAAAGCAATCAACAGACGGTACTATGGGCGAAGTTGTTTATTTCTCTAACTTCTTAAAATTCAGTGTACCGAGAAATATTCCTTTAATCCGTACAGGCATTTATGCCGTGCAGGCTGATGGAGAACGTATTCTTGTGAATAAAGAATAAGTTGCATTTCACGATAATTATTTATAAAAATGGCAGGTAATATATGCCTGCCATTTTTATTACCTTTATAACGCACAATCTATATCAATAACACAATCAGACTTATATGAAAACATTCCACAAGTTTACCCTCCTGTTTCTATTTCTCTCTATTTTCAATGCAACACTTTCTTGCAGTTCCAACGACAAAACACTGCCTCAGCCTATACCTGACATCGAGGAAGAAGAGGAAGAGACAAAAGATGTAGTACTTCCCGAAGATATTCAGATTATACCGTACGGAGGAAAAGCCAGCGAATACCAGCCCGGATCTGACATTGACAAATCATACGATGGCAAATTTACTCAAGGAATCAGCTTCGAGTCACATTATCACAGTTCATGGAGTAATACATCCTTCCCTGTCACTTTGGAATATTTCTTCAAAGGAGATACGGAAATCAATTACTTTATTTATTATACCCGATCAGGGAATGGTAATTTTGGTGAGGTTGAAGTTTACACCTCTACCGATTCCGATAGAAAAAGATATACGCTTCAAGGAACTTATGACTTCAAAATGAAAGATACTCCGAGCAGAATCGTATTCAAGAAAGGGATGAAAGCCACAGGCGTTAAGTTTGTTGTCAAAAGCGGACTTGGTAACTTTGTCAGTTGTGACGAAATGCACTTCTTTAAAAAGAATGAGGATAACACTTTGGCAACTAAGTTATTGACCGTATTCAAAGATATTACTTGTAGCGAACTGAAAGCTGATGTCACCAATGAAGAAATCAACAAATTGCCAAGCAAATATTTCGTCCACATAGCCGAAGCGTTAAAAAACAACGCTTATGATGAATGGGAGAAAGAATTTCGTATCCGCAAATACAACGCTTATAGTGATATCAACGAGTGGGCGGAAAAGTTAATGACCAAACATTACAGTAGCTTGGACAACCTGACCAGTATTGCTGTGGAAAAAAACGACGAAATTATCGTCCTTGTTGGCGATACCTATGGACGCGAAGTTTCAATACAATGTGTAGGAGAAGAAAGAACGAACTTTTGGGAACCGCAGGAATATGTACAGACCGCCGCTTCGGGAGACGTTTACTATCTGGAACCAGGTATTAACAAAATCAAAATACGTAATAGGGGCCAGTTATTCGTCATGTACAACTGTGACCTGACCAGCCATCCGAAACCTATAAAAATCCATATTCCATTAGGAAGCGGAACGGTCAGCGGTTTCTTTGACTTGAAAGAACACAAAACAAATGCCAAATATGCCGAATTGTTATCAAAAGCCACCGACAAGTATTTCGGAGTACGTGGTGATAAGATTATCTTTTATTTCCACCGGGATAAACTGCGTGAGTTTGTGAAAGATGAAATATTGTCCGCTATTAACCTATGGGACAACATCATCGGTTGGGAGCAGGAACTAATGGGTATTGAAGATGTGCGCCCTACTCAGGTTAATAACCACTTGTTTGCAATTTCACCTGAAGGTGCATATATGTGGGCTTCCGACTACCGTATTGCATTCGTATATACCTATCTGGAAAATATATTACTATACGACAAGGTGATGAGTGCCAAAGATAACGCCTGGGGACCCGCACATGAAATCGGACACATTCACCAACTGGCAATCGACTGGCCTAGTTCTACTGAGTCGTCCAATAATCTGTTCTCGAATTTCATACTGTATAAACTTGGAAAATATTGTTCACGCGGCACAGAGCTTAATCTTCCTAAAGCGGCCGATAACCGAACGACTAACTCCGAAGGAAATATTACAGGAATGACACTTTCGGAAGCCCATTGCGTACTCAACCGACCTTGGTGTAACTTTGGCAGCAATTATCAGGGAGAAAATACAGAACTGCATATGCGTATGAACTGGCAACTATGGAATTACTATCATCGTTGCGGACACAAAACGGATTTCTGGCAAAGACTGTTCAAACTCATGCGGGAGAACCGGACATCCTCCAATAATCCGGGAGTTAAACAACTTCTGTTTGCTCGAATGGCAAGTGAAGCCGCACAAGAAGATCTGACCGAGTTTTTTGAAATGTGGGGATTCTTTGTAACCGTAGATACACAGATCGATCAATATGGCAGCTATCAGTATACTGTAACGAAGGAAATGATTGAAAATGCAAAGAAAGCTATGGCTAAATATCCGAAAAAAGCCAAACCTTTCTATTATCTGGAAGACCGGAAGAAAGGAGATATAGGATTGGATACTACTCCACCGGATGTTGGTCATTATACCCAGTTTCAAAGGATAAGACCTATAACAAAGGATATAAAAGGAAATATCAACGGACGGGAAGTGAGCATTACAAACGGAGATGAAGCTGTAGCTTTCGAACTCAGGGAAAAAGACGCTAATGGAAAGTTACTCTATTTTTCTACCTTTATCAAATTCGAAGTTCCCTTGACGGTATCATTGACGTACGCCAAATTATACGCCGTACAAGCCGATGGAAAACGTATTCTACTGGAAGAATGACTTTGCTTCACATAGACATCCGATAAGAAGACAAAAAGTTAAGCAATACTAAAAAGTGGTTCCTATTCTAGGAGAATGTTCCCATAGTGTGTCTTATATTTGAGTTGGTTTGAAATAGTAATAGTAAACTTAAACATTAAGAAATGCTAAAAAAAACATTAGTTCATAGGGGAACACCCCTTACGAGGTGTATTTACTTCGTACACACGGAAATATGACCGTCACAACATAAACGCATTAAGACCATGACAAATCTGAAAGAAAAAGTAAGACCTGTTTTCTACCCAAATAAGGGTAAAAAAACAAAATTATCTGTTATAATTATATGGAATTGACTAATAAATTACTATTTTTGACCGCAAAATGAAAAACGACAAATAACCCCCTATTAAAAACATAAAAAATATGATGAAAAAGCTATTCACAGTCGCAGCTATTGGACTAACCTTGTTAACCTGCCATACAAGCTGCACACAACAACAGAAGGCTCAGGAAGCCTTCGCTCCTATCAAAGTAGAAACTCCTGCCCGCCCTGCCGGACAAGAAGACGTAATCCAACTTGTTGCTCCCAAAATTGATACCGTACGTGTCGGTTTTATCGGATTGGGAATGCGTGGTCCTGGTGCCGTATCGCGGTGGACACATATTCCGGGAACCAAGATTGTAGCCTTGTGCGACCTTTCTCCCGAACGTGTAGAGAAATCACAGGAAATCCTGAAGAATGCCGGAATGCCGGAAGCTACTTCTTACAGTGGTTCGGAAGACGCATGGAAGAAACTATGCGAACAGGAAGATATCGACCTTGTATATATAGCAACTGATTGGAAGCACCATGCAGAAATGGGCGTGTATGCAATGGAACATGGCAAACATGTAGCTATCGAAGTACCTGCTGCCATGACATTGGACGAAATCTGGCAGTTAATCAACACTTCAGAAAAGACCCGCAAGCACTGTATGCAGTTGGAAAACTGTGTATATGACTTCTTCGAGTTGACTTCTCTGAATATGGCACAGCAAGGTGTCTTTGGAGACGTACTACACGTAGAGGGTTCATACATTCACAATTTGGAAGACTTCTGGCCTTCATACTGGAATAACTGGCGTATGGATTACAATCAGAAACATCGTGGTGATGTATATGCAACTCACGGTATGGGTCCTGCTTGCCAAGTACTTAACATCCACCGTGGTGACCGTATGAAAACTTTAGTATCAATGGATACGAAAGCTGTCAATGGTCCGGCTTATATTAAAAAGCAAACAGGAGAAGAAGTGAAGGATTTCCAGAACGGTGACCAGACAACTACTGTCATTCGCACGGAAAACGGTAAGACAATACTCATCCAGCATAACGTAATGACGCCACGCCCGTATAGCCGGATGTATCAACTGGTCGGCACTGACGGATATGCCAGCAAATATCCGGTGGAGGAATATTGCCTGCGCCCCGAACAGGTAGATACGAATGTTGTTGCCAACCATGAAAACCTGAATGCGCACGGTTCTTTGCCCGAAGATGTGAAACGGGAATTGATGAACAAATATAAGCATCCGATTCATCAGGAACTGGAAGAAACAGCCAAAAAGGTAGGCGGCCATGGTGGTATGGATTATATCATGGATTATCGTCTGGTGTATTGTCTGCGCAACGGATTACCGTTGGATATGGATGTGTATGATCTCGCCGAGTGGTGTTGCATGGCTGAGTTGACTCGCCTCTCTTTGGAAAATGGTTCGGCTCCGGTGGCTGTTCCCGACTTTACCCGTGGAGGCTGGAATAAGGTAAGTAAATTCCGGCATGCATTTGTACAATAGGTATAGAAATAAAAATATAACAATCATCTATTATGAATAAAGGACAAAGGCTTTATAAGTTCATACTGGGTTTGCTCATGCCGTTTCTGTTTTTGGCTTGCTCCTCTAAAGAGCGTATTAAGATAGACGGCGGAACTTTCAATGTTGACGGTAAGGATGTGCAGTTGATTTGCGGCGAGATGCACTACGCCCGTATTCCTCACGAATATTGGCGCGACCGTTTGAAAAGGGCACGTGCCATGGGATTGAATACAATATCAGTCTATGTGTTCTGGAACTTTCACGAACGACAG
>OLWT01001898.1_pt1 | contig 9816 bp, 7 predicted proteins | sample 1674001 | NCBI WGS metagenome assembly OLWT01 (sample SAMEA103958137, study PRJEB25191) | human gut metagenome | biome: human-associated habitat [ENVO:00009003]; feature: intestine environment [ENVO:2100002]; material: feces | place: Germany | collected 2013/2015 | reverse complement strand
ACTGCCACGGTATCACCTAACTTTAATAGCAACCGTATATCCTTTACGGGAAATCTCTATCCTTCGAGCGAGTCGAATGTGTTCAAGGGACGTTCTATTTAATGTAGATACAAAGAATCGTGAAGGCGGACTTTCTTTCGGGAAGCCCGCCTTTCTGTTTATAAGAAGGATGAGATTGGACTATTTCCAAGCATCATTTTGTACCAGATAAGCTTGGCCGTTCTCATCGTTTCCTGCGGTCTGGATCTCTGTCTCGGGAATCGGGAACATCGTCTTAGAAGCGGTTGGAGCGGATACACCATAGAATTTAGTTAGGTATTGCTTCTCATAATTTATATATGCCGTCAATTCCTTGTTCATATAATCACCTCCCCAACGAACCAGATCGAAAAATCGTTGTCCTTCCATCGCAAGTTCCAGCTTACGTTCCATATGAATCGCCTTGATACAAGTTTCCTTGTTGCTGAATGCGGCGTGACTGGATGGATAAGGTTTCACCAAATAATTGGCGGCAGGCGTTCCGTCTTCCAAATAAATGATATTGTCCGGTTTGGCTGCACGTTCACGGATATCGTTTACTTGCTGCATGGCGGCACTTAATTCTCCGTCGTTCGCTAGGCATTCCGCATATAACAATTTACAATCACGTAGGCATAGATATTGTAAATTCATGGCAGAACCGGGAGCCCAGCCGGATGAATAGGTGGAGCCAGCTAATCCGGCATCCTGTTCCGCTTTGCTATAGACATGCTTTTTGGGTAGGAATACCCCACCGCTGCTTACATTTCGTACCCAATCATTAGCGGGCAATCCCCAATCTTTATAAGGAATCTCCATACGTCCTACGGCGAAATCTAGACGAGGGTCTACGGCGATCGTCTTATCATTCTTAGAGATGTAATCATAATCGGTAACACGTTCTGTCACGGATTTTTTATTTCTGTACTCTCCCTCAAGATAAGGAAGCCCATTTTCGTCTACTTGGAATGAGTTTACCAATTCGTAAGAGGGTTGATAAAATCCGCAACATCCACCGGGGCCTGTGTTATGAGGATAATTCAGTAAAAATCCGTAATTCCCGTTATTATTGGCTCCGACAGAGAATTGTACCTCTTTCCCATTTTCGGTAGTTGCGTTAAAATTTGCGTCCAGATCATCTTGTAAGGCCAATCTCTCTCCTTTAGGACTTAATCCGTTTGCGATAATATCGGCCAAGATGGGTTTGGCGGCTGCCATATCACCTTGCTGCATCAGTATTTTAGCCTTTAACGCTTTTGCCGCTGTTTTCGTAGGACGTGCCACTTCGGTCTGTTTTTCGGGCAATCCTTCAATGGCCGCTTCTACGTCTGCTAAAATATTAGGATAGATATCCGTACCGTTATGAACTTTCGGATCGTTTTCTTCAGCGGCGATCGTCTCATCGATATAGGGCATGCCGGTCGGTCCGAAAATCTTTACCCCTTCGAACATGAATAGGGCACGTAAGAATTTCAGCTCCGCGGTCCGGTTGGCCTTGGTCGTCTCGTCCATATCTGCCGCTTCTTTCATCACATTGAGCGCTAAGTTGCAACGTTGTGCTCCATAATACGCGTCTTTCCACTTATTCAGTAAATAATCGTTTGTGGCGGTGACAGCATACGTCTCTACGGAGTTCAATACGGATTGGTCATTGGATTCGGAGCCTTTATTGGCGTCACCTCCGTATACACCGCCGAATACCCAGTTGAACATATTGTCATATCCGGTCGGCCGGGTCAAACCGGCATAAGCGTTGACCACCAATAACTCAACCCCTTCTGCGTTTGTTAATGCTTCTTGGTCAATACTGCCTTGAGGAGCTTTATACAGGAAATCTTCACCGCAAGAACTCAAGGTAAATAAAGCAGCTGCGCTTACTATTAATATTTTATGTCTCATACTAGTCGTTTTTATATAAAAATGGATTTAGAAAGTAAAATTCACGCCCAATAAGAACCGCATGGTTGTTGGCCAGCCTCCCATATCGACTCCTCTTTTTAAGTCTACACGTCCGGCTCCATCGTTGTCAGAATCGCTTTGCCGTAAATAAGCGTTGGTAAACTCTGGGTCTAAGCCTGTATATCCGGTGATCGTAAGGATATTCTCGGCTTGTAAGTACAGGCGGAGATTCTGGATACCGGCCTTCTTGAGTAATTCCTTTGGCAAGGAATATCCCAATACGAGATTTTTCAGGCGTAAGAAGGAGGCGTCTTCTACGTAATAAGAGCTAGAATAAGCTCCGGAATAGTTATCTTCCATATTCAGCATAGGAAGGATAGCATTACTGTTATCGCCATTCAATGTCCATGATTGATCTCTGAGGCGTGAGGATTTATTACCGTTGAAAGTCCAGAAATCGGTAAAATATTTTGTGTTATTATATAAGTCGTTGCCGATAGAGAAGTTCCAGAACATAGTAAAGTCCCAGTTTTTCCATGTTAACGTGGCGTTGAGGCCTCCGGTTAAGTCCGGATGAGGAGAGCCGATAAAGGTCCGGTCGCTATCATCCAATTTGCCGTCTCCGTTCAAGTCCTCGAAACGGAAGCGGCCGACATAAGCGGCAGCGTCTGCCTCTGTGATATCACTTTGTCCAAATGGCTTGGTTGCCATAACATCGGCTACGGACTCATAAAAACCATTTTGCTTCAACCCCCAGAATTCAGACACGGCATGTCCTTTTGTCGTACGGGTTACGTATCCTTCGATGCGCGTACCGCTAGCCCATAGAGAATAATCGTCAGCTTCCGCGAGTTTCAAGACCTCATTTTTATAATGGGATAAATTCAAGGATAGATCCCATGCCCAGTCTCCTTTTCGGTCACGGTAATTAAACATGAAGTCGAAACCGGTGTTCTTTATATCTCCGAAGTTGATATAAGGGCTTCCGGATTCTCCGGCCATCGAGGTGTAGGCCGCTTGTATCAACATATTGGATGTCTTCTTCGTATACCATTCGAATGAACCGCTCAATTTACCATTCTGGAAGGTCGCGTCCAGACCCAAGTTGACCATCTTGGTCATTTCCCATTTCGTATCAGTGTTACCGTAGGTACTGAGGCGGAATCCGGTTGTCTCGCTATTGTTCGCTCCGGTCATGTCGTAATTCGTATAGGAGGTGCTGGTCGTGAACAAATTGGCGAAATTAGTCGCGACAGGAATCTCTGAGTTACCCGTGACGCCGTAACCGGCTCGTATCTTTAAGTCGTCCAGCCAATCTCGGCTTGGTTCCATAAATGCCTCCTCTGACATACGCCAACCGGCGGAGATAGAAGGAAAGACTCCGTAACGATTACTTTCCGAGAAACGGGAAACACCGTCCCGGCGGATAATACCGGTTAATAGATACTTATCCTTATATCCATAGTCTGCACGGGCAAACATACCAAATAGCGCGAATTCTCCATTGTAAGTGGAAGAGTTGGTACGTTGGCTATTGTTCTCGCCCATATCCAAGGTGTATGTATTGGTATTGTCTTCGAATAAATAGTTATATCTACGTGCGTTGAGGGATCTGCCTAAACCATCCCGAATAGCCTCTGTTCCCAATAAGATGTTCAAGGAATGGATCTCATTGAATGTCCGGCTGAAAGATAGCGTATTGGTCCAAACCCAACGATAATTGAAGTAATTACTTTCGTAGAAATTATTTTGGCCACCGGACTCGGAGAACTCCGGGTTGTTCTTGGTCATCGAGTAAGAATAATCATTACGATAATCGATACCGAAGTTTGTTTTAAAAGTCAGCCCGGTCCATAGGTCTGCTTCTCCATACACGTTGCCAAATACACGTTGGGTAGTGGCATAATTATCCTTATTTCTTTCACGAATAGCTACAGGATTCTGGAAATTGCCGGTCCCGGCGAATAAGGAGCCTGCATAATTGCCCGCATAGTCATAAACCGGTACATAAGGAGAGGCCCGATAAGTCCATGAGTAGATGTTGGACTCTGTACCTGAGAAGCTAAGTCCGTTGTTTTTGCTAAAACTATAAGTTAGGTTCTCTCCGAATCGCAACCATGGGCGGACGTTATACGATGAATTAGCACGTGCTTGATAGCGTGTGAAATAAGATTCGATAGCGGTACCTTGCTGGTCGAAATAGTTCATGCTCATGGTGTATTGCCCTTTATCGGTACCTCCAGACAAGGACAACTGGTGATTCTGCATCCAACCGAGTTGGCTGATTTCATCCCACCAGTTCGTATCGCCTACGGGCGCATAGACTACGTTGTTCGCTTGATCGTAATCGCTAGGATCGATGGAGGTGCTACCACCGGCGCCGGTTACGGTCATGTAATTGGGTAGATGATTAACCCAAGAGTCGGAAGTACTTCCGAATTGCTGGTGGTAAGGTAATTCTCCATTGGCGCTGGCTCCCGTTAGGTCCAGATTGTTTTTCGAGGCTTGCCATTCGACATCAATACGGTCATAAGCGTTTAAGACGTCATAGCGTTTACCTGTTTTAGAGAAACCGTAATATCCGTCATAGGTTAATCTCGGTTGTCCCGTTTTTGTTCCTTTCTTGGTCGTGATTAAAATGACGCCATTCGCTGCTTGCGCTCCGTAGATCGCTGCGGAGGAGGCGTCTTTCAATACTTGCATACTCTCGATGTCATTGGGATTGATAGAGCTTAGGTCTTGGTCACGAGTGGATACGCCATCGATAACATACAAAGGTCCGTTGTCATTGATGGAATTAATACCTCGGATGCGTACCATCGTGGCTGAACCGGGAGCACCGGAGGTACCGATGTTTACGCCCGCCGCTTTACCTTGCAACTGTTGTGTGGCGGAAGAACCGGAAGACGCCAATAGCTCTTCAGTATCGATAACCGCTACGGAACCTGTGATGTCCTTTTTCTGTTGGGTACCGTAACCGACAACGACTACCTCGTCTAGATTTTGGGTGTCTTCCTTTAAGGTAATGTTCATGACGTTCCCGCTTGCAGGTGTTTGTTGAGTTACGTACCCGATGTAAGAGATGACCAGAATGGCATTCGGCTCTACTTCTAATACGTATTTACCATCCAGATCGGTGATCGTTCCGTTCGTGGTACCCTTTACGACTACGTTAACACCTAATAGGGGCTCTCCTTTAGCGTCGGTGATCGTACCCGTTATTTTCCGGGATTGTTGCGTAACGGAGGTTTCCGCTTTTAATACGGAACTTTGCGGTATGATAGCACCGCCTGCCAACATAAAGCATAAAGCTAGTCCCAGCCTGCTTCTAAAGATCGCATGTCTGTGTTTCATAATAAAATAGGTTAATAAAGTATAGTAAACTAGGTTCAATATTAAAGTTTGTTTAGAGTCTGAGCAATAAAAGTCAGTGAATGGGCGGATTTATTCTGTGAAATCGTGTTTTTTATCGGTGAACAACTTTTGATAGAATCCGATTGTTTTCTGATGGGGATAAATGAGAAAGGGCACCCGAAAGTGCCCTTTTCCTTAATGTTTACCTATTCTGCCGGTCTGTATGATGAACCGGATTGTTATGGCTTTCACAAGTTCTAACAGTGCAAATGTAAATCAAGGGAAAAACTTAGGAAAATATAATCTGTGAACGAGCGGATTTATTCAACGAACAGGGTTTTTTGTTCGGTAAACTTTCCGTAAGTTCGCGAAATAAAAATTTAACATCTTATAATCATGCAACTATCCATAGATCAAAAAGACATCGATAAATTCCTGATGATAGGCGATAAAGTATTGATTAAGCCTAAGAATCCACAGAGCCAGACGAAGACCGGATTGTATCTGCCTCCCTCGGTTCAACAAGGGGAGAAGATACAAGCGGGTTATATCATAAAGACGGGGCCCGGATATCCGTTGCCTTCTCAATCTGAGGAGCATGAGGTCTGGGAGAAAAAGAAAGGGGAGGAGGTGCAATACTTGCCGCTTCAAGCCCGTGAAGGTGATTTGGCTGTCTATTTGCAGAATGCCGCTTACGAGATCAATTTTAATGACGAAAAGTTCTTGATTGTCCCTCATTCCGCTATTTTGATGTTAGTGCGTGATGAAGGTTTGTTTGAATAAAGCCTTTTGTTAAGGAAAATAGGGCTATATTCACTTTTTTATCTTATTTTTGCCAGCAAAACAAGACAAACTATCAACAGTAGCGATTATAATGAATAAGATTGTAAGTAAAGAACATTTCTCAGCCAACGTGGTGAAGCTGGAAGTCGAGGCTCCTTTGATCGCCCGCTCCCGCAAGGCCGGTCACTTCGTGATCGTGAAGGTTGGCGATAAAGGCGAACGTATACCTCTTACCATTGCCGGGGCGGATACCGAGAAAGGTACCATCACCTTGGTGATCCAAGCGGTAGGCGGCTCATCCCGTAAGATCTGTGAATTGAACGAGGGTGACTATATCACGGATGTGGTGGGTCCGTTAGGGCAGGCTACCCATATCGAGAAGGTTGGAACGGTTGTTTGTGCCGGTGGTGGCGTAGGTGTCGCTCCGTTGTTGCCGATCGTGGAGGCTTTCCATAAGGCGGGAAACCGTGTGATCGTCGTATTGGCGGCCCGTACCAAGGACTTGGTGATCCTTGAGGAGCAGATGCGCCAAAACTCGGATGAGGTAATTATCATGACCGATGACGGATCGTATGGTACGAAAGGCTTGGTGACGAATGGTGTGGAGAGCGTGATCAACCGGGAGAAGGTGGATTTATGCGTTACGATCGGTCCGGCCATTATGATGAAATTCGTTTCCGCTCTTACAAAGAAATACGAGATTCCTACCGTAGCTTCCTTGAATACGATCATGGTGGACGGAACGGGTATGTGTGGTGCTTGCCGTATCACGGTAGGCGGGAAGACCAAGTTCGTTTGTGTGGACGGACCGGAGTTCGATGCTCATCAAGTGGATTTTGATGAGATGATTATGCGTCTCGGCGCTTATAAGGATATAGAGAAGAAATAACGAAACCACGTAATTGAATCATGACAACAGAAGAATTAATCGCTGCTCGTCGTGCCGAACCTTGGCGGGAGGCACTTCGCAAAAGCAAGAAAAATAAAGAACGTGCGGATATCCCCCGCGTGAAGATGAACGAGTTGGACCCGGAATACCGGAGTCGTACCCGTTTGGAGGAAGTTAACTTAGGCTTGACAAAAGAACAGGCCATGCAAGAGGCCGAGCGCTGTTTGGATTGTCCGAATCCTACTTGTATGCAGGGATGTCCGGTAAATATCAATATACCTACTTTTATCAAGAATATCGAGCGTGGGGAATTCTTGGAGGCCGCTAAGACCTTGAAAGAGACAAGTGCTCTGCCCGCTGTTTGCGGTCGTGTCTGTCCGCAGGAGAAACAATGCGAGAGCAAGTGTATCCATTTGAAAATGAGTAAGGAAGCGGTTGCCATTGGCTACTTGGAGCGTTTCGCCGCTGATTACGAACGTGAGAGCGGTAATATCTCGGTTCCGGAGATCGCGGAGAAGAACGGTATCAAGATTGCCGTGGTAGGTTCCGGTCCTGCCGGATTGTCTTTTGCCGGAGATATGGCGAAGCGTGGATATGATGTGACTGTGTTCGAGGCATTGCATGAGATCGGTGGTGTATTGAAATATGGTATCCCGGAGTTCCGCCTACCGAATAAGATCGTGGACGTGGAGATTGATGGCCTTCGGAAGATGGGCGTACAGTTTGAGAAAGATTGTATCGTGGGCAAGACGATCAGTTATGATGATTTGCATGCGGATGGCTTTAAGGGCGTGTTTGTGGCAAGTGGCGCCGGTCTGCCTAACTTTATGAACATTCCGGGTGAGAACTTTGTGGGCGTGATGTCGTCCAACGAGTATTTGACCCGTGTAAACTTAATGGATGCGGCGAATCCGGAAAGTGATACGCCGGTGCTACAAGGAAAGAAGGTGGCCGTGATCGGTGGAGGAAATACCGCTATGGACTCTGTCCGTACCGCTCGTCGTCTGGGTGCTGAGCGTGCTATGATCGTCTACCGTCGTAGCGAGGAGGAGATGCCTGCCCGTCTGGAAGAGGTGAAACATGCGAAGGAAGAAGGTGTGGAGTTCTTGACGCTTCATAATCCGATTGAATATATAGGTGATGAAAGAGGCCGTGTGAAACAGATGCGTTTGCAGAAGATGGAATTGGGCGAGCCGGATGCCTCTGGTCGCCGTCGTCCGGTACCTATCGAGGGCGCTATCGAAACAATTGATGTGGATGAGGTGATCGTCAGCGTCGGTGTATCTCCGAATCCATTAATACCCCGTGCCTTTGGAGGCTTGGAGGTGAGCAAGAAGGGTACGATCGTAGTGGAGGAAGACAGTATGCGCTCCGCTTTAGGCGATGTGTATGCCGGTGGTGACATCGTTCGTGGTGGAGCTACCGTGATTCTGGCGATGGGAGACGGTCGTAAGGCTGCCGCTGCTATGGATGCGGACTTAAGAGGATAAGTATAATATCTATTAGTTCTATAAGGAAAGACGGGTTGTTTGGACGATCCGTCTTTTTTCTTTTATCGTGATACGGAGATTTATGTTTATTATCTATAAGACTAATTCTTGAAATAATCTCTCAAATGTCTGTTCTAGATCGTTGGAAAAACCGGGATGTGGACGCGAGGTTTGGATAGAGGCACTTCTTATGGCGGTAAGCCAACGAAAGCGCTCCGGAATATCTAGGCTGGCTATAGGACCTCCATCCTTCGCACCGGAACATATCTTATCGAAAACGTGGAGATTCGTACACAAAGATTCTTTATCTATATCTGATGTGAACAGACGAAGTTTCTCCTCGTCTACATGATAGCGAGCCTTGATGAATTTAGGCCGTTTACAGAACATGATAAGGCCTACATTGATAAACTCCTCCCGTTCGATTTTCGGTACGATACGGATTACGGCATATTCATATAAGTGTTTGTCTTGCATGTCGAGCTTCATTTATAAACGTGTCAGAATGGGCGATTCGGTCAATTAAGAACCGGATATATACATCACGTATCTCTTGAGGCGTACCGGGACTATCGTTCCAATGCAACCAATCGTCGGGTACTAGACCTACGATCTCACGAATTTTCTCTTCAGTTAAGATACGTTTGAAATCTTTGTTTACTTCCTCCAGCAGCGTCGCTTGTGGCAATAATACATGATCCTTGATATGGATGAAAGGGCCGATCGCATGTTTTTGCCAATTTACCCATGAGAAATGGAAAAATAAGGAAGCTCCATGATCGATGAGCCAAAGTTCTTTATTCCATATCAACATATTCGTATTCCGGACCGTGCGGTCTATATTTGTCAAAAGAGCATCGAGCCATACGACTTGTGAGGCGAGTTTGGGATCTACACGATTGACTACCGGATCGAAAGTCAAGGCTCCGGATAAAAAATGTAATCCCAGATTGAGCCCTTGACTTGCTTGTAGTAAGTCTTGTATCTCCTCGTCACCTTCCGACCGCCCGAAAGCCTCGTCAAGATTCAGGAAGACCAATTCCGGTACATGGAAACCCAAGCAACGAGCGATCTCACCTCCGATCAACTCGGCTATCAAGGCTTTTGTCCCATGTCCGGCTCCCCGGAACTTAACGACATATTTAAACTCATCGTCTGCCTCCGCTAAAGCAGGCAATGATCCGCCTTCCCGCAGAGGCATGATATATCGGGTAACATTCGCAGTACGTAATTCCATAACCCTCACTTTAATTGAAGATAAAGATACGATTATATTTTAGAAATAAAAAGCCCCGCTATTCTTTCGAACAGCGAGGCCTTTTGGAAGCGAGCGGAAGACGGGACTCGAACCCGCGACCCTAACCTTGGCAAGGTTATGCTCTA
>OLWT01001897.1_pt1 | contig 9819 bp, 7 predicted proteins | sample 1674001 | NCBI WGS metagenome assembly OLWT01 (sample SAMEA103958137, study PRJEB25191) | human gut metagenome | biome: human-associated habitat [ENVO:00009003]; feature: intestine environment [ENVO:2100002]; material: feces | place: Germany | collected 2013/2015 | reverse complement strand
AATGTGGATAATTTTCAAAGTTTTGCACACACAGGAGGGAAATATGCCCGCAAAAGTCAATTTCATCATCGGACGCGCCGGAACGGGAAAGACACACAGTATATATTCACATATTGCCCGCAACGAAAAAGCAGCAAAACGTTCTGTTCTCATAGTTCCCGACAGGGCAACGTTCGAAACCGAACGTTCGCTTTCCGAATACATCGGAGGCGGCATTCTTTACACATCCGTTCTGTCGTTCACAACGCTTGCACGCCGTGTACTGACCGAAACGGGAAACCGAAAAACCTTTCTGTCCTCGCAGGGACGGCAAATGCTCGTTCGCCGCATTGTTGACGAGGCAAGCAGCGAACTCACCGCATTTTCACGCGTTTCAAAACACAGGGGCTTTTCAAAGGAATGTGATGAAATAATACTTAAATGCAAGCGATTTTCGATTACGCCGGATGATTTATTATCCGCAGACAATCTTCCTGCGCGCTTGCGTGAAAAACTGTCGGATTTCGCCTTGATTTACAGAAAAACAAATGAATATACCGAAGGCAGATATATTGACGGCGAAGATTTGGTGAATTCTCTGACAGAACGACTTCCCCGCTCCTCCGCAGTCGGTACGGACGTTTTTATTGATGCGCCGGATATGCTGAATTCGCAGATAATCGGCATAATTAAAGTGTTGTTTTCCGTTGCGGCATCAGTCACAATCACATTTCGAATTGACATAACAGGAAGTGCACCCGACAGAAGAATATTCGAGTCGGATTTTGACGCATACCGCAAGTTAACGGCAATTGCGGGCGAAATGAAATGCGAAACAAATGTTATTCGAATGCAGGACAAAATGCTGCACCAAACCGGTGCGCTTCTTCATCTTGAAAAAAATTTATTCGCTTTTCCCTACCGAATTTTTTCTGAATCTTATCCCGACGAAACAGCGAATTCCATCGAAATTCACTCCGCATCGGACCGACGACAGGAAGTTCGCGCCGCCGCGGAAGCGATTCGGAACGCCGTCAAAGTAGGTATGCGTTTTCGCGATATTGCGGTTGTGCTTGGCGACCCCGACGGATATTCAACAACAATACGGCGTATTTTTGATGCATATTCAATCCCCTATTTTATGGATTCAAAGCGCCCGATTTCATCCCATCCGATTTCCGAATTGCTGCTTGCCGCGCTCCGCTGCGCGGAAAAGAATTTTCGCAGCGAAGATTTTATTCGCGTTTTTAAAACAGGGCTTACCCCCCTGTCAAATGACGAATGCGACAGACTCGAAAATCATATTCTGAAATTCGGATTGAACGGAAGCAGGCTTTATGATGATGCGCCGCTGAGTGAGTTTTTAAATGTGGAAATCGATGAAAGCATCGAAGAGTCAAGAAGAACAGTTGCAAAACCCCTGGTTGAACTTAAAGCGGAGCTTTCGACGGGCAAAGATGCACGCACAAGAATCAAATCGCTTTTTAACTATCTTACAAAATTAGGTATTGCAGAAAAACTTCAGCAATACTGTGAAGAGCTCGCCGAAGCGGGGCAGTTGGATTCCGCCGTCGAAAATCGGCAGATTTATGATACAATTATAGAAATGTTCAATCAATTGTTTGCAATTCTTGATGACGAGGTGATAAGTTTAAGCAAATTTTCGTCAATCATTGAAGAAGGATTGATGAGCTATTCAATCGGCATTATCCCCACCACGCTTGATCAGGTAATCATCGGTGATATGGATAAAATTCATGTTTCAAAGTGCAGATTCTTGTTGATACTCGGCATGAATGAGGGGCTTGTTCCGAAAGCAAAAGCCGATAATGCAATACTGAACGACAGTGACCTTCTGCGCATGAAAAATGCCGGCATTACCGTTTGGGACAGCACAAAAAGCATGAACGGCTCTGAAAATTTGCGTGTATATTCAGTAATATCAAAAGCAACGGACATGCTTCGTTTTTCATACAGCAATGAAATCGGTTCAACCGCCGCCGCACCTTCCGGGATGGTCAGCCGCCTGCGCAGGATCTTTCCCAATGCAAAGCAAACATCAACCGCTTCATTAAACCATGCCGGTGAAACGGACGCGGCGGCATTTGCCGAACTTGCATCGGGCATAAGAAACATGATTGACAGCGGCGAAATCAATGAAAGCCTGAACAGTCTGTACTCACATTTTTCGGGCAGTGAAAGCTATTTTTCGCGTCTCGATGTGCTCGATAAAATGTTTTTCAATGATAATTCCCCCGCTGCGCTCGGAAGTGAAACGGCCATGCGGCTCTACGGAAGGCAGCTGATGGGCACCGCAACACGGCTTGAAACATTCAATCAATGTCCGTTCCGTTATCTGATACAGTTCGGAATGCGTCTTAAGGAGCGGCCGCAGCGAACGGAAAAAGCGAATGACCGCGGCAGCTTCATTCACGAAGCGTTTGATAAATTGATAAAGGAATATTTGAACAGCAACTGCGATTTTGCAACGATTTCCGCAGCGGATATCCACGAAAAGCTTGAACGGATTCTTCCGCCCATGATGATCGAACACAATAATGGAATTTTGCTTGATTCTGCCAGAATGCGGGCGGAATTTCAGCGCATTGCCGAGCTTGTTGAAACTGCCGCCCTTGCTGTCGTGAAACAAATCAACGCAGGCAAATTTCGACCGTTTGCAAGTGAAGTCAATTTCGGCCACGACAACGATGCCTATCCGCCGCTGCGCATTCAAGCGGAAAACGGCGTGACCTACAGCATCACGGGCATTGCCGACCGCGTTGACAAATACGTTTCACCGTCAAACGAAGAGTTTATTCGCATAATTGACTATAAAACATATGGTCAAACATTTGACTATACCGAACTTGCAAACGGGCTGCGCATTCAATTGCCGCTGTACGCTTCCGCAATGCAGAACGCAATGCAGAAAGAAACCAATAACCCGCTCTTCACAGCAGGAATGTATTATTTGCATATCGGCGACGCACAGGCAAGTGAGGGCATCAGCGAAGACAAAGCGGAAACTGAAATTCAACGCAGTTTCAGGATGAACGGTTTGACATTAAATGATGAAAACATACTCAAAGCAATGGATTCCGCTTTTCCGGGAAGCTCCGATGTGCTGTACGGTGTACGTTACTCAAAAAAGGAGGGCACGTTTAAGGGCAGCCTTGCGGATGAGGATGAAATGGAAGAAACCCTTGAATTTGCAAAAAAAATTGCAGGAAAAACACTTCGTGCAATTATGCGCGGACGGATAGAGGTCAGTCCGACGGAGTATTACGGGAAAACAGCATGTAAATACTGTCCGTATATAAGCATCTGCTGTTTTGACACCACCGCCGGCTGCCGCTACAGGCGGCCGCGTGCGGTTGACGCCGATAAATTCTTCAAAAGAGAAAATAAATGAAAGAATTAAAATGCCTAATTTCAATTACAAGATAATTATAGTTATTTACATGGTCATAATGTCGATAATCGGTTTTGCGTCCATGGGAATCGATAAAAAACGAGCAATCAATAAAAAATGGCGCACCCCTGAAAAAACGCTGTTTATCATTGCGTTCCTCGGCGGTGCAGCCGGTTCCGTACTCGGTATGCGTATATTCAAGCATAAAACGAAGCACATAAAATTTGTGATTTTTATGCCGCTCTTCCTCGTGCTTCAAATCGCGGCACTGCTTTATATTTGCATTGTATATTAATTTTCAATGCCGCATACGGGAACACTTATTCATCCGATAATTCAAGAGCGAGCCTGTACGCCTCGTTTTTCGGAACGTTCAAAATGCTTGAGGCGATTTTTGCCGTGTTTTTTGCACCGATTCCGGCATTCAGAAGAATACCGACAGTTTCACGCAGTTTTGCATTATCGGCCGCAATATTATTATCACATGGAGAAATTACAATAACGCACTCCCCTTTGGGTTCGCTTTCCGCAAACCGTGCGGCAAGCTCCGCCGCCGTTCCGCGTATGACCTGTTCAAAAGTCTTTGTGATTTCCCGTACCAATGCGCATTCACGATTCGGAAAAAGTTCAGAAAAATCAGCAAAAGTTGCAGCAACACGATGTGGGCTTTCATAAATAACAACCGTTGCTTCGCTGTTCTTTATCCTTTCAACGGCTTCGCTGCGTTCGGCACCGCTGCGGGGAATAAAGCCGCAGAAATACAGTGACTCCGTCGGAAACCCGCTCATTACCCACGCCGTCAAAACGGCATTTGCGCCCGGGAGCACCTCAAACGGGAGATTGTTTTCAACAAAAAACCTGACAAGACGGCTGCCCGGATCACTGACCCCAGGCATTCCCGCGTCACTGACAAAAGCTATCGCCTCGCCGCCGCGCACTCGTTCGGCAATCTCATTCGCGCGCTGTTCCTCATTGTGTTCGTGGCAGCTTATAAGAGTTTTTTTAATTTCAAAATGATTCATAAGCTTGAGGGTGTTTCGCGTATCTTCACAATACACCGCATCCGCGCCGCGCAAAATGCGCAGACAACGCAGCGTTATATCCTCAAGATTACCTATAGGGGTTGCGCAAAGATAAAGCTTTGCGGGTATCTTTTTATTTTCCATAGAACTCAGCCACCTCGGGTGAATACTCCCCGTTTTCATCGTGAATTATCAAATTATTTTCAATAATCAATCCGCTTTTTGCCCCGCTTTTTGCTTCAATCAACGCAAGATAAGGCGCGGCTTCCGGCTTGCCTGCAACAAGACGCAGCCGTTTAGGCTCAAGCCCGGCGGACGAAAGCGCAGTAAAAGCATCGCACAGCCGCCTTGCGGGAAAACACATAAAGAATTTACCGCCATATTTAAGAAGTTTCGCAGCAGCTTTTGTAATTTCTTTTATGGGAGCGGCAATGTCATGCGTTGCAGCCCCCTTTTGGGAAATCGCGCCGCAATCATGCTGATGATAAGGCGGGTTGCAAATTGCACAATCAAACTTTGTTTTCGATTTTAATGAATAATCTATATAATCAGCATTAACAGCAGTAATTTCAGCTTCGTTCAAACCGTTTAAACGAACGGAACGCAAAAAACGATCCGCTTGCCGCGCGTCAATTTCAATTCCAAGAATTCGACAGCCTGTTCTGCCGTGAAGCAAAAAACTCAGCGCACCTGCGCCCGCGCCAAGGTCAACACAGTATTCCTTCGCATTAACATGCGCGAAATGCGCAAGCAGAACAGAATCCGTGCCGAATCGAAACGCCTCTGCGGACTGAATCAAGCTCAGTCCGTTAAGCTGTAAATCATCAATCCGCTCGCCCGGAGCGAGTTCGGCCGAATGCAACGTTTCTTTTGAAGAACAAACAGCGCCGCTGCCTTTTTCGTTCGAAAGATAATTCGAATTTTGCATACAAGCTATGCGGATTACACACCCGGAATCAGTTTAAGGAGGATGTTTGACTGATAGAAGAATGACGCAATCGCACTCGACGAAACAAGTTGTTCAATTGCATCAAACGGAAGCACCGTCAAAACAATCGGCATCAGCATAAATATTACGCAGATCCCGATGATTGACCTTGCAAGCCCGACCGCTCCGCCGATAATGAAATCAACTTTGCGCAGCTGCGGGAAAATAAATGCGTAATCCAGCCAGCAAATCACAAATGTGAATAAAACACGCACAGCCAAATAAACAATAATAAATGCAACAATATTTATTATCACGCGAACAATGCTCTCGTTGAAATAATCGCCGAGCGTTGTTATTCCCTCCGCTTTGAAGGCCTCCGTCATTATGTTTTCATAAACACGCTCTTTAAGCGGATAAGCAAGGTTTGACCTGCTCATGACCTCGTCAATTTCGGAATTAGATAAACTCTTTATGTCAGATTTGACAAGTTCAACGTCGTAAATGGCTTCCGAACCTTCCGTGTAGCTCAACATTGAATTGTAGAGCTTTTCATTCTTAATTATCGAGTTCGAAACCGTCCCCATGAGCAAAAAAGCCAACAAACAGGCAACGATTGATACCCCGAAAGTTGATGCACTCCATACAAAGCCTTTGTACATGCCCGATACGAAGTACAATCCAATCATAAAGATAATCAAAAAATCAATTATGTTCAATAATAATACCTCCGATATAACGCCTTGATCACATGGATTTAAGGCATTTTCACCTTATGTTATAAAGAGCAGTTTCACTGCCGCTCACCGTTAATATATTTTTATTATCAAGTTTTACAGCACTGTCAACAGGCGAATCAAAGAAATATGATTTTTGCAGTTTTCCGTTAATACCGTAAAAATCAATTTGGTTATTTTTGATAATCGAGATTCTGTCCCGCATCATACAGGCATAAACAACATTCTCGGGCTTTGTGATCGTGCAGCTCGCCTCCTCCGCAAGCCGTGATTCGCTGACCGAAAGGATTCTGTACTCACCGACCCCCTTTGTTTCCGAGCTGCTGCCGGATGAGTTTTCCAATGGGGTTTTGTCAAGAAGCAAATACATTCTTCCGCCGCTCAAATCGGCGGAAAGGCAATCGTATCCATAGCAGAGAACGCGATATGCCTCTGCATTCGCCCCCCTGTCAAAACGAATCAAATAATCGGTGCAGAATGCAAAAATACTCTTTTTTGTGATGAAAACATTTTTAACAATCTGTTGTTGAACCGAAATAATTCCGATAACGCTTTCACGGCTTAAATCATACAGCGAAATCGACGTTGAAAATGAATTTCCGACTGTTGAAAGCTCCGACATCCACAAAACAGGAGAAACCGAACTCTCAAAACCGAAATCGGTAATACAAGTTGTGCTGAAATCCCGCTGCCAGCATTGCGTTCCGGACGAATTGAAAGCGCGCAAAGAGTGCGTTCCGTTTTCGTTTTTGAGGTAAACAGCAACGTATTTATCTCCGCAAACTATCTTTTTTAATTCACCGTTCAACATGTTGTCGAACCTTGTGCCGATAATTTGAATCGAAGAGGAGTTGTATATAACTTTAATTTTATCCGTTCCGACGAGTTTGACATTATCAGCTTCAACAGACATTGAATAGTTTTTGTCTTCGTTTTTTACGCTGTAAAAATTCAACTTCTTTCCTTCAATATAAACAAAACCGTCGCCTGTGTATGCATATTCGGTTTCCGGACGAATCGGGAGCGATTTTTTCCGTGCAACAGTATTTATCCGTTTAATTATCAGCACAGCGGCAAAAGCTATGCCGATGACAACAAGCGCGGAAATCAACAACGCAAAAACTCTGTGTGCGGCTTTTCTTTTTTTTGCTGCACCGTGTTGTGTTTTTTTTGTTTTGTCCACGGTTAAACCTCCATTCTTGGATTTTATGCAAAAGTCTTCCGAAAAATTCCTTTATCGGAAATAAGTTTCAACCGCCGTGTCCGTCGGGACCCGTCATTTTGTGCTGCATGCTTCACGGTCGAACCACTCTTAATGCATTTTTTATAATGCTGCAAGTCAACGGCGTTTTTTCAATAAGCTCACCGTCAAGCTCAACAATACATTCACTGTCCGTTTCGATCGTGAAGCTTTGCGTTCGAATATTAGTGACAGGAGCTTTGTTTTTGTGTTTACCTTTTATGAAAAGCGGTAAAAGCCGCAAAAAGGTAAAAAGGCTCACCCAACGCACGATGCAAAGATCAAACAGGCCGTCGTCAACCTCCGCATCCGGATTCACAAGCATTCCTCCGCCGAAACGCTTTCCGTTTCCGGCAACCGAAATAATAATGTCGCCTTCATATTGAATGCTGTCTGTTTTTATTTTGGCATGTACCTTTTTTCGATGAAAAAGCGAGTCAACAATGCCCAAAAAATACGGAAGCATCCCCTTCCTGCCCTTTTTATGCCGCTCGGTATTTATCAGAACATCAACATCGAAACCGATTCCGCAGACATTTGTGAATTTTGTTCCGTTTGCAATGCCCATGTCGATATACTTTGCTTCTCCGCTCAAAAGCAGGTCTATCGCCGCTTCAGGTTCGCTCGGAAGATTCATCATTCCGGAAAGATCGTTTCCTGTTCCGAAAGGAAGGATTCCGAGTTTAACATTCGGGTTTTGACATATGACGGAGGAAATTTCGTTCACTGTTCCGTCGCCGCCTGCCGCAATAATGAACTTTTCTCCGTTTTTTATCGCTTCCTCTGCAATTTTAACCGCATGTCCCTTGTGTTCCGTTTTTTTAACGATGTATTCAATGCCGCGTTCGCGAAGTATGGTTTCACATTCCGAAAACAAAGCATTGCATTTACCGCTTCCGGCCACAGGGTTAACGATAAAAAACATTCTGTCCATTATATTTCCTCCGAAATTACTCAAAAAACCCTGCAATGAATTTTGTGTACAGTCAAAAAACAGTGCAAAATTCTTTGGGTATAGCAAGCCCGCACCCGCAAACTCAATCTGCGGATATGAATACTCGATTGTATAATAACGCAAGTTGCTGTCATTTGTCAATATCAGTCGCAAAATTCCGACCTTCGCCGCATGTTTGAGGCGTTAAATCTCTGTTTTATATCGAATTTATATTGACCGCAAGGCCGTTTTACCTTATAATGTATAAAGGCGGAGTATACATCGGCGAAGGCTTAAGCCTCACGGATCTGCATTATGCAGAACGCTTTTGTTTTTCAAAAACAGCTTTCACGGTGTTTTTTACCGTATCAAAAAGCGGCAGAACCGACAGGGATTTTTTTCCTTGTTATCCGCTTTTTCCACAAGGAAAAGAATTAATTTGCTGAGGATAATGCGAACAACACGGAAACTGTTAATAACAGCCGGATTTATCAACAGAGTTTTGCGCCTTTTATAAACACTGTTTTTATTTGACAGCAAAGGCAAAACATGACTTATCCGCAGTTTCCGCACTACTACTGCCGCCGCTACCTTAGTAATAAACAACAGCAAAGGAGATGCACCCATGCGCTTCAGCGTAAACACAAGAGAACTCAACGAGGCGGTTTCCGTCGTTACGAAGGCAATGCCCTCAAACGCAACACTTCCGATCCTTGAGGGCATATATATGTATGCAGCGAATGACACTCTGTTCATAAAATGCACGGATCTGTCACTCCAAATTGAAACCGAAATTCCCGCAATTATCGACGATGAGGGCAGCGCGGTCCTTCCGGGCAAGCTGTTTTCCGACCTTGTAAAGAAATTCAGCGGCGACACAATCGATTTCGAAAGCGACGGGAACACAATGAACATTCGCTCGCGCAGGGTCAAGTCTTCAATACAGATTCAAAATGCGGATGAATACCCCGAAATGATGCGCGTTGACGATGAGTTTTCGGCGGATATACCTCAAAACAAGCTGAAGAGCATGATAAAACAGGTCATATTTTCGGTTTCCAATGATGAAACAAAGGCGATCCTCAACGGCGTCTGCCTTGAATTCGACAGCGACAACACGCTTGTAATGGTTGCACTCGACGGCTTCCGCATTGCAATGAGAAAAGAAAAAATCAATAACTGCACCGGCAAAAAAACCGTCGTAATTCCCAAACGCGCAATGCAGGAAATTGCCGCCGTTCTTTCTTCCGACGATTCGGAAGTTAAGCTTATTTTTTCAAGCACGCATATAAAAATCGATTTCGGCGGAACAAAGGTCATTTCGCGCCTTCTGGACGGCGAATATGTAAATTATAAGGGCATTCTGCCCAAAAACTTTGCAACAAGAGTTTTGATCAATTGCGAAGAGTTGAAGAACAGCACCGAGCGCGCTCTGCTCATGGCGCGCGAATCGAAATCGAACCGCATCAAGCTGATGTTTGCAAACAACACCCTCACCATAACGGCAAACAGTGAAAAGGGAAATATAAACGACGAGATTGAAATTCAACTTGTCGGAAAGGATCTG
>OLWT01001882.1_pt1 | contig 9869 bp, 9 predicted proteins | sample 1674001 | NCBI WGS metagenome assembly OLWT01 (sample SAMEA103958137, study PRJEB25191) | human gut metagenome | biome: human-associated habitat [ENVO:00009003]; feature: intestine environment [ENVO:2100002]; material: feces | place: Germany | collected 2013/2015 | reverse complement strand
CTACGCACGTATCCGGTACTCGTATGATGAATGGTATCGGTGGTTCCGGCGACTTTACCCGTTCGGCTATGTTATCGATCTTCACGACTCCGTCTACAGCGAAGGAGGGTAAGATCAGCGCGTTCGTACCGATGGTATCTCACTTGGATCATAGCGAGCACTCCGTGAAGATCATTATCACGGAATATGGTGTAGCGGACTTACGCGGTAAATCTCCGATCCAACGCGCTCGTTGCATCATCGACAATTGTGTTCATCCGGATTACAAACCGTTATTGGAAGAATACCTCGCTATGGGTATCAAGGGACATACGCCTCAAAACCTGAAATGCTGTTTCGCTTTCCATGAGGAACTAGCGGCCAGCGGCGATATGCACAATGTGGATTGGAGCAAGTATAATAAGTAATACAAACATATTACAGGCATAATTCATAGGGCATGGGTTCAACCGAACTCATGCCCTATTCTCATAGCAGACAATGCGTAATACATTTGTAATAATTTTGAAACAATTCTTTCAAGCGGGTTTAATCTCTCCTTAATATAGAGGCTCTTTCTTTGCAGCAGAATAAATAGGCAAAGATTGTGAGAAAGTTTATAGAAAAATTAGTGGAAGGAGGATTCTTGATCAGTGGAAGCGTCAGTAGCTTTACGATCTTGTTGATCATTGTCTTCTTATTTAAAGAGGCCGCAGGTCTTTTTAACAGCCCGGAGGTAGAGGAAGGATATATATTGGCTGTGAATCAGGAAAATCCAGTCGAACATTTGTCTCCCGAGCAAATCATGGATGTCTTCGATGCCAATATCACCAATTGGGAAGATTTAAACGGAGAAAATCAAGATATACTTGTCTTCCGTTTCTCGGACCTAACCAACTATTATACGGAAGAAGAGCTAGGTGAAGAATTTCAATATGTTCCCGAGAAAATCAATGAACTTATCCATAAAGAGCCGGGGATTATCGCATTCTTTCCGGAACAATACAAGTCGGAGAACTTTACGGGAAAAATCATATCGGGAGCCACGATCAAACCTTCGGAGTTCTTTGGAGGGACGAAATGGTATCCTACCTCCGCTCCCGCTCCGATCTTTGGCTTGATCCCTCTATTACTAGGCACACTTTTAGTAAGTATAGGCGCGATCGCCTTATCCCTCCCCTTCGGAGTAGCGGTAGCGATCTATATGGCAGAGATTGCCAATACAAAAACCCGTAATTTGCTAAAGCCTATTATCGAGTTATTGGCAGGTATTCCCTCAGTCGTTTATGGTTTCTTCGGATTGGTGGTGATCGTTCCCCTTATCCAAAAGACCTTAGACCTTCCGGTAGGCGAGACCGCTTTCGCCGGAAGCGTGGTTTTAGCGATCATGGCGTTGCCGACCATCATCACGGTAGCGGAAGATGCCATGCGAACTACCCCACGAGCCATGAAAGAGGCCAGCTTGGCATTGGGAGCCACGCAATGGCAAACCATCTACAAAGTAATAATCCCCTACTCCATATCCGGTATCACGTCCGCTGTCGTATTAGGTATAGGACGTGCGATCGGTGAGACGATGGCCGTATTGATGGTAACCGGAAACGCCGCCGTTATCCCTACCTCGTTCTTCGAACCGGTACGGACAATTCCTGCCACGATAGCAGCGGAATTAGGTGAGGCTCCCGCAGGTGGAGCGCATTACCAAGCCTTGTTTATGCTGGGAGCCGTGTTGTTCCTCATCACCTTGGGGTTGAGCATCGCCGTAGAATATATTTCATCCAAACGTAAAATTTAATTAAAGATATGGCACCTATTCAACATTTAGGGAATATAGACAAGAGGAAACGGACCTCTCAACAGGTTGCTTTCGGTTTCTTTTCTTTCCTGAGTTATTTGGTCGTAGTGATCTTATTCGTAATACTGGGATTCATTATCTTAAAGGGAGCGAGCGTGATCAGTTGGGATTTCCTGACACAAGCACCCCAAGAGGGCATGACCTCCGGGGGGATTTTTCCGGCTATCGTAGGTACACTCTATTTAGTGATCGGAAGTAGCTTGATTAGTTTTCCCATCGGCATCATGAGTGGTATCTATATGAACGAGTACGCCACAAACGGGAAACTCATCCGTTTCATCCGTATCATGACGAATAACCTAAGCGGTGTCCCATCCGTTGTTTTCGGGTTATTTGGTATGTCTCTATTCGTAAGTACCTTGGGATGGGGAGACTCTATTATAGCGGGTTCGTTTACCTTGGCGCTGATGTCCTTGCCACTTATCATCCGCACGACGGAAGAGGCTTTGAAAAGTATCGATGATTCTTTCCGTCACGGTAGCCTAGCGTTAGGGGCTACGAAGTTGCAGACCATCCGCAGGGTCGTGCTACCGATGGCGTTCCCCAATATTATTACGGGATTGATTCTTTCGATCGGGCGTGTGTCCGGAGAGACCGCTCCTATCCTTTTTACGGTGGCCGCTTATTTCTTGCCGCAATTGCCGAAAAGTATTTTCGACCAATGTATGGCATTACCTTACCACTTATATGTTATCTCTACAAGCGGTACAGATATCGAGGCTTCCCGGGGGATGGCTTATGGCACGGCGCTCGTGCTGATCGTCATCGTATTATTAGTAAACCTTTTAGCGAACGCTTTACGTAGTTATTTCGCCAAGAAGGTAAAAATGAATTAAAAAAATAAGACAATTATGATAAAGATTGATGCTAAAAACGTAGACTTTTATTATGGGGATTTCCATGCATTGAAGAACATTTCCATGGAGATAGAGCCGAATACGTCCACCGCTTTCATAGGACCGTCCGGTTGCGGAAAGACGACGTTGCTGCGTCTGATTGCAGGTTTCCAGACCGCCTCGGAAGGAGTGATTACCATTGCAGGGAAAGACATCACGCAGACCCCGCCCCACCGCCGTCCGGTGAACACAGTGTTCCAGAAGTATGCCCTGTTCCCGCACCTCAACGTATTCAACAACATTGCCTTCGGCCTCAAACTGAAGAAGCTCCCCGCCGCCACCATCGAAAAGAAGGTGAAACAGGCGCTCCGCATGGTGGGCATGACCGACTATGAAGACCGCGACGTGGACTCCCTCTCCGGCGGACAGCAGCAGCGTGTGGCCATAGCCCGCGCCATCGTCAACGAACCCGAAGTGCTGCTCCTCGACGAGCCTCTTGCCGCCCTCGACCTGAAAATGCGCAAGGACATGCAAATGGAACTGAAAGAGATGCATCAGAAGCTGGGCATCACTTTCGTATACGTCACCCACGACCAGGAAGAAGCCCTCACGCTGAGCGACACGATTGTCGTCATGAGCGAGGGTAAGATACAGCAGACAGGCACCCCGATAGACATCTACAACGAACCTATCAACTCCTTTGTGGCCGACTTCATAGGCGAAAGCAACATCCTGAACGGCGTCATGGTGCACGACCAGCTCGTCAGCTTCTGCGGACATGAATTCGACTGCGTGGACACCGGTTTCGGCGAACAGGCACAGGTGGACGTCGTGATCCGTCCGGAAGACATCTACATCTTCGACCCCTCGGATGCGGCACAACTGACGGGAACCGTAACAAGCTCCATCTTCAAAGGCGTGCACTACGAGATGCTGGTGCAGACCCGCGAAGGCTATGAGTTGATGGTACAGGACTACCACTGCTTCGAAGCCGGTCGCGAGGTGGGCTTGCTGGTGAAGCCCTTCGACATCCACGTGATGAAGAAAGAACGCACCTGCAACACCTTCGAAGGCAAACTGCTGGACGAAACCCATGTGGAATTCCTGGGATGCAGCTTTGAGTGCAGTCCGGTGCACGACATCCGTCCGGAAACACCCGTAAAGGTGGAAGTGGACTTCCAGAACGTCATCCTTGAGGACAACGAAGAGGACGGACGACTGACAGGCGAAGTGAAATTCATCCTCTACAAAGGTAACCACTATCATCTGACTGTGTTCACCGACTGGGACGAGGACATCTTCGTAGACACCAACGACGTATGGGACGACGGCGACAGAGTGGGAATACGAATAGCACCGGAGAATATACGAATCACTAACCACTAACCACTCAAAACAATTTGCCAATGAAAAGTTTCTTCATGCGGCGGCGTAACTGGACACTACCCTACGCACTGTTCCTGCTGATATTTGTGATAGTGCCGTTGCTACTGATTGTGCTGTATGCCTTTACGGATGCCGAGGGAGCATTCACCCTTGCCAACTTCCGCAAGTTTATGATGCACCCCGAAGCGATGAACACCTTCATCTACTCCATCGGCATAGCCATCATCACCACGCTGGCGTGCCTGTTGCTGGGCTATCCGGCTGCCTATATCCTCAGTCAGAAGCAGTTCAACACCTCGCAGACCATGGTGGTGCTGTTCATCCTGCCCATGTGGGTGAACATACTGATACGCACGCTTGCCACAGTGGCGCTGTTCGACTTCCTGAACCTGCCGCTGGGCGAAGGCGCACTCCTGTTCGGCATGGTGTACAACTTCCTGCCGTTCATGATATACCCCATCTACAATACATTGCAGAAAATGGACCACAGCCTCATAGAAGCTGCCCAAGACCTCGGAGCCACCCCCTTGCAGATATTCGGCAAAGTGATCCTGCCCCTCTCCATGCCGGGCATCATGAGCGGCATCGTCATGGTGTTCATGCCTACGGTAAGCACCTTTGCCATTGCCGAACTGCTGACGATGAACAACATCAAGCTCTTCGGAACAACGGTGCAGGAGAACATATACAACGGAATGTGGAACTACGGTGCAGCCCTGTCGCTCATCATGCTGCTGCTGATAGGCGTCACCATCCTCTTCACGAACGAGGAGGACAGCGCATCCAATGAAAGCGGAGGTGTGATATGATGACACGTATTCTTGCCAAAGGCTATCTGTGGCTGCTGCTTGCGCTGCTGTACTCGCCTATCCTTATCATCATGGTATTCTCCTTCACCGAAGCCAAAGTGCTGGGCAACTGGACGGGATTCTCCACCAAGCTGTACAGCTCCCTCTTTACGGGCGGCATGCACCACTCACTGATGAATGCCATTTGGAACACCTTTGCCATTGCCATGCTGGCAGCCACCGCATCGACGGCACTGGGCAGCATTGCGGCTATCGGCATCTTCAACCTGCGCACACGCACACGTCAGGTGATGAACTTTGCCAACGCCATTCCGATGATGAACGCCGACATCATTACGGGTGTGTCGCTGTTCCTGCTGTTCGTCAGCTTCGGCATATCGCAGGGATTCACAACGGTGGTACTGGCGCACATCACGTTCTGTACCCCCTACGTAGTGCTGAGCGTGATGCCCCGTCTGAAAAAGATGAACCAAAACGTGTACGAAGCCGCCCTCGACCTCGGCGCAACCCCGTTCCAGGCATTGCGCAAGGTCATCCTTCCGGAGATATTTCCGGGCATGATAAGCGGGTTCATCCTTGCCTTTACACTCTCCATCGACGACTTCGCAGTAACCATATTCACCATCGGGAACGAAGGACTGGAAACGCTCTCCACCTACATCTACGCCGATGCCCGCAAAGGCGGACTGACACCGGAGCTGCGCCCCCTCTCCACCATAATATTCATTACGGTGCTGGTGCTGCTGATCGTCATCAACAAACGCGCGGAACGTGCACAGAAGAGTTGAAAACTGAAAGTATAGTCAAAATAAACTTACCGAACAAAAAAATGAAAAGACTGACAGGTATACTCCTTCTCCTCTGCCTTGCCCTTGCCGCCGTTTCGTGCAAAGGTTCAGGCGAAGAGCGCAGCCACGTACTGAAAATCTACAACTGGGCGGACTACATCGACGAAGACGTGCTTGCCGAATTCCCCGACTGGTACAAACAGCAGACAGGCGAGGACATCCGCCTTGTCTACCAAGTGTTCGACATCAACGAAATCATGCTCACCAAGATAGAACGCGGGCACGAAGACTTCGACGTGGTATGCCCCTCGGAATACATCATCGAACGCATGCTGAAGAAAGACCTTCTCCTGCCCATCGACCGCAACTTCGGCAAGACCCCGGACTATCTGCCCAACATTTCCCCCTACATCCGCCGGGAACTGAACAAGACCAGTCAGCCGGGACGCACCACCACCGACTATGCCGTACCCTATATGTGGGGCACAGCCGGCATCCTCTACAACCGCAACTTCATCACCCCCGACGAAGCCGGCAGTTGGCACTGCCTCTGGAACTCCAAAAACAAAGGCAAAATCCTGATGAAAGACAGTTACCGCGATGCCTACGGAACCGCCATCATCTACGCCCATGCCCGCCAGCTTGCCGACAGTACCGTCACCGTGGAGCAACTGATGAACGATAACTCTCCCGAAGCCATAGCCCTTGCCGAGAAGTATCTGAAAGCCATGAAGCCCAACATCGCAGGCTGGGAAGCCGACTTCGGCAAGGAGATGATGACCAAGAACAAGACCTGGCTCAACCTCACCTGGAGCGGCGACGCCGTATGGGCAATTGACGAAGCCGAGGCCGTAGGCGTAGACCTTGCATACGAAGTGCCGCGCGAGGGCAGCAACATCTGGTACGACGGCTGGGTAATCCCCAAATATGCCCGGAATCCCAAGGCAGCCAGCTACTTCATCAACTACCTCTGCCAGCCCGAAATCGCCTTGCGCAATATGGACGCCATAGGCTACGTCAGCGCCGTTGCCACCCCCGAAATCATGGAAGCCAAACGGGATACTTCCATAGAAACACGCTCCGACCTCAGCTACTTCTTCGGTGAAGGCATGGGCGCGGACAGCCTGCAAATCAATCCCGTACAATATCCCGACAGGAAAATCGTGGAACGCTGCGCCATGATACGCGACTTCGGCGACCGCACCGAACTGGTTCTCGAAATGTGGAGCCGCGTGAAAGGCGACAACCTCAACACCGGCATCGTACTGCTGATATTCTCCGTATTCGGAGCACTGTTCGTTTGGCTGGTATACGGCAAGATACGCAAGTACCGGCAGAAGCAACGCCACCGCCGGAGGCGGAAGGGAAGGCCGGCCATTTAAGACCCCGGATAAGCCATTTAAAACCCCGGATGTAGGAATTCTGATTTATAATACTTAATTTTGGCATCCGATAAACTTAAAACCTAAAAATGCTTACTCAAATTATAAACGGGCGCATATTCACCCCGCAGGGCTGGCTGAATGAAGGTTCTGTCCTGATACGTGACGGAAAGATTCTTGAAGTGACCAACTGTGACCTCGCACTGATCGGTGCACGTCTCATTGATGCCAAAGGCATGTACATAGTGCCCGGTTTCGTGTGTATGCACGCCCATGGCGGCAGCGGGCACGACTTCAACGAATGTACCGAGGAAGCATTCCGCAGCATCGTGCAGGCACACCTCAAGCATGGCGCCACAAGCTTCTACCCCACCATCTCCTCCTCCCCCTTCAGCAAGCTCCACCAAGCCGCCCATGTGTGCGAACGGCTCATGGAAGAACCGGAAAGCCCCATACTCGGGCTGCATATCGAAGGCCCTTACCTCAGCAGGAAAATGGCCGGCGAGCAGTTTGCCGGACAGGTGAAAGAGATTGACGAACAAGAATACAGGGAACTTGTGGAAAACACCCGCTGTATCCGCCGCTGGGACGCCTCTCCCGAACTGCCGGGAGCATTGGAGTTTGCCGGCTACCTGCGCGAAAAAGGCATACTGGCAGCCATATCCCACACCGAAGCCGAGTATGACGACATCTGCGCCGCCTACAAAGCCGGATTCACCCATGCCGCCCACTTCTACAACGCCATGCCGGGCTTCCACAAACGCCGCGAATACAAATACGAGGGCACAGTGGAAAGCGTCTACCTGACCGACGGCATGACCATCGAACTCATAGCCGACGGCATCCACCTGCCTTCCACCATCTTGAAACTGGCCTACAAACTGAAAGGCGTGGAGCACACCTGCCTCGTAACGGACGCCCTCTCCTGTGCCGCAACCGAAGGCAAGGAAACCAGCAACCCCCGCTACATCATCGAGGACGGCGTATGCAAACTCGCCGACCGTTCCTCACTGGCAGGCAGCATCGCCACAATGGACGTGCTGGTGCGCACCATGACACAGGCCGGCATCCCGCTGGGAGACGCACTGCGAATGGCTTCCGAAACTCCGGCACGCATCATGGGAGTGTACGACCGCAAAGGCTCCCTGCAAAAGGACAAAGACGCCGACATCCTGATTATGGACAAGGAACTGAACATACGCGCCGTATGGCAAGCGGGAAAACTGGTGCAGGAAAGCTTCCTGAACTATAAGTAACGACGCGCCCGAAAGCCTGTTTCTAAAAAAACCTTTTTATAAGTTTCTTATAACTCTTTTTCAGTATCGTGCTCGGAGCCAAAAATCTCACACAAGGACCCATCAACCGCCAACTGTTCAGCTTGGCAATGCCCATTATGGCCACCTCCTTCATCCAAATGGCATACAGCCTGACGGATATGGCATGGGTGGGCCGTCTGGGCAGCGAAGCGGTGGCGGCAGTGGGCGCGGTGGGCATCCTCACGTGGATGTCAGGCTCTATCGCTCTGCTGAACAAAGTGGGGTCGGAAGTCAGTGTGGCACAGTCCATCGGGGCGCAGAACCGGGACGACGCGCGTGCGTTTGCCTCGCACAACATCAGCATCGCATTGCTCATCGCCATTTGCTGGGGCGGACTGCTGTTTGTTTTCGCCCGGCCCATTATGAGCCTTTTCGAACTGGAAGCACATATCACCGCCAACGCCGTCACCTACCTGCGCATTGTCTCGACAGCATTGCCCTTCGTCTTTCTCTCGGCTGCCTTTACGGGCATCTACAACGCTTCGGGACGCAGCAAGACACCGTTCTACATCAGCGGTACGGGACTTGTGATGAATATCCTGCTCGACCCTCTCTTCATCTTCGGGTTCGGTTGGGGAACCGTAGGGGCAGCGCTTGCCACGTGGCTGTCCGAAGCTGCCGTCTTCCTCATCTTTGTCTATAAGCTCCGGCGAAAGGACGACTTGCTCGGAGGATTTCCGTTTTTCGTCCGGCTCAAGAGGAAGTACAGCAGACGCATCTTCAAACTGGGACTGCCCGTTGCCACGCTGAACACACTGTTTGCCTTCGTCAACATGTTCCTCTCGCGCACTGCAGCCGAGCAAGGCGGGCACATCGGACTCATGGCATTCACCACCGGCGGACAAATAGAAGCTATCACCTGGAATACCTCACAGGGATTCTCTACGGGGCTCAGCGCCTTCATCGCACAGAATTATGCCGCCGGACAGAAAACGCGCGTGTGGCAGGCATGGAAAACGACGCTCTGGATGACAGGAGTGTTCGGCACGCTCTGCTCGCTGCTGTTCATCTTCTACGGCAGCGAGGTATTCTCCATTTTCGTGCCCGAAGAAGCAGCCTACCGCACTGGTGGCAATTTCCTGCGCATCGACGGCTACTCACAGTTGTTCATGATGCTGGAAATCACCATGCAGGGCGTATTCTACGGCATAGGACGCACCGTACCGCCGGCCGTTGTCAGCATCGGATGCAACTACATGCGCATTCCGGTGGCCCTGCTACTGGTAGAAATGGGTTTGGGAGTGGACGCCATTTGGTGGGCAGTGAGCAGCACCACCATCGCCAAGGGGCTGATTCTGACAGGCTGGTTTATCTTTATTAAAAAGAAAATTCTCTAAAAAAACTGCAACAGTAAACTTTTTGATGCCATCAAATGTAATATATACATAAATTTGCATTAGTAAAATTTGAACCAACTAAAAAATAAAAGGTATGAAAAAGATGAAATTTACAGCATTTTTGCTGAGCGGCACTATACTATTGGGTAGTTGCGGAACCATGAACAACACAACCAAAGGC
>OLWT01001862.1_pt1 | contig 9969 bp, 8 predicted proteins | sample 1674001 | NCBI WGS metagenome assembly OLWT01 (sample SAMEA103958137, study PRJEB25191) | human gut metagenome | biome: human-associated habitat [ENVO:00009003]; feature: intestine environment [ENVO:2100002]; material: feces | place: Germany | collected 2013/2015 | reverse complement strand
TGATACGGCGACCACCGAGATCTACACTCTTTCCCTACACGACGCTCTTCCGATCGCGATGACCGTGGCGATCGTGATGACCGCCGTGGCGGTTCCCGTGGCCGTGGCCGTGGCTCGGACCGTAACCCGCGCTACGCCACCGACGACAACTACGACGACTACCGCGCCGACCGCGAAGAGCGTACTGAGCGCCCGCGTCGCCGCGTCCGTCGCGACTTTGATCCGTTCGAGGACTAAATCCCTCTCACGGATCGGTCGCGGCATAGCCGCTCCCCTCACCTACGGGAAGCCCGTAGGGCTTCCCGCTTAACGGTTCGGCATTCGAGGACTGATCGTTCTCTAGCTTCTCTCGGGTGAGAAGGGCTTGATCGCAAACCAAAAGGCTTCTATACCGTTTCATTCGGTATAGAAGCCTTTTTGGTTTTTCGGCTTCTTCGCGCTGCATATTTCGATGTTGAATAAGGCACTCGTGCTGCCGCCATGTACGTTTAGTTGTCGGTTGACAACTATTCCCATGCATCAAGAATGGCGGATGATCATCGAAGGTACTCATGGGCGTTGATCACTGTGGCAACAACAAAGGCCGGGCCCTTGTGAGAGCCCGGCCTTTATGCCGTATGGCGGCGGATTAATCCTTAAAGGCTAATCCGTTGTCAATCAGCGTTACAGAATCGCCATGCACACGAAGTCCAGAATGAACAGCGCGGCCACAGTCCAGATGATCGGGTGAACCTCCTTGGCCTTGCCCTTGCAGGTCTTCACGATGCAGTACATGATGAAGCCTCCGGCGATGCCGTAGGAGATGGAGTAGGAGAAGGCCATGAACACGGCGGCGAAGAACGCCGGAATGGCTTCGGCGATGTCGTCCCACTTGACTTCCTTCAGGGAAGCGGCCATCATGCAGCCGACGATCACCAGCACGCCGGCGGTTGCGGCGGACGGCACGGCGGAGACGACCGGGGCCAGGAACGCGGACAAGGCGAAGCAGATCGCCACAACCACGGAGGTCAGGCCGGTTCGGCCGCCTGCGGCGATGCCGGCGGAAGACTCGACGTAGGTGGTGGTGTTCGAGGTGCCGCAGATGGCGCCGATGGAGGTGGCGATGGAGTCGGCGAACAGGGCCTTGTCCATCTTGGAGGAGAAGCCGTGGCCGTTCTCCAGAGCCTTCTCATCCTCGGCGGAGAAGATGCCGGTGCGGCGGCCGGTGCCGATGAAAGTGCCCAGGGTGTCGAACGTATCGGACATGGAGAAGGCGAAGATGGTCACGATGACCAGCGGCAGCTTGGTCGGATCAGAGAACAGTGCCGGGAAGCCCTCGGCGGAGAAGATCGCGCCGAAGGTCTGCGGCAGCTGGGAGAAGGTCTCGCTGATGGACTGCGAGTTGGACCAGGTGGTCACGCCGAACGGGATGCCGATTACGGTGGTGATGGCGATGGCCAGCAGCATGCCGCCCTTAACCTTCATCACGGTGAACACAATGGCCAGTACGAGGCCGATCAGGAAGACCCACAGCACCTTGTCGTTAAAGTTGGCCAGACCCGGGGTAGCCGCAACGGCACCGCCCTTGGCGGCGGCCTTCGGATCGCCGGGAGTGAACTTGATCAGGCCGACGTTCAGCATGCCCACGTAGGCCACGAACAGGCCGATGCCGCCGCCGATGGCGTGTTGCAGGGACTCCGGGATGGCCATGATGATCATCTTGCGGATCTTGGTGACGGTGATGAGGATGTTGATCAGGCCGCACAGGAACACCATGCACATGGTCTGCTGCCAGCTGAAGCCGAGGCCGAAGCACACGGTGTAGGTGAAGAACGCGTTGAGGCCCATGCCGGCGGCCTGGGCGTACGGCACGTTGGCGAACAGGCCCATGACCAGGGTGCCGATGATGGCCGCGATGATGGTGGCCAGGAACACGCCGCCCCACGGCATACCCGTCTGCGACAGGATCTGCGGGTTGACGACGATGATGTAAGCCATCGCGAAGAACGTGGTCAGGCCGGCCAGAATCTCAGTCGAGACGGTCGTGCCGTTTTCCTTCAAATGGAAGAACTTCTCCATTTACTCTCTACTTCCTTGGGTTTATGCGGGGCTGCGCACCGCGCGCATAATGCTGCGGCTGGCCCCGGCGAGAATTGCGACTCGCCCTGATCGGCCTGCCCAACGCGCGTCAGGCGCTGCGCACCCAATCAGAACCGTGGCCGATTATAGCTTGTGGAGGCAACGTGAACGGGTCCGGGAGTAGACTGACTGCCAGAATAATTCGGAACAACTCAGGGGACACGCAGGACACACCCGTGGAAGGAAGGCGCGCGATGAAACCGGCCGTCGAAGTCAGCATCACCTCTTGGAAGAAGAATGTCGTCAAGCCCGGTCAGGAGTACGGCCGCGTACTGCTGATGCCCGGCACCGGCTACAACTGCGACCGTCCGCTGCTCTACTGGTCGGCCCAGGCTCTGGTCGAGGCCGGCTGGCGAATCGACCGCATGAACGTACGCAACGCTTCCGACGACCTGTCCACGGTGATTCCGGTCCTCAATCAGGCGATTGACGGCTGGGTGGCCGCCGCGCGCGAGTCCGGCGCGGGTAAAGCCGGTGATTCCGGGGATGGCGTTGCCGCCGATGATTCTGCTACCGTGCTGGCCGATGGCGCAGCTGGCTCGCCGAACCGTGATTCCGACACCCCGTCCGGCCCTCGCCTGTTGCTGATCGGCAAGTCGCTGACGACGATGACCTACCCACATGTGGCCTCACACTACGGTCTGCCGTTCGTGCTGCTGACCCCGGTGCTGCATCACGCCGACTTCGATCCATCCGCCCGGGTGATTCCGGTGCCGGCTGTCGGCGATGATATCGTCGCCGAATCCGAGGCCCCGAGCGTGGCCGAAGCAAGGGCGATCATCCGCGCGGAACAGGCCGGCCAGTCGCACGCCGCCAGCTCCCGATACTCCGGCCCGGCACCGCTGATCTGCGCCGGCACCGCCGACCCGTTCTACGATCAAGCCCGCGCCAACGCGCTCACCCCGCACGTGCACGAATACCCGGATGCCAACCATTCGATCGAGGTGCCCGGCCACTGGCGTCGCTCGCTCGACTATCTGAAGGAAGTCACCGCGTCCGTAGCCCAGTACGCCGCCACGCTGTAATGCCCCGCGACACGCCCGAATTCTGCAATGTCGCTGACCATCCGTAATCTAATCATCCGTAAACCACAGACCGTTGGTTGAAGTGCGCGCGAGTGCATTTCCGAAGTTTGGTTCGCCAAGCCAGCGCAGGTTGAGAGATATAAGCCCGTCAAGGGCCGGCGAAGGTCGCTTCGCGAGATTATATTGCTCTGCCTGTGCGCAGGGCTTTTTTGTTGCCCGGCCGAAAGTTCCGAACTCCAAGTCAACGGCCGACTTAGGAAGGAACGCCATGAAGAGGCCCGAAAAGGAAGCGGTAGTCGCTCAGCTTACGGAAGAATTCCGTAACGCTGACGCCGTCTACCTGACCGAGTACCGCGGGCTTACCGTTCCGCAGATTTCCGATCTGCGTGAAAAGCTAGGCCGCGATACTTCCTACACCGTGGCAAAGAACACGCTGGCACGCATCGCCGCCAAGGAAGCGGGCATTGAGGGTCTCGACGAGATTCTCTCCGGCCCGACCGCCATCACCTTCGTGAAGGGCGACTTCATCGAGGCTGCGAAGGTCATCCGTGACTTCGCCAAGGACAACAAGGCTCTTGTCATCAAGGGTGCCGCCGCTGACGGCACTGTCTACGATGCCGAGGGCGCCAAGAAGCTGGCAGACCTCAAGTCCCGCCCGCAGCTGCTTGCCGAATTCGCCGGCGACATCAAGGCATCGATGGCCAAGGCCGCGTACCTGTTCAACGCTCTGCCTACCAAGGCTGTGCGCACGATCGACGCCCTGCGCGAAAAGCAGGAGAAGGCTGCCTGATTTACGCCCTCACGGCATGAATCAGTCGCTTCGATAATTTAAACAATAAGGTTTATTAGGCAGCGGATCTACCACTTCGTCCGCCGCCAAGATTGAAAGGAAGCCATAATGGCTAAGTACACCAACGATGAGCTGCTGGAAGCCTTCGGCGAGATGACCCTGGTCGAGCTCTCCGAGTTCGTGAAGGCCTTCGAGGAGAAGTTCGACGTCGAGGCTGCCGCTCCGGTTGCCGCTGTTGCCGCTGTTGCTGGCGCTGCTGCTCCGGCTGAGGAAGAGAAGGATGAGTTCGACGTCATCCTCTCCGCCGTCGGCGACAAGAAGATCCAGGTCATCAAGGCTGTCCGCGCCATCACCAACCTCGGCCTGGCCGAGGCCAAGGCTCTTGTCGACGGCGCTCCGAAGGCCGTCCTCGAGAAGGCCAAGAAGGAAGATGCCGAGAAGGCCAAGGCTCAGCTGGAAGAGGCTGGCGCCAGCGTCGAGCTCAAGTGATTTGTGCGGCATAAGCCGCAATCACAGCTTTTCGAGGAACCCCGCACCTGTGTTTCAGGCTGCGGGGTTTCCGCATACTGAGTAGACTAGTTGACGAGGACGAGGCGGAGAACGCGATCCGGCATGGAAACACAAAGCTGGCAATGAGCGAAAGTTGTCAATTCTGTGCCCAGTAATCCGCCAAAAGCCGGTAAAAGATGACACAATGGCACGTAGTGTGGTCAAATAGTGTGTCCAGGAAGGCGGTCACGGTGAGCGAGTGGACGGTGAAGATCAACGGTGTCGACCGGATCAGCGTCAAGCCGGGGGAGTGCGTGGAAATCGGCCGTAAGCCGTTACGCCCCCTTGCCGATGATGGCAACACCCGCCTTGACGTCGCCGATCAAACCAAATCGATGTCCAAACGGCACGCCATGTTCACGGTAAAAAGCAATGGCACGGCCTCGGTCCGTGATCTTGGATCGACCAATGGATCGTATGTGGTGCGGGAAAATGGCGATTTGTTGCGCTTGCCGGCCAATGCCGAGTTCCTGTTGCCGACGTCTCCCATGCGCATGCAGTTCGGCGATGTGCCTGCGGACTTCATTCGTGTCGACGATCCAGTGGCAAAGCCGCTCGACCTCAAGGTGCCTGATTTGTTTGGCTATGCGGTTCACGAAGCACCGCAGGAGCCGGATGCGGCGGATATGTCCGTCGACGATATTCTTGATTTGCGGGCCGGCGAGCCGACCGCCATCTTCAGCGCGGATAATGTTCGACGCAAGGTCGACGAGCTTGAACTTGGCTCGCTGAATATCACGCAGCCAGTGACGAAAAACGATGAGCCGGCCATACCCCGTGATCTGTTCGCGGATGCGTTGGCCCAGCATGCCGAGCAGGAGACCGAACGCAAAAACCAGCAGGCCATGAACTCCGTGGCACTGCCGAAGCAGCAGACCGAACCTGAGTCGACGATTGTAACGCCTGCATCCAAGCACAGCAGGATCTCCGGTATTGTTCCAGTAGATGCCATCGCCCATGCCGTTGTTAAGCACGCTCCCAGCACAAGCGAGCCGGCAGTGGCGTCGGCGGCGGTTGTTGAATCCGATGTGGTGACTGGCGCAAGCAAGTCAGCCGAAAACGTTCAGTCCGCTCCGAATACCAGGAATGCCGGCGATTCTCAGCCGGCGGACACTGTCGAACAGCATGCTGAAGTTGCCCAGCCTGAAGCCGCCCGGGAAGCCGAAGCCGCTCAATCTGAAAACACCCAGCCTGAGACCGCTCAGCCGGCAACCGCCCAGTCTGAAACCGACCAGCCGGCAGCTGACGTACCGGACGATCAGCAGCGGACCGCAGCCGAAGCATATCAAGAAGCCACCGCAGCAGGCGTAGCAGACCAGCAGCCGGCTGCCGAAACCGCCCAGCAGTCGGTATCCGAAGCATATGATATCGACTCCACGGGCGTACACACTCCGGTCTTCGAGCCCGGCTCGGTGTTCGAGCGTGTGGCCAAGGGCGAGCTGAAAGCACAGGAGCCGGCAGTCGAAGTCGATGGCCTGACCTCTGACGAGGCAAAAACCACGCAAGATTTCAATGTTCAATTCGAAGTCGCCCGTCATCCCGAATTGCTGGCGTTCCTCGCCATGAATCCGTACCTGTACGACGACATGTATTCTTGGCTCGCCGCCCGTGGCGAGGCCGATATTGACGAAGCCCTGTCTCACAACAAGGGCTATCAGGAATACCGCGAAGCGGTTGGAAAGTGAGTCGAGAGATGACCCAGAGCCAGACTCAGAACCAGAATCTCACGGAAGGTCTGAATCGCATCCGTCGCTGGCGTGACCAATACCGCAGCATGCAGCCGCCATCGCCGCTCGAGGATGTGAATCAACTGGCCGCGAAGCTGGAGATGACCCATGCCCATCCCTCCGGCATCGCCCAGCTGTTCGCTTCCGGCCATGTCCGGTTGGATTCGTTGTTCCGCGACACGGGTGTGCTTAAGGCCGCCGAACGCCATATTGGGCGCGTGCTGGATGACCAGGCCGCCAAACGCAGGATTTCCGGCGTGGCGGAGTTGTCGCTCGTGGTCGGCGTGGCCACATGGAAGGGCAACGCGCTGCCGGTGCTGTTGTACCCGGTGAGCGTCACGATCGAGGATGATGGCTTGTCGACCACCATTCGATTCACCGGTCGCGTGGCCCTGAACGTCGCGTTCGTCAATACATTGCGTGAGCAGGGGGTGTTCCTGGATGAGGATTCCCTGTTTGACGGTGCCAGCTATGACAGTGGCACTCCCGAAACTTCCGCGATGTTCGCCCGTATTTCGTCCGAAGCGTCGGAGCGTATCTCCGACTTCGCCATCGAGCGCCAGATTGTGCTCGGATGCTTCATGGACCCCTCGTCGCAGATGATCAGCGAAAGCCGACAGTTCATCGACCAGCTGGAGAACGGCCCCACCGGCAATGTGCTGTTGGACGCGCTTGCCGGCGACGAATCCGCCCGCACCGCGCTCAAAGATGCCAATATTCCGCAATACAGTCCTTTCGACGTAGACCCGCATGCCGAGTACGAAGTCGGCGATGTGGACAATACGGTGCGATATGCCGCGTCACTTGCCGCCAATGGCCATAGCATCGTGGTCGACGGCACCTTCCCGAAGGGCACCGCGGAGCAGGCTGTGGCCATCGCATCGCGCTGCCTGATGAATGGTCGTTCCGTGCTGTACGTGCCCGGCGTGGCCGAGCAGAAGCGTCTGTTCATCCAGACGGCTTCCGCCAATGAGATGAAGGCGCAGGTACTGGATGTATCCGATGAACACGCCAACGCCGCGCTTGATAAGCAGCTGATTGCCGCAGTCGGATTCCAACCGGGAGTCGCCACCCAGCGATTCGACCAGTTGGCCGACGAACTCGTGGGCGTGCGTTCGCGCTTGACCCGCTACTTGGGCGACCTGCACGGGGGCAATGATAAGTGGAATGTGTCCGCATACGAGACCATTCAGAATCTGGCCCGTATCTCCGTGCTCCCGACGCACCCTGCCACCCACGTTCGACTTGACGAGTCAAGTGCCCTGAGCATCGCCAACGATATTGACACATGGATCGGCAAGATGGAACGCGCCGGCGAGCTCGGCGAATACACCATCGGCCCGGAAGACACCGCATGGTACAAGGCGTCCATCACCACTGAAGAACAGGCAGTAACCGCCTACCAGCGCGTGGACGATTTGCTGCGTCGCTTCCTGCCCGCCACCCGTGAGCAGGTGGCACGCACCGTGCAGACCTGCGGATTCCCGGTTCCTCCCACCACCCGCGAGTGGGAGCGTCAGGTTACGGTTTTGAAGAATCTGCGACGAGTGCTTGACGTGTTCCAGCCGGAGATTTTCGAGCGAGACATCAGCTCCATGATCGAGGCCACCAAGCCGAAGAGCCAGCGCAAGGCCGAGGGCACGTCGATGGGATTCTGGGAGCGCCGCCGCCACATCAAGGAAGCCAAGGATCTGCTGCGCGTCGGCGCGCAGGTCGAGGACTTGCACGAAGCGTTGAAGGTAGTCGCCAAGCAAGGGGAGCAGTGGCATCAGTTCGTGCCTCACGGCGGTTGGCCGGTGCTGCCCAGCAAGCTCGACGAGATCATCTCCACCCAAGAGGCGCTGGTCAGCAATATGACCGCGCTGGATACCGTGCTTTCCACCACACCCGCTGGTGGCAATCTGGAAACCGCCGATTTCGAGAAGGTGGAAGCACGCCTGAAAGCACTGCTGGATGATCGCAAGGCACTGGACACCTTGCCGGAGCGTTGCCTGCTGGAGCAGGAATTCGCCTCTGCCGGACTGAACGAACTGGTCGCCGATCTCAACGCTCGCCGAGTGAGCGTGGAGCAGGTGCGCGGCGAAGTGCAGCTGGCCTGGTGGACCACCGTGTTTGAGGACATTGTGCGTTCGTCCGCCATCATCTCCAACCAGGATGGTGCCGCGCTGCAGGCCGCATCCGACCGCTTTGCGCAGGTCGATGTGGAGCACGTGCGCTCCATCGGACCGATGGTGTCGCAGGAATCCATGCGCCGCCTGTGCGACATGCTGTTCTCCCGCACTCAGGAAGCCAACCAGATGCACACCGTGCTGGCAGGGCGCGCCAGTGTGTCGCTGAGCAGGATTCGCCGTGATCATCCGGAGATTCTGGCCGCGGCCAAGCCGATTCTGGTGGCCGCGCCGGGTACGCTCGCCGCACTCACCGAGCCGGGTGTGCTGGCTGATGTGGCGATTCTCGATGCGTGCGCGCACATTCCCGCTATCGAGTTGCTGTCCATCATCGGCCGCGTGCAGCAGGTGGTGGTGATCGCCCACTGCGCGACGGTAACCAGCGAAAGCGTCAAGCAGCTGATCGACACGTTGCCTCATATCGAGGTGGATGCTGCCCCGTCTCGCCGTGCGCCGCGCCTGTCCGCATTCCTTGAATCCGAGGGATATGGTCCTGTTCGCTATGATGTGGCCACCGAGCCGGCTGCCGGTGAGGTGCGATTCCACCGTGTGGAAGCGAGCGGTGTGCCGGTTATGTCTTCTGGTCTGGTGGAATCCAGCCAGCCGGAGATTGATGAAGTGGTGCGTCTGATTACGCAACGTGCCGCCGGTTTTGCCGTGGTTCCTTCCAGCTATCGACTTGTGGTCGTGATGTTGACCGACGCATTCCGCACACGCTTGGGTGCCGAATTGAAGTCGTTGGCAGGCAAATCCAAGGCGATGGGCCGATTCCTGCGCCATGTGCGGTTGGTTTCCTTGCGTGACGTGGCCGGAGGTCGTGCCACTGACGTGATTCTGTCGATGTGCTATGCGAAAACCACGCACGGACGTCTGCTTCAGCAGTTCGGTCCGCTCGAAAGCACAGGCGGTCGCGGACTGTTGCTGGATGCCCTGGCATTGGCGGACCACAGCTTGGATATTGTGTCGGCCTTTGGTTCCGAAGATTTGGACGAAGAACGACTGCACCAATCCGGTCCTCGGTTCCTGAAGACCATGTTGACGTGGGCCGAACAGCTTGACGACCGTCCGGTGCTTCCGTTGCGTGATGCGGCAGGCGGCAACGTGCTGTTCGACGATATCGCCGACAGGTTGCGCGCGCGAGGACTGAACGCTGCTGTTGATTATGGATTCGACAAGGGCGTGAAGATTCCGCTCGTGGTGGGATTGAAGGACAAGCCGTTTGCCTTGGCCGTGCAGACCGATGACGCGAACTTTATGTCCGTGCAATCCACGCGTAGGCGTCATCGTTTGTCGGCACAGGATCTCATTTCCTTGGGCTGGAATGTGATGACCGTCTGGAGTGTCGCCGCCTTCGTGAACCCCGATAAGGAAGTCGACCGTATCGTCAGCCGTATCGGTGAGATCTATCGCGAGGTTGAATAACCATGGCGGAATACTCGGCTACACGGCGCACACCGCGCAAGCACAAGCGCGTGGTGATGAAGGGCACTGAGCAGTTTGACGCTGACGGTGTCAAACTCGAGCCCGGAGACATGCAGACCGACCAACAACGGCAATCCGACGACGACAAACGCATCCTCGGCGAACTGCCG
>OLWT01001856.1_pt1 | contig 9981 bp, 6 predicted proteins | sample 1674001 | NCBI WGS metagenome assembly OLWT01 (sample SAMEA103958137, study PRJEB25191) | human gut metagenome | biome: human-associated habitat [ENVO:00009003]; feature: intestine environment [ENVO:2100002]; material: feces | place: Germany | collected 2013/2015 | reverse complement strand
TTCCATGGGGAACACTCCTTCCTGCTTCTACATAAACGTCCTAGCCCTCTCCGTCACAGCGTGAGCCTTGAGAGGGCTAGCCCGTTTTATTTTTTAGCCCAGAGCCTTCTTGACGATGGCACCCACAGCAGCCAGTGCCTCGTCGATCTTGGTCTCGTCCTTCAGGCCAGCCATTGCAAAGTCAGGCTTGCCGCCGCCCTTGCCGCCGGCGATAGCAGCCAGCTCCTTCACCAGCACGCCAGCCTTCAGGCCCTTTTCCTGTGCCAGCTTGTTGACGGTGACAGCCATGGTGATCTTATCCTCGGCCTTGCCCACCAGAACAGCCACAGCAGCAGCCTTGGCATTGTCACGGATGGTGTCGCACATGCCGCGCAGGGTGTCGCCGGAGGTGCCGGTGAAGTAAGCGGAAGCGATCTTGACGTCGCCGACGGTCTCAGCGTTGTCGAACAGGCTGGTGACCTTGGAAGCAGCGACCTTTGCCTTGATGTCCTCCAGCTCCTTGCTCATGGCCTTGTTCTCAGCCATGACAGCCTCCGCACGAGCGGGCAGAGCGGCGACGTTGTTTGCCTTCAGGGTGTTCGCCACGGTATGCAGCATAGCCTCCTGCAGGTTTGCACGGATCAGCAGGTTGCGGCCGGTGACAGCCTCGATACGGCGGATGCCGGCAGCCACAGAGGACTCGCTGACGATCTTGAAGCCGCCGATCTGGGCGGTGTTCTTGACATGGGTGCCGCCGCAGAACTCGGTGGACCAGCCCTCAATATCAACAACACGGACGACCTTGCCGTACTTCTCGCCGAACAGAGCCATAGCGCCCAGCTTCTTGGCCTCTTCGATGGGCATCTCCTTGACAGTGACGTTCATCGACTCGAAGATCTTGTCGTTGACGATCTTCTGCACGCGGAGCAGCTCCTCGGGAGTGACAGCGCTGAAGTGGGTGAAGTCGAAGTGGGTGATGGAAGCGTCCTGATAGGAGCCTGCCTGATGGACGTGGTCGCCCAGGACCTCGCGCAGAGCTGCCTGCAGCAGATGGGTAGCGGTGTGGTTGCGGGCGATGGCCATGCGGTATTCCTTATCCACGCGGGCGGTCAGATGGTCGCCGACATGGACGATGCCGCTCTCGAGGGTGCAGGTGTGGACGTAGTAGCCCTTGGGGGTCTTTTTCACGTCCAGCACACGCAGGCTGCACTCGGTGCCGTTCAGCACGCCGTGGTCTGCAGCCTGACCGCCCATCTCTGCGTAGAAGGGGGTCTTATCCAGCACCACCAGCACGCCGTCCTTTGCTTCCTCGTCGGTGGCAATGGCATCGGTCAGGGTCTCTTCATCGCTCAGCGCCACAACAGTGCCCTTGTCGGTCAGGGTGTCGTAGCCGGTAAAGACGGTGGGCTCGGCCTCCAGTGCGCCGAACAGATCCTCGCTCCAGCCGGAGATGTTCTTCTTCAGACGCTCGGCGCGGGCGCGCTCCTTCTGCTTCTTCATCTCTGCGTGGAAGCCGTCCTCGTCGATCTCCAGACCCTGCTCGGCGGCGATCTCCTTGGTCAGATCCAGCGGGAAGCCGAAGGTATCGTTCAGCTTGAAGGCGTCCATGCCGCTCAGCAGCTTCTGGTGTGCCTTCTCCAGACGGTCGATCATGTTGTTCAGGATGTTCATGCCGGCGTCGATGGTGCGGGCAAAGTTTGCCTCCTCGGTGCCGATGACCTTCTTGATATAGGCGTCGTGCTCACGCAGCTCGGGGTAAGCGGACTCGCTGGACTGGATGACAGTCTCCACCAGATCCACGAGGAAGGGGTGGTCGATGCCCAGCATCCGGCCGTGGCGGGCAGCGCGGCGCAGCAGACGGCGCAGCACATAGCCGCGGCCCTCGTTGGAGGGCAGGATGCCGTCAGACACCATGAAGGTGCAGCTGCGGATGTGGTCGGTGATGACGCGGATGGAGATGTCCTCCTTGGGGTCGGCACCGTAAGTCTTGCCGGCGATGTGCTCCACATGGTGCAGCACGCTCTGGACGGTATCGACCTCGAACAGGTTGCCCACGCCCTGCATCACGCAGGCCAGACGCTCCAGACCCATGCCGGTATCAATGTTGGGGCGTGCCAGACGCTCGTAGTGGCCCTTGCCGTCGGCGTCAAACTGGCTGAACACCAGGTTCCAGATCTCCATATAGCGGTCGCAGTCGCAGCCCACGCCGCAGGTCGGCTTGCCGCAGCCGTACTCGGGGCCGCGGTCGAAGTAGATCTCAGAGCAGGGGCCGCACGGGCCGGAGCCGTGCTCCCAGAAGTTGTCTTCCTTGCCCAGACGGACCATGTGGTCGGGGGCAACGCCCACCTTCTTGGTCCAGATGTCGTAAGCCTCATCGTCCTCTTTGTAGACGGAGATGTGCAGCTTATCCTTCGGGATAGCCATCCACTCGTCGGAAGTCAGGAACTCCCATGCCCAGGGAATGACCTCTTCCTTGAAGTAATCCTGGAAGGAGAAGTTGCCCAGCATCTCGAAGAAGGTGCCGTGGCGGGCGGTGATGCCCACGCGCTCGATGTCAGGGGTGCGGATGCACTTCTGGCAGGTGGTCACGCGATGACGGGGCGGCTCCTCCTGTGCCAGAAACCACTTCTTCATGGGGGCCATGCCGCTGTTGATCAGCAGCAGGCTGGGGTCGTTCTTCGGCACCAGCGGGAAGCTGTCCAGACGCAGATGGCCCTTACTTTCAAAAAAGCTCAGGTACTTTTCGCGCAGTTCATTCAAACCGGTCCATTGCATAGATCTTTCTCTCCTCAATCGTCTTTGGCGCTCAGGCGCCGTTTTTATGCTGTTATGGCAGAGGGGCGGCACGGAGAAAAAACAAAAAACAGCCCTCATCCCAAAAGGGACGAAGGCTGCTTGTGCATCAAACTCCGTGGTACCACCCAAATTGCAAAGGATAACGTGTCCCCTGCCGCTTTCGGCGCGTTAACGCTGCGCAGCGTCCGGTTTCTTTCGCCGGAAGCTCCGGGGTGGCGTGAAACGCATCCTGCCGGAGCGCCTTGCAGCCTGCGGGCGCTCTCTCTGGGCGGCGGGTGGTACATTTCTGACCCCATCATTGCCATCTGTCATAATTTTACATTCCGCAAAGCAGACACAGTGTCCCTTTGCGTACAGCTAAATTATAACATACACAAAACGTTTGTCAACGGTTTTGAGCAAAATTTACGGCACCCAGATGCGGTCTGCACGGGTTATCTCGCCGTTTTGGATGGTCACGGTCGTGTTTCCTGCATTCCACCCATAAGCATCTTCTTCATTGCTCATTGCATCACAAACCGTCCGATCTCCCTTTACGATCACTGGGTCGGCTTCAAAGTCTGCTGCACCGTCCGATAGTTCGATATCGTCTGCCATAACAAGTTGCTTAGCCACTCCAACTTCATAATAAGCGGGAAAATCATCCCATGTCAGAGTCCGGTAGTGGTCATCCTCTTTGCATAAGTCAATACCACCTTCTTCTATTCCACCGTTGATGGTCACATAGTTGTTTTCTCTCTCAACGCTTTCCACTGTTAGGGCTGTAATTTCTTCTGTCCCGTTTAGATGTGTTATAATGGTATCTCCTTCGCTCAATGCTTCAATATCTGCGGCTGTGTACCGGTCATAGTCGTATACAACAGCATTGTTGATGGTATTCTTGCGTTCACCGACCCATACTTTATCGCTTTCAAAGCTGATGTGATAAGTGCCATCCGAAAGTGGGTCACTCAGTAAAACACCTTGCATTGGGTGTACTTCCGTTTTTTGCGCCTCCGAAGATGTCGTGCTTGCCGTGGAAGCCGCTGTGCTTCCAGCCGTGGAACTGGACGCCCCACAGCCCACCATTGTTATTCCAATAGCCAAAAGCACAGTAAGTGTCACTATTTTATGGTTCCATCTCATACGAAAACCTTCTTTCTCTTGCTTGACGGAACGTTTCCGTTCCGCTACAATAAAAACGAATCAAGAACCCATTCTATTGCAACTGATTTTAAGATAGAGAGGAATTTCCCGTGAAAATTTTAAAAGTAAAATGTCTTGCCCCCACCCGGCTGGACAACTACCTGATGCAGCAGTACCCGGCACTGAACCCGGGCCGCCTGAACAAGGCCCTGCGGGAGAACAAGATCAAGCTGAACGGCAAAAAGCAGCCGCTTTCCACCCGCGTGATGGCCGGTGATGAGATCAAGCTGTTCATTCTGGATGAAGTTCTGGATGCGGACAGGCGTGTGGATGGTCCGGCGTGGAAGAACGCCCGCGGCCCGGCACAGGTGGTCTACGACTGCCCGCAGATCGTCATTGTGAATAAGCCCGCCGGTCTTGCCGTGGATGGTCCGGAGGACGATACCCTGCTGAACCGCACCCTGCTCTACCTGAACCAGCAGGGCGAGTACAAGGAGAACGACCTGTACACCCCGGCGCTGTGCCACCGGCTGGACACCGGCACCAGCGGCCTTGTGCTGCTGGCAAAGACCGCGGCGGCGGAAGAATTTTTGGTAAACGCCATCAAAGAGCGGTTGATTCGCAAAACTTACCTGTGCGTAACCTTTGGCCGCCCGGTACCACCCGCTGCCACGCTGCACAGCTTTTTAACGAAAGATTCTGTGCATGGCATTGTACGCATTCTGGACGAGCCGAAATCCAGTGCAAAAGAGATCATTACCGCATATGATACCATTGCCGTCAGCGGACGTTTGGCGCTATTACGGGTGGAGCTGGTAACGGGCCGCACCCACCAGATCCGCGCTCATCTGGCCAGCATTGGCTGCCCGATTTTGGGCGATTCCAAGTATGGCAACAATGCCGCCAACCGGGAGCTGAAGCTGAAATATCAGGCTCTGTGCGCCTGGGAGCTGGCGTTCCCCAAAAAGATCAGCGACCCACAGTTTGCCGCTTTGGCTGGCAAGGTGTTCCGCGCACCCAAGCCATGGTATTACCAGCAGGTACTGGATGGAACGCTGAAATAAGCGTTATGCGCCAGGGGATTGATTTTTCGCATCCTGCATGCTTTTACTGCTTTATGATTGCTGCCTTGCAAATTTAATCACAAGCTCTAACCACATTTTCCTATATTCCTGATGGCAGCAATAAGCACAGACACGGAATAGGACAAATAGAAAACCAGCCGCCGGCTTCAGGGATTTTCCCCTGCCCGGCGGCTGGTTTTGGTTTATTTTGCTTTATCCTGCCCGGATAAATATCAGCGGGTCAGCCCGCCTTTGCCGATAAACAGCAGGCGATCAGGCGATGACAAAGTGGTAGATCAGCGACACAGCAATGATGAGCGCACAGACCACTGCGGTGATGGGCGGTGCCCAATGGATGATACGCTCGGCCATTACATCGTCCTCGCTCTCCTCGTCATCGTCCGCATAACGGCCACGGCGGGGTTCTTCGTCATCGTCGCTTTCCTCTTCCTCATCATCGAACATGCGGGTATGCTCGTCCTCTTCATCCTCTTCATGCCAATCCTCCTGCCATTGCTGTATAGCGGCAAGTTCAACGCCGTGATACCGATGCTGCAGGTGGCAGCACTCTCGATGTATGGCCGCGGAGTGTTCCTGCCGCTGGAATATATAGCACTGTCGAGGGGCAATTCCATGACATTCCTCACGATAGAGATATTCAGCGACGTGGTACTGGCGAGCCTCGTCATCCTGGGTTTCAATATGTTCGGACTGCTCGGCATCGGCATCGCCATAACAACGGCATATATGCTGGAAATGCTTTTCGCCAGGATGGTATGCAGGATAAAATACAAATACAGGATGTCGTCCACCGTAGTGCGAACCATCCTCTTCCATCTTGCCGTAGGCATCTGCGTCTACGCCTCCACCCACATCGAGAGCAACCTGCTGTATTGTATTGTCGGAACGCTGATATTCTGTGCCGACGCATGGTTCTCACTTAACGTGGTGAAAAAGCATACGGCAATAATGGAGAAACTGAAAGGAAAATTCAAGAAGTTGGTCGGATAGCACAACAAAAGAGGGAGGATTATTCTGGCGGTGATAAAGCCGAACTGCATTGGCATTATTTACCCTTATAGATACGGAACAACGATTTCATATTGCGACACGTGCCGAAAATGAAATACCATACTGCAAAACACCTCTCCAATGGCGAGAGACGACGCAATACCGCCATTCTATAGCCACCGAACTTTATGTTGCGCTCAAAGCCACGGAAATGCGCTATAACGACTTTTCTCTCGTCAGGGCTTATAGTTGCCCACTCACGCATATACGACACGCTGAGGGTGATGTAAATGACCATAAGCCATGATTTCAGCTTGGGGAATGACTTGCGGTCGTGGAAAGTATCAGAAAACAGCTTGTCGATCATTACGGCAGTGTCGAGACGCTGAAACCATCGGATGGAGAAACGCTTGGTGATGGCATTCTCGTTGCCTTGATAATAATAGAAAGTGGAATCGCAAAAACCAACCCTTCCGGCGGCGAGGAACTGTAGTCGCGTGTTATATTCGTCACTGTCGTAATGGTTGGTGTCCTGCCTGTCTTCGTCAATGAGCCTTCTGTTTATCAAAGCGAAGCCATGGATAGAAAAGTCTATGCCACGATAGAAAGCCTCCTTGCCGGAGAACACCAAAGAGTGGTCGCCATTCGGAGGATAAGAACCTTGTACCGCAGAAGTCGTTCCGTCAGCATATTCAAGCAGCATATCAGGTATCACAATGTCGAGGCTGCGCTTTTCCGCCTCGCCCACTGCCTTTTCAAGCAAATCAGAATCTATCCTGTCGTCTTGCGACATATAGAAGAAATATTCTCCCTGCGCCCATTTCTCCATCATCGCCAGATTGCGGGCTGTATTCCCCTTGCCGTCGTTATGCTTTGAGAACACACGAATCCTGTTGTCCCTTCTGGCTAACCCGTCGAGAATGGCGCGACTGTCGTCTGTCGACTCATCATCGAGAGCGATAAGTTCCCAGTCAGCAAAGGTCTGGCTGATCACCGAACCGATGCTGCGCTCCAGATATTCGCTGCCGTTATATACCGGCATATAGATAGAAACCTTGGTCATGATGGTGTTATTATAAGTTGACGAGTTGACAAGTTGACGAGTTAACGAATGGACAAATGGAGGAACAGACAAGCGTACATCCCTATCGGAACAGCATACTATTCATCACAGCATCAGCTGCATATCCACTACATCGAGACGCCTGCCAAGTTTATAGCCCACCTGCTTGAAACAGGAAACTTCTTCGAATCCCATACTGCCATGAAAGGCTATGCTGCCCTTGTTTTCTGCCGTTATGCAGGCTATGAGAGAATGACAACGGCCGGTCTGGCGACAAGCCTCTATCAGGAGGTTCATCAGCTTGGAGCCTGCGCCATGCCCCGTGTGCTGCGCATCGAGATATATTGTCACCTCCCAGGTATGCGAGTAGGCAGCCCGCTCCTTCCAGAGATGGGCATAGCAATACCCCACTACCCTGCCGTCTTGCTCTGCCACAAAACAGGGAAACTCCGCAGCGATATGCCTCATGCGCTCTGACATATCGCCAGTAGTAAGAGGCTCGGTCTCAAAACTGACGGTGGTTTCAGTGACATAATGATTGTATATCCGTGTCATTTCCTCTGCGTCGGTAGGACTGAAAGTACGGACAGTGAGTCCGGAAGACACCTTCGAACCGCCTTTATTCCGGTTTCTCTCTGAAATTTCTTCTTTCCCGTTCATGCTTGCTTTATTTTCCTCCCACAATCGTCTTTATGTCGTTCAATTTGTTCAGCGCCTCCATCGGCGTGAGGTTGTTTATGTCGAGACCGAGAATCTCGTCGCGCACCTGACACAACACAGGGTCGTCGAGCTGGAAGAAGCTCAGCTGCTCACCGCTGCCCGGCACCGAGATATTGTCTACTGCCGCCTTTCCGGCAGCCCCCACACCACTGTTGTCAGCCTCAAGCTGCTTGAGAATCACGTTCGCCCTATTGATGATACTCTTCGGCATACCGGCAATCTGCGCCACGTGGATACCGAAGGAGTGTTCCGATCCGCCACGCTCCAGACGGCGCAGGAATATCACCTTGCCGTTTATCTCCTTCACGCTGACGTTGTAGTTCTTTATCCTGCTGAAGTTCTTCTCCATCTCGTTCAGTTCATGATAGTGTGTGGCGAAGAGGGTGCGCGCAGCCGCACGCGGCTGCTCATGCAGATATTCCACTATAGCCCAGGCTATCGAGATGCCATCGTAGGTACTCGTTCCGCGGCCCAGCTCGTCGAAGAGCACAAGACTGCGCGGCGTCACGTTGTTGAGGATATTCGAAGCCTCCGTCATCTCCACCATGAATGTGGATTCTCCCATTGAGATATTGTCGCTCGCCCCCACACGTGTGAAAATCTTGTCCACGATACCAATCTTGGCACTCTCTGCCGGCACGTAGCATCCTATCTGTGCCATCAGCGTGATGAGTGCCGTCTGGCGTAGCAGAGCCGACTTACCCGCCATATTCGGTCCGGTGATGATCATTATCTGCTGTTTCTTGTCGTCGAGATATATGTCGTTGGGCACATACTTCTCTCCCACCGGCATCTGTGTCTCTATCACGGGGTGGCGGCCCTGACGGATATCTATCACGATGTCGTCTTGCAGAATCTGTGGTCTTACGTACCGGTGTTCCTCCGCTGTCTTGGCAAAGGAGAGCAGACAGTCGAGCTGCGCTATGATATGCGCATCCTTCTGTATGGTGTGTATGTAATGCTGGGTGTTCTGCACGAGTTCGCCGAAGAGCTTTGTCTCCAGCTGCAGTATCTTGTCTTCGGCTCCGAGAATCTGCTCCTCATATTGCTTCAGCTCCTCGGTGATATATCGTTCCGCCTGTGCGAGCGTCTGTTTCCTTATCCATGTGGCAGGCACCTTGTCTTTGTGGATATTCCTCACTTCGAGATAATATCCGAACACATTGTTGTAGCCTATTTTCAGACTTGATATGCCAGTCTCCTCTGTCTCCCTCTCCTGGATTTTCAGCAGATAGTCCTTGCCGTTATATGCTATGTCGCGCATACGGTCAAGTTCCTCGTCCACTCCGCTACGTATCACGTGTCCTTTGTTCACGAGCTGTGGCGGGTCTGGCTCTATCTCCATCTCCAGTCTGTCGCTGAGTTCCTTGCAGGCGTCAATCCTGTCTGCCATCAGCGCGAGAGTCTTGTTATCCGACCGCTCGCAGGCGTCCTTGATAGGCTGCATGCAGAGCAGGGCATTCTTCAGCTGCACCATTTCCCGTGGCGACACACGTCCTGTGGCAACCTTTGCCGTGATGCGTTCCAGATCGCCCACTCCATTGGTGTTCTCGTCGATGATTTCCCTGAGTGACGTGTCCTTGAAGAATTCCTCCACCACGTCGAGCCGCTTGTTAATGTCGGCGGCATTGCGCAACGGGAAGCACACCCATCTGTTGAGCATTCTGGCTCCCATCGGCGAACAAGTGCGGTCTATTACGTCGATGAGCGAGCATCCGCCGTCCTGCATCGAACGTGTCAGTTCGAGCGAACGCACGGTGAAGCTGTCGAGTCTCACATATCGCTCCTCGTCTATTCGGGATAGCGACGTGATATGGCTGATATGTGTATGCTGCGTGAGTTCCAGATATTGCAGGATGGCTCCGCATGCCACGATACCGCATTTGAGATGGTCTACGCCGAAGCCCTTGAGGTTTTTCACCTCAAAATGCTTATGCAGTTTCTGGCGGGCGGTCTGTTCGTTGAACACCCATTCGTCGAGTTCGAAGGTGAAATGCTTTGTTCCGAAAAAGCGTTCGAAGTCAGCCTTCTTGCCTCTTTCATATAGCACCTCCTTTGGCTGGAAATTTCCTATCAGCTTCTGCACATAGTCGTATGGTCCTTCGGTGGTGAGGAACTCTCCGGTTGAAATATCGAGGAACGCCACTCCGCAGGATGCCTTGCCGAAGTGTATGGCGGCAAGGAAATTGTTCTCCTTGTAGTTCAACACGTTGTCGGTCAGTG
>OLWT01001846.1_pt1 | contig 10014 bp, 10 predicted proteins | sample 1674001 | NCBI WGS metagenome assembly OLWT01 (sample SAMEA103958137, study PRJEB25191) | human gut metagenome | biome: human-associated habitat [ENVO:00009003]; feature: intestine environment [ENVO:2100002]; material: feces | place: Germany | collected 2013/2015 | reverse complement strand
AGAATAAATAATACGAAAATGCACGGAGAAAGCATAACGCAGAACAACAGGAGGAAAGACCATGAAAGAAGTTAAAACACCGAAAAAACCACTGGCATATTATTATGGGATTGTGTTAATAGTGCTGATCGTATTTAATCTGGTTGTCACACCAATCCTTATGGAGCATCAGGTAAAGGAAACGGATTATGGAACTTTTATGAGCATGATCGAGAAGAAGAATATCGGTGAAGTAGAAGTTAAGGACAATCAGATCATCTTTACAGATAAAGATCAAAAAAATATTTATAAAACAGGTCTGATGAACGATCCGAACCTGACGGACAGGCTATATGAATGTGGAGCAGTATTCGCAAAAGATATCGATAAGCAGATGTCACCGATCATCAGCTTCCTGCTGACCGGGGTTTTGCCATTGATCCTTTTTATCGCACTGGGAAATTATATGGCGAAGAAACTGATGGAGCATGCCGGAGGAAAAAATTCGATGGCTTTTGGAATGGGAAAAAGCAATGCGAAGATTTATGTGCAATCCAGTGAGGGAATCCGTTTTTCAGACGTTGCAGGAGAAGATGAGGCGAAAGAAAACCTTTCAGAGATCGTTGATTATCTTCACAATCCGAAGAAGTATACCGATGTAGGTGCGTCTATGCCAAAAGGTGTCCTTCTTGTAGGACCTCCGGGAACCGGCAAAACAATGCTTGCAAAAGCAGTTGCGGGTGAATCAAATGTACCATTTTTCTCAATGTCCGGATCAGAATTCGTTGAGATGTTTGTCGGTATGGGAGCTTCCAAAGTTCGAGATCTTTTCGGACAGGCAAAGGAAAAGGCACCATGTATCGTGTTTATTGATGAAATTGATGCCATTGGTAAAAAGCGTGACGGACAAATGGGCGGAAATGATGAGAGGGAGCAGACCTTAAACCAGCTTCTTACAGAGATGGACGGATTTGAAGGAAATAATGGTGTCATCATTCTTGCTGCAACGAACCGTCCGGAGTCGTTAGATCCGGCACTTACACGTCCGGGACGTTTTGACAGACGTGTGCCGGTTGAACTGCCGGATCTTGCAGGCCGTGAAGCAATTTTAAAGGTTCATGCAAAGAAGATAAAAGCATCTGATGATGTTGACCTGCATACGATTGCACGTATGGCATCGGGTGCATCCGGTGCGGAGCTTGCTAATATTATAAATGAAGCAGCATTACGTGCTGTCCGTAGTGGAAGGACCGTTGTAAATGAATCTGATCTCGAAGAAAGTATAGAAGTGGTTATTGCAGGATATCAGAAGAAGAATGCGGTTCTTTCAGATCAGGAGAAGAAGGTTGTTGCATATCATGAGATAGGACACGCTCTGGTAGCTGCATTGCAGAGTCATTCAGCACCGGTCCAGAAGATTACGATCATCCCGCGTACCTCAGGTGCACTCGGCTACACTATGCAGGTTGAGCAGGGTGATAAATATCTGATGACGAAAAAAGAACTTGAGAATAAGATTGCTACATTTACAGGCGGACGTGCGGCAGAGGAGATCGTATTTGGTGAGATCACGACCGGAGCCTCCAATGATATCGAACAGGCAACAAAAATTGCAAGAGCGATGATCACCCGCTACGGCATGACAGATGAATTCGACATGGTGGCAATGGAAACCGTGACCAACCAGTATCTTGGCGGCGATACGTCTCTTTCCTGTTCTGCAGATACACAGAAGGAAATTGATGAAAAAGTCGTGCAGCTCGTAAAAGCAGAGCATGAAAAAGCAAGAAAAATCCTTGCTGAAAACAGGGAAAAACTGGACGAACTGGCTATGTACCTGTATGAGAAGGAAACAATTACAGGTGACGAATTTATGGATATTTTAGACAGAAAATAATGTAGTTAATTAGATAATCAATGTCATTTAGATAAGGTTTTTTATGATGAAAACAGTATATCATATGCGTTCATGCATTGAAAATACTGTTCAGTTAAGAAATGCTGTATTTTTTAGGTGCACTAATGCGTAGAAAGCAGGTGTATGATGAGTTCAAATCATTTTTTGTGTATGACAAAAAGACAGATTGCATATCTGCCTCATAACGCAGTATAATGGTAACGAGATTTATGCAACCCGATACATGAAATCCCTATTTCTCTTTGGAATGAGGTGGATAGGATATTTTCGATTGTACCTGACAGGAGTCAGATACTTTTGTATGAGAAGCATGGTCTCTGTTTCGTCACCGCCGTGTTTGAGATATGCCCTGCATATGTTTACTGCGGTGGCGAAATTAATTTTATAGACGTGTTTGGTATTTTTAGATGTTTTTACCACAGTGTGAGAAGTCACTAATTCACAGAAATTATACAGAATCATACGGGCATTGATTTCCTGAAGGATTCTATCATACTTGCTGCGCCCCAGATCAATCAGGATGCCGTCCGTTTCATGAAGGAGCTTTACGGCATCGACATGGAGAAAAAGCAGTATTCTAAGCTGATATCAAGCATCCCGGAGCCAGACATCTCCATCTCCATGGGTTGTGATGTAGGTTGTCCGTTTATCGGCAGAGCGTTTGATGACAACTGGAAACTTGAAGATCCGACAGGAAAAACGGATGATGATTTCAGTGGGGTTATACAGCAGATCGAGAAGAATATTCTAGAATTAAAGAAAAAATGATTGCAATATAAATTCCAGTTTATCGAACTAAAACATAAGACCGCTTACATCGTGTAGGCGGTCTTATTTCGTGGCAAGATTATTTGATTTTGAGCTTTCTCTTCTTGGCAGAAAGCACTTTGCAGAGAACATCATCGACGGCGTCGGTGTATCTGCCTTGTGCAATTAGGTTGTTCTTCAAGCGAACAAGGGACTGAATAGTCTGTCTGTATTCATCATCGGAAAGATATAAATGATATTTCTGTTCTTTCAAAGCAACCACCTCCTGCACTGCAATTATATAACAGGAAATGGTATAGGTGCAGTTTGCGAATAATTCTCCATTATTGAAAAATGAACGAATTAACAGAGTAACGACCGCCTTGTCTATTAGCAGGATTTTTGGCTCGATTTTTTCCGCCATTAGCAGAGAGGGCAATTTCATTAGCAAAACAGCGATTTTTTTGCTAATTTTTATTAGCAAGCCGTCCACCTGAAAGGCGGACGACATTAGTCCTAAATTCCATTAGCAGACGGAGAATTTGCTAATGAAAATTTGCGATTTTCCGTTTTTGCTGTTTCTTCGCAAAAATAAAAAAACGCCGGAAACCCTTGATTTTACTGGGCTTTCCGGCGGAGTTTTGGCGTCCCAGAAGGGAGTCGAACCCCCGACCTTTCGCTTAGGAGGCGAACGCTCTATCCAACTGAGCTACTGAGACATTTGCATATTTTTTTAAAGCTTTGATAGCAAAAAAGACACCGTTGAGGTGTCTTTTTTATGGTGACCCGGACGGGAATCGAACCCGTGTTACCGCCGTGAAAGGGCGGTGTCTTAACCGCTTGACCACCGGGCCGTTGGTGGCTTTAACTGGATTCGAACCAGTGACACTGCGGGTATGAACCGCATGCTCTAGCCAACTGAGCTATAAAGCCGTACTGAAATAAAGCACCTACGACTTAAGTGCAAGCAAGATTATAACGTATAAGTTGCTATTTGTCAAGCATTTTTTTGTTTATTTTCAACTTTATTTTAAAATGACAAAAATCGGTGCTTTGCGACATTTTTTGATAAAATATATGCACAAATGTTTGACTTGAATATCTATTAATGTTATTATTATATTATGACAGGGCTTTATACTAATTATAATATTAAGGAGCAGTTATGGAAAAAATTAATAAAAGGCAAAAAGCCATATATGATTTTATAAAGGAAAGAATAAACGATAAGGGAATTGCGCCGTCTGTCAGGGAAATAGGGGAGGCTGTCGGGCTTCGTTCGACTTCGTCTGTTCAATACAATCTCAATGCGCTTGAACAGGCGGGATATATTACTCGTGACGCTAATTTGAAGCGTACAGTTCGTGTTGTCGGTGCGGCAAAGGGAGTTAACCATATTCCGCTTGTAGGTACTGTTACTGCCGGTATGCCTATATTGGCAACGGAAATAATTGAAGATTATATTGCTGTTTCAGGAGTAAGCGGAAATAATCTTTTTGCACTCAGAGTTAAGGGCGAGTCAATGATTAATGCTCACATACTTGACGGGGATATTGTTATTGTTGAGCAGTGCCCTACGGCGCAAAACGGCGATATTGTTGTTGCACTTGTCGGAGAAGAGGCAACAGTTAAGCGTTTTTATAAAGAGGACGGTCATTTCAGGCTTCAGCCGGAAAATGATAAATTTGAGCCGATAATTGTTGACGAATGTGCAATTGCCGGCAAGGTAAAGGCGCTTATTCGCAACTATTGATATTTTTTACACATTGTGTTAAAATTTTCGATAAACATATTGTATATAATAAATACTATAAAATAATAAAAATAATAAGAATAGTAATTTAGGTGATTTATATGAGCGAATGTACTCACGATTGTTCCTCTTGCGGTGAAAGCTGTGCATCAAGGAAGCAGGATAAAAAAGATTTTTTAAAGCCTATGAACAAATACTCCGATATTAAAAAGGTAATCGGTGTTGTCAGCGGTAAGGGCGGAGTAGGCAAGAGCCTTGTAAGCTGTTTGCTTGCATCCAAGTGCGCAAAAGCAGGGCTTAAGGTCGGTATTCTTGACGCTGATATTACAGGTCCGTCGGTGCCTAAATCCTTTGGCATTAACGAGCGTGCAATGCAGGATGAAGAATGTTTGCTCCCTGCCGTAACGAATGAGGGAATTAAGCTTATGAGCATTAATTTGCTTTTGGAGGATGTTAATTCTCCCGTTGTTTGGAGAGGGCCTGTTATAAGCGGTGTTGTTGAACAGTTTTGGAGCGATGTGCGTTGGGGCGAGCTTGATTATTTATTTGTTGATATGCCTCCGGGAACGGGTGACGTGGCATTGACTGTTTTTCAAAGCTTGCCTATTGACGGAATTGTTATTGTTTCAACTCCGCAGGATTTGGTTAAAATGATTGTAAACAAGGCTTATAATATGGCAAATATGATGAATATTTCTGTTTTGGGACTTATTGAAAATATGAGCTATTATGTTTGCCCTAATTGCAATGAAAAAATCAATATTTTCGGCAAATCAAAGATTGATGAAACGGCTGCCGAACTCGGCGTTCCCGTTCTTGCAAAGCTTCCGATTAATCCGGAAATTAATCTTCTGGTTGACGAAGGCAGAATAAGCGAAATTGAGGCAAATGAGCTTGACGATTTTGTCGAACTTTTAAAATAGTATTTTTAACGGAGATAATTATGTCTAAAAGAAACGGTTATATAAGTTGGGACGAATACTTTATGGGTGTTGCGCTTCTTGCTTCTCAAAGAAGTAAGGACCCAAGCACTCAAGTGGGCGCCTGTATTGTAAATGATGATAACAGAATTATGAGTGTAGGCTACAACGGATTTCCCAGGGGCTGCAGCGATGACGAATTTCCTTGGGAGCGTGAGGGCGATAAATCTACCCTTACAAAATATCCTTATGTTTGCCATGCCGAGCTTAATGCAATATTAAATGCAGGCGGCAACAGTCTTAAGGGATGTAGGATTTATGTCGCTCTTTTTCCTTGCAATGAATGTGCAAAGGCAATTATTCAGTGCGGAATAAAAGAAGTCGTTTACATTAGCGATAAATATAAGGATACCGATAATGTTAAGGCAAGCAAAAAAATGTTTGAGTATGCCGGGGTTAAGCTTACCCATTTCAGTTCAAATAAAAAGCTCACTATTGATTTTGATGTTGACACTATTTAATTTGTTTTTGGAGGCATGATGAAAGAAATAGATATTTACGATTTTGACAAAACCATAGTTCCGTTTGACAGCGGCTCGCTTTTTTGGGGATATTCGATTCTTCATTATCCTTGGATAATTCTTTTTATTCCCTTTCAGGCGCTTCTTGCAATACTTATGGTATTAAAGGTGATTGATTTTACAAAATTTAAAAAGTATTTTTTCTGCTTTGTTATGTTCATTCCGCTTGATAATGCAGTTAAGGGATTTTGGGACAGGCACGAACATCAGGTACATAAATGGTTTTTAAATCGCAAAAGACACGCTGTTGTTATAAGCGCTTCTCCTGATTTTCTTCTTAATGAAATTCAAAAAAGGCTTGGATTTGAGGATTTGCTTTGCACAAGGCATAATAAAAAAACAGGAGCAATTATAGGCAAAAATTGCCGTGATGAAGAAAAGGTTAAAAGGCTTTTTGAACTTTATAATAACGAAGATATAAAAATTATTGATGTATATTCAGATTCGTTGAAGCACGATAAACCTATTTTTTCTCTCGGCGAAAATTGCTATCATATTGTTAAAGGTAATAAAATCCCTTTTAAATTTAAAGATATTTACGGATGATAAATTATGAAATATTTTGTTAGAGTTAGCATTGTATTGCTTATCGCAGTAGGAATAGTTTTCGGCTTTTCATACTATTACAGGGAAAAGAAAAACAACGAAAATATTGTTCTTACCACTCAGGTTATCACAACTACAAAGCCTAATCAAACAACGACTGCTGCGCCTGATACCGTTTATTATGACGACAATGGGTATAAGCTCTTTATTGACAATAAAAATAAAGCATATATCGAATATAATTCGGTAAGAAAGGAGCTTGGCGGCTTTGATTGGGCATTAACGCAAAAATCTGTAGATTTTTATTATGGTGATTATGACGGCGATAATGAAAAAGAACTTCTTGTTTTATATTGTTCTCCCGCAAGCGATTTAAACAATTCACTTATCACTGCCGATAAATCTGATTTTGAAAATTATCACAAATATGCCGTTTTGATTAAGCCTATTACAAACAGCAGCGGCAAGCAGGATTTTAAGATAATTTATGCTGACCAAAATACTTGGAAAAAACCGTTTGAGATGGCAATTAACTCTAAAATGAATCAGGTAAAAAGCTGTAGTAAATATTTGCAATTTGTTATGGATGATAATGACGTTGAGTTGAAATATGACAAGGCAACAGGCATTTCATCAAATAAATATGTTTATTATGCCAAGGCGCTTCATAACGATAACAAAGACGGGTACAAAAAATTTACTAAATGGGGCAAGGGCGAAGGCAATTATTATGTTGCAAAGGACGGTTCTCTCCAACTCAATATTATGGTGCTTGCATATTATGACGATTCAAGCAAGGCGCAGTATGTAGGCGATATTCATACGGGTGTGAGTGTTAATAAAAAAGGCAGATTTACAATTACTCCGAAAACTATTGAATTTATACCAAAGGATAGCTATGCAATGCCCGATTTAAGGGATAATAATCCTAAAAAATTTACATATACTTTAAATAACACTTCGTCAAATACTATTACTACAAATGATAATCTTATTGATTGGATTGACGCAAGTTTTGAAATTGCCGATAACGTTAATGAACAAAGCGTTTCATTTGGAGAGCTTGAATCTCAAATTAAATGTGTTGATAAGGTTAAAATTACGCAAACAAGTATAGTTTTGACCGCTAAAGAGGGCTTCGTATTTTCCGACAGAGTGACAAACAGCGGTGATTACAGCGTAGTCATAGGTGATAATAAAGATATCACCTATAAGGCGGAAATTTTGGAAAGAGAGTCAAGAAGTGTATTGAAAATCACTTATGACAAAAAATACAGCCGTGATATGCTTAAAAATGTTAAACTTAAATACGGTGCATAATTCAGATTATTAAATAAGACTAAACTAATTTATAATATTATTGAACGTCAATCTGATTTGTGATATACTTTTTTGACAGTAAATATGAAAATGTTAATTATATTAAGGTGTATTTATGAAAGAAGTAGTTATTACAGCGGATTCCACCTGTGATTTACCAAAAAGCATAATTGAAAAAAATAATATAGTAATAACTCCTTTGTCGATTTTATTGGGCGAGGATACATTTTTGGACGGCGTAGATGTCTTTCCGGCAAATGTGTATGAATTTGTTGCAAGAACAGGTACTCTTCCAAAAACTGCGGCGGTTGCTCCGAGTGCTTATTTTGATTTGTTTGATAAGCTGACAAAGCAGGGCAAGGCTGTTGTTCATATCAGCCTTTCGTCTGCCATTTCCTCAAGCTATCAAAATGCGTGTATTGCTGCTTCTGATTTTGACGATGTTTATGTTGTTGATTCAAAAAGTCTTTGTGCCGCAATGGGACTTATTGTGCTTAAGGCTTGCGATTTTAAGGCAAAGGGCTTTGATGCAAGGAAGATTGCAAGCAGAGTTAATTCAATAGTACCGAAGGTAAGCACGACCTTTGTGCTTGATACACTTGAATATCTCCACAAGGGCGGCAGATGTTCCGGTGTTGCAAAGTTCAGCGCCAACGTTTTGGGAATAAGGCCGAGCATTGCGGTTGACCCAAAAACAGGAACTCTTGATGTTGTTAAAAAATATCGTGGCAAGATGGAAAACGTATATAAGCAATATGCAGATGATTGCCTAAAAAATGTCAGCAAGATTGATACCTCTCGTATCGTTGTTGCAGACAGCGGCGGAATATCCGGTGATATACTGAGCTATATTTTAGGCCTTATCGAAGGGAAGGCAAGGTTTGATGAAATAATAAGGGCAGATGCCGGTTGTACCATTTCATCTCATTGCGGCCCTAAAACTTTGGCGATATTTTATATTAAAAAGTAATATTAAGTAAAAGGGCAGGATACTTTCCTGCCTGTTATTTTGAAATATATGTAAACTTAAATGTAAAGGGGTGTTTACAATGGCTACTAAGGATGAGATATTAACAAGACTTTTAAAAGAGGAAAATTATGTCAGCGGTGAGGAACTTGCAAAGCAAACCGGTGTGAGCCGTGCGGCGGTTTGGAAAGCAATCAAATCGCTTAAAAAAAGCGGATATGATATCGAGGGTGTTACCAAATGCGGCTATAAACTCAAACAAAATAACAGCCTTGTGACTGCCGAAGGTGTCAAGGCACTTCTTGAAAAAGATATTGAAGTAACTCATTTTGATACTGTTGATTCAACAAATACATACTGCAAAAGGCTTTTGGCAGACGGCAAGCAGGGCGAATTTCTTGTTACCGCCGCTAAACAGACGGCAGGCAGAGGAAGGCAGGGAAAAAGTTTTTATTCCCCAAGTGAAACGGGGATATATTTTTCTCTTGTTATCCGCCCCGATACTTCTCTTCAAAATGCTGTCACAGCCACTACCGCCGCTGCGGTTGCAGTGTGCAAGGCAATTGAAAAAACTACCGATTTAAAGCCGAAAATCAAATGGGTTAATGATGTTTATTTAAACGGCAAAAAGGTTTGCGGAATTTTAACTGAAGCTACGACTGATTTTGAATCCGGCACGGTCGACAGCGTGATAATCGGAATAGGAATCAATATCAGCACCACAAAATTCCCAAGTGATGTTCAGGGCGCAGGTTGCCTTGATGTTGATGTAAACCGCAGTGCGCTGATTGCTCAAACCGTTAATGAACTTATGAAAATTGCCGGCGGGGATTATGCAAGCTTTATTGATTATTATCGCAGTCATTCAATGGTTATCGGCGAAAAGATTAAATTTATCCAAAACGGAGAAACAACCCTTGCAACGGCAACAGCTATTGATGAGAAAGGCGGTCTTGAAGTAGAGCTTGAAAACGGCGAAAAAACGGTTTTGCGCTCAGGTGAAATAACAGTCAGAAAAGTTTAACAGACTTTGATAAAGTGGCTAAATCACGCCTCGTTGAAAGAAATTCCGTGTTTGAATAAATTTTTTCAAAATTTATAATAAACACTCCGTTCCTTTCTCCTCTCCCCAAAAAGCTTACGCTTTTCGGGGACCCCGAATTAAATAAACCTCTTTGCCTCCCTTGTAAAGAGAGGTGGGTGCAACTTGTTGCACTCAAAGGGATTGGAAAGACGGCAAGGACATCGAGTCCTTGCCGTCTTTGGCGCTTTCCGTCTTTTGC
>OLWT01001836.1_pt1 | contig 10073 bp, 7 predicted proteins | sample 1674001 | NCBI WGS metagenome assembly OLWT01 (sample SAMEA103958137, study PRJEB25191) | human gut metagenome | biome: human-associated habitat [ENVO:00009003]; feature: intestine environment [ENVO:2100002]; material: feces | place: Germany | collected 2013/2015 | reverse complement strand
GAAGCTGGCGACCTCGGCATCGCGGACTTCCGCGACGCTATCCGGCCCAAGCATCCGCTGCCGGACCCCGACTTCGAACCACGACGCTATTATCAGGTGTATGAACAGCGCCACGGCTTCCTGCCTAACATGAGTATTCTCGACCTGCTCTTCAACATGGGAAACGAGAGCGTGCTATGGTTATAGATATGAGTAAAAGTTGCCCATATCGCTGATTCTTAGTAAAAACGAAAATTTCCGAAAAAACTGTCAGATTGTCTGGTTTTTTGTTGTAATATCCTGACAGACAGATAATTGACTACCTGGCGATTGTCAGCCAATTGTCTGGATGGTTTGCTGATAAGAGGAATTTTCAGATGAGAGGAATTGCATACGTTGGTAGAATTCTGAAAACAGGAATATTAGTATTATCATTGGCGACTTCCGATGCCACGCGGACCAAGTATTCCCACCAAACGACTATCCCAACTGATATCGTCATACTTATAACGCACGAATGTGGTGGGTGTCTGCTTGAGCAATTCGCGCATGTATTCATAAAGTTTCAATTCTATCATAGCTTGTAGACGTTTGATAACAATGCAAAGATACGAAAAATCCCTCAATGAGGGACGCTTTTGGCTTAAAACGTCCCTCATTGAGGGAAATATTTGGAAAATTTGTCCCTTTTAGAGCTTTTTTACAAGACGCCTTTTGTCCGTTTTTAACCCGCAAAATGCCTTGCCTGCACAATAAATTCCTCAGAAAGGAGTGTTTATCTCAGTTTTTATATTTACCTTTGCCATATATCAGATGTTCTTTATCTAAGTTTTTGTAAGATTGCAAGTCTGCTGATTTAAGGTAAAGACGTAAGACAACGAGACCTGATTTTATCGATGAATACGGGATTTTTTAACCCAATCGGTCATTAGGGCTTGTCTGGATTTTGCTCTTTTAGAAGAGTGGATTTTGTTTGGCTTTTAATGAGTAATAGTGGGCTATTACGAATTGAAAACAAGCAAAAGACGCCTTATAAAAGACAAAAGACGGCAAGCAGTATATAAATAAACAATGGAACGGCCTAATGACCGTTTGGGGTTTAATCATAAGAAACCAGAAACATAACAAATATGGATTATATATTTGAGACCAAGATGATGGTGCGCGACTACGAATGCGACATCGAGGGAATAGTAAACAACGCCAACTACCTGCACTACGCCGAACACACAAGACACCTGTTCTTGCAGAAATGCGGACTCAGCTTCGCAGAGATGCACAGAAGAGGAATCGACGCCGTGGTGGCAAGGATGAACCTGCAGTTCAAGACTCCTCTCAGATGCGACGACGAGTTCTTCTCCCGTCTGAACCTCACCAAGGAGGGAATAAAATACGTGTTCCATCAGGACATCTACCGTGCGTCGGACAACAAGATATGCTTCAAGGGAGTGATTGACCTGGTCTGCATCGTTGACGGCAGACTCGCCAACAGTCCCGAATACGACGATGCCTTCAAGGAATATATAAACAAATAAGACGATTCGGATGGATACAGCACAGCAAGAAAGACTCAATGCCCTGACGCTGTCGAGAATGGGATTCTACAATATCCCGGCGATGAGGGAACTGCTCCACAGGGCAGGCTCGTTCACAAACATTGCCGACCATCATGACAACATACTCGACATCGTGCCCGACTGTCCGAAGCGTCTCGCCAACTCGCTTAAAGACATCGCCCCACTGCAGCAGAGAGCGGAGGAGGAACTCGAATATGCGGCTGCCCACGGCATACAGGTGCTGCTGATATCCGACGACGACTATCCGCAGCGACTGAAAGAGTGCAACGACGCACCGCTCGTACTCTTCTATAAAGGCAATGCCGACCTCAATGCCAAACGGGTGATCAACATCGTGGGAACACGCCACGCCACACAGTATGCCGACGACTGCATACGCAAGTTCATTGCAGACATCAAGGTGATGTGTCCCGAGATCCTCATTGCCAGCGGACTGGCATACGGTGTGGACATCATGGCGCACAGACACTCGCTGGAAAACGGCATACCCACTGTGGGAGTGCTTGCCCATGGACTCGACAACCTGTATCCGCCACGCCACAGGGAGACGGCAGACAGGATGGTGGGATGCGGTGGACTACTGACGGAGCATTTCACTAATACCAATGCCGACAAGGTGAACTTCGTGAGGCGCAACCGCATCGTGGCAGGCATGTCAGACGCCACCATACTTGTGGAGAGCGCTGCAAAGGGCGGCGGACTCATCACATGCTCGCTGGCAAACTCATACAACCGCGACGTTTTCGCATTCCCCGGCAGAATAGACGACAGCCTCTCTGAAGGATGCAACAAGATTATCCGCAACCGGTCAGCACAGATGGTAATATCGGCGGAGTCATTCGTCAGCGACATGGGATGGGAGACTGACGCACAGCTCGCCACAGCCCAGAAGAACGGTATAGAGAGGAGTCTCTTCCCCGAAGTGGAAGGCGACGCAAAGACAATAATCGACGCTCTCGCCAAGAACAACGACCAGCAGATGAACGTGCTTACGGCATCCACAGGATTACCGATAAACAGGCTCACCGCCCTGCTCTTCGAACTGGAGATGAAGGGAATGGTAAAGGCACTGGCTGGAGGAATGTATCATTTGATTAGTTGACAAGGAGACAAGGAGACGAGTTGACAAGGAGTAAAGTAGACAAGGAAACATACAATTTGGAGATCACCCTCTGTTTCTCGCACCGATGGAAGACGTAACCGACATCGGATTCCGTATGCTATGCAAGAGATACGGAGCATCTATGGTATACACCGAGTTCGTGAGCGCAGAGGCTCTCGTCAGATCGGTGAAAAGCACCGTAAACAAACTCACCATCAGCGACGAGGAGCGCCCCGTGGGCATCCAAATATACGGACGCGACGTGGAGTCGATGGTAGAGGCGGCAAAGATAGTGGAAGACCAGGCACATCCCGACGTGATAGACATCAACTTCGGCTGCCCCGTGAAGAAGGTGGCTGGAAAAGGTGCCGGAGCCGGCATGCTGCAGAACGTGCCGCTGCTGCTCGACATCACGAAAAACGTGGTGAATGCGGTAAGCACTCCCGTCACGGTGAAGACGCGACTGGGATGGAGCAACGACAACCTCATCATCTGCGACCTCGCCGAACAGCTGCAGGACTGCGGCATACAGGCTCTCACCATACACGGAAGGACGAGGGCACAGATGTACACCGGTTCTGCCGACTGGACTCTGATTGGCAAAGTGAAGAAGAACCCGCGAATCAACATCCCCATCATCGGCAACGGCGACATCACATCGCCGGAGGAAACGAAACGGGCTTTCGAGGAATATGGCGTTGACGCCGTGATGATAGGGCGAGCCACCTTCGGACGCCCATGGATATTCAAGGAGATACGCGACTATCTCGACGGAAAGGAGCCTGACCCCGAGATGACATTCAACTGGATGCTCGACGTGCTCGAAGAGCAGCTGCGCATCAATGTGGAACGCATCGACGAATACCGCGGCATACTGCACACAAGGCGCCACCTCGCCGCAAGTCCGATATTCAAGGGAATACCAAACTTCCGCCAGACCCGCATCGCCATGCTACGTGCAAACACGATGGACGAACTGATGGGAATCCTCGAAGAACAGAGAAAATAAACCCGAATCCTGTTACCGGTTTGGGGCAACCCCGAACAGGTCATTATGCCTATTCGGGGTTAATGATTACAGTTCAAGCGAATCCGCGTCATAATATTGAAAAACGTATATAAAAAGGAGACCACAATATTATGAACATATCCATGAAAGAATGGATAACGGGCGTTATCCAGAATCATAAGACCGTCGCCGTGCCCGTGATGACGCATCCCGGCATAGAACTGACGGGGAAGAGCGTGAGGGAGGCTTGCTGCGACGGACAGACTCACTTCGAGGCTATCAAGGCTCTCGCCGGGAAATACCCTACGGCGGCAGCCACCGTAATCATGGACCTCACCGTGGAGGCGGAGGCTTTTGGAGCGGACGTACACTTCACCGAGGATGCCGTGCCTGCCGTTATCGGTCATCTGCTGAACGATGCCGATGACATAAAGACACTCAAGGTGCCGTCGCTGAAGGCTGCCAGAGTGCCTGAATATCTCAAGGCGAACCTGCTCTCGGCAAAGGCAATCAACGACCGTCCGGTGCTGGGCGGATGTATCGGTCCGTTTTCGCTCGCCGGCAGACTCTACGATATGTCGGAGATAATGGTGCTGATATACCAAGACCCCGACGCTGCCCATACGCTGCTGGCAAAATGTACGGAGTTCATACTGAAATACTGTAGGGCGCTGAAGATGACGGGCGTAGACGGAGTGGTGATGGCAGAACCGGCGGCAGGACTGATGTCCGACGACGACTGCAAGCGCTTCTCTTCCGACTACATCAGATATATCGCAGGACAGGTGCAGGACGACTCTTTCAGCATCGTGCTGCACAACTGCGGCAACACGGGCCACTGCACAAAGGCGATGGTGGCTACAGGAGCGGCAGCCTACCATTTCGGTAACAAATGCGACATGCGGCAGGTGATAAAGGATGTGCCGCCGACGGCTCTCGCTATGGGAAACATCGACCCCGTGTCGGTGTTCAAGGAGGGCACACCGGAACAGATGTACGAGACGACGACACGACTGCTGCAGGAAATGAAGGAGTATCCCAACTTCGTTCTCTCCAGCGGCTGCGACACACCGCCACACACTCCGATGGAGAACATCAATGCCTTCTTCAAAGCTCTCGACGACTTTGACAAGACCATTTAAGTCATTTTACAGTCTCCAAAACATTGGTTTAGAATGTAGTCATCAGCGCAACTTACATAAACCCCAATCGGCCATTAGGCAGTTTTATGTGATATTTTAAACTGCTTGCAGTCTTTTGTCTTTTATAAGGCGCCTTTGCATCCCCTTTACCAACGTTGTCATTTCATGAATACTTTGGGCACGGTTTGGACACAGATCGTGCCCACTTGGGGCAAGCACCGTGCCCCAAGTGAGAAAGCACGTTGCCCCACATGGGCAAGCACCGTGCCCAATTCTTGTAGTTCTTGTTATCCTTGCCGATGATTGTGAGTCGGCTATTTGAAAACAAAGACCAACAAGAGAAATGGCTGTCCTTTTATGAGGCTTGCAAAAGTCTTACCAGACAGCACAATAGCTCCGATGATACTTTATGATACTTCTATGATACTTTTCTGTAAAGAATCCAGAAAAGTATCATTACACCTAACTCGTTCAGCTGATGCACTTTAGATACATCCAGCACCCCCGAAAATGATACTTTGACACTTTTCTTCAGGAAAAAAACATATTGTTATTCCCGGATTTTTCGTTGTGTCTTGATAACATTTCATCGAAAATTCTTGTGTATCTCAAGTATTTTATAGAATTTTGTATAAGAGTCTTACGAACGCTGACTGACACGGGATGGCATATACGCCACTAAAATCCTATAAATCAACGGAGTAACGGACTCGACAAATGTATTATCATCTAAAAACAATTCCGCCTACGGGTTAACATTAACAACACAACCATTATGAGAGTAGGATTATTCGTCCCCTGCTATGTGGACGCCCTGTATCCAGAGGCTGGTGTAGCCACATACAAGTTGCTCAAGCACTACGGACTTGACGTGGAGTATCCTGAGCGGCAGACATGCTGTGGACAACCGATGGCAAACGCCGGTTTCCAGGACAAGTCGATGAAAGTGATTGAGTCTTTTGATGAACTTTTCAAAGACTATGACTACATCGTCGCCCCTTCAGCATCATGCGCCGCATACGTGAAAGTCTATTATCCCAAAATTCTGAAGGGCAAGCACGAATGTGTCTCTTCAGGCAAAATCATGGATATAGTGGAGTTCCTCCACGACGTGCTGAAGGTGAAGGAGGTGCCGGGAAAGTTCCCCCACCCTGTCAGCGTGCATAACAGCTGCCACGGAGTGAGAGAGCTGAACCTGTCGTCGCCCTCGGAGTGCAACGTCAAGCCATTCAACAAGATTATCGACCTGCTGCAGCTCGTCGACGGCATCACCATCCATGAGCCGGAGCGAAAGGACGAGTGCTGCGGCTTCGGCGGTATGTTCTCCATCGAGGAGCCTGCCGTTTCGACCCGTATGGGAGAAGAGAAGATAAAGAGACACATCGCCACCGGGGCGGAATATGTCACGGGACCCGACTCTTCGTGTCTCATGCACATGGCTGGCATCGCCAAGAAAGAGAAGATGCCTATCAAATTCATTCACGTAGTCCAGATATTAGCAGCAGGGTTATGAGCACAATACATTCCAAGAGAGCCGCCCGCTTTGTGGCGGATGCAGAGAAGACCAGTTGGCACGACGCCACCTTCTGGTCGGTGAGAGAGAAGCGCGACAAGATGGCACAGCAGCTGCCGGAGTGGGAAGACCTGCGCGAGCATGCCTCGCAGATAAAGAAGCACACCATCACCCATCTGGCGGATTATCTGGAGCAGTTCTCGAACTCTCTGGAGAGCCGCGGAGTGAAGGTGCATTGGGCGAAGGATGCCACGGAGTTCAACGAGACAGTACTTTCCATACTGCAGAGCCACGGTGTGAAGAAGATGGTGAAGTCTAAGTCGATGCTCACCGAAGAGTGCGAGATGAACCCCTATCTGGAGCAGCACGGCATCGACGTGGTGGAGACCGACCTCGGCGAGCGCATCATCCAGCTCCTGCATCAGAAGCCGAGCCATATCGTGATGCCTGCCATCCACCTCAAACGCGAGGAAGTGGGCAGGATGTTCGAGGAGAAGGGAATATCGAAGGAGAAAGGAAACTACGACCCTACTTATCTCACCCATTGCGCCCGTCTCCATCTGCGCGACCAGTTTATGCAGGCTGGTGCCGGCATGACGGGATGCAACTTCGGCGTGGCAGCCACCGGCGACTGCGTGGTATGCACCAACGAGGGCAATGCCGACATGACAACATCAATGCCGAAGCTGCATATCGTGGCGATGGGAATAGAGAAGATAGTGCCAGACTACAAGTCGCTCGCCGTATTCCAACGCCTTCTGTGCCGCAGCGCCACAGGACAGCCCACCACTGCCTTCACATCACACTTCCGCCAGGCACGACCCGGAGGAGAGATGCACGTGGTGCTCGTGGACAACGGCAGAAGCGACATGCTGGCTGACACCGAACACTGGCAGACGCTGAAATGTATGCGCTGCGGAGCCTGCATCAACACATGTCCGGTATACCGCCGCTCGGGAGGATACAGCTACACGTATTTCATCCCTGGTCCTGTGGGTGTGAACCTCGGCATGCTGCGCGACCCACGGAAATACAGCGACAACGTTTCGGCATGCACTCTCTGTCTCTCTTGCGACAATGTATGCCCGTCGAAGGTAGGACCTGGCTCGCAGATATACGTATGGCGACAGAGTCTGGAGAAACTGGGAAAAGCTGACAAGCTGAAGAAGGCGATGTCGGCAGGTATGGAATATCTGTTCGACCGCCCTGCCCTCTACACCACAGCCTTGAAATTCGCTCCGCTCGCCAACTATGTTCCTGACTGCCTCACCAACATCGGCAACATCAACGCATGGGGTATCGGACACGCCATGCCTGAATTCGCAAAGAAATCATTCCATGAACTGTGGAAGGAAGGAAAAGTGAAGTAGGAAGTGGGGAGAAACAATTCGCAAGACAAGCATGAAGAAACAATTCGCAAGAGAGTATGAAAAAAGAAGATTTTCTGAATAAGTTGCGTCAGAACACGCACTTTCAATACGATATGCCAAAGGAGGAGATAAAAGGCATCGAATACGAAGACACACTGAAACAGTTCATCGAGATGACGGAGTCGGTGGGCGGCCATGTCATCACCGACGCTTCTGCCGGTTCCGACCTTAATGCCTTGGTGTGCAGGGCATACCCTGACGCCAGGGTATTTGCCTCAAACCTGGAGGGAATAACTATGGAAGGCTTGAAGGCAAATGCCGGCAACGGAGCTGCCGCCGTGGAGCTGCGCAATCCCGACACCGTGGCGGAGGCCAACGACCTCAACGGCACCGACGTGGCAATCGTGAGAGGCACGGTGGGAGTGGCAGAGAACGGATGCATCTGGATTCCGCAGACGATGAAGGAGAAGGCATTGCTGTTCATATCCGAATATCTCGTGATTGTGCTCGACAAGAAGAATGTCGTAAACAACATGCACGACGCATACGCCAGCATAGAGATGGACTCACGCTACAATTTCGGAACGTTCATCAGCGGACCGTCAAAGACCGCCGACATCGAGCAGGCTCTTGTCATCGGTGCACAGGCAGCCCGCGGAGTCACCGTGGTGCTGGTGGACGAATAAGTATTTTGGCACTAAATCCCGAACCGGGTCTTATTGGGTGAGGGTAACAAAAGCAGAATGTTGGTTTTATGGGGTTGTCATCCAACCGTCATAAAACCAACATTCTTTATAATCCTATCTTATATTTTCCGTGCTACTATCTTATCAGTTGCCGTTGAAAAACACATAGAGGGCTATCATCACCACGGCAAGCGACACCCATGCTATGATGACACTCCTTGCCGGTTTTTCATTCACAGCCACGATGACGTGTTTCTCGTTGGCATTCATGTCATACAGACTTACCACTATCATCATCGCTACCAGACCGATGAAGATGAAGAACGAGAGGAGCATGAAATGCACCATCTCAGAAAATCCCGGTATAACCCAAAGATAGAGTATTCCTGTGCCGATGCTGAGCAACGTGCCGAACGTCAGAGTCATATTGGCGGCAAGTGTGGTGCAGCGCTTCCAGAACACTCCCATCAGGAACACTGCCGCCATCGGCGGAGCGATGAAGCTGAGCACAGACTGGAACACATTGAACAGGTCCATACCCTTGATGCCGTCTACGGCAACCGTGATGACGATGGACACCAAGGCTCCGAGAACAGTAACGACACGTCCCGTCTTGCGGATTTCTTCGGGAGATGCCTGCGGACGGATGTTCTTCACATAAATGTCCATGGTGAACACCGTACTCAGCGCATTCAGTGCAGACCCGATAGTGCTTATCAGAGCCGCCGTAAGCACTGCGAGCACCAATCCCACCATACCGGCAGGGAAAAGCTCATAGACGAGCTTTAAATAGGCGTCATCAGCATTTACCTGCACATTGCCGAAGAACCCTGTCTTGACCATGGCAAAACAAACCACTCCAGGAAGGATGTATATCGCCACATCCAGAATCTTCAGCCATCCGGTGAAATTGGCTCCCCGCTGTCCTTCGCTCAGGTTGCGCGCTGCAAGCACCGGCTGCACCATAGACTGGTCGGTACACCAGAACCACACACCCATGATGGGATAGCCGAGGATGATAGGCAGCCACGGATAGCCGGGGTCGGTATTAGGACGGAAGAGGTTCCAATAGTCTGACGGCACCACATCGGGATTGGCAAGCACTGCTATGCCATGAGAGAAAGACTCGCCGCCGAGCTTCCATATTCCCACTACCGTAAGCGTTGCAGACACGATGATGAGCAGCACCATCTGATAAACGTTGGTATATGCCACGGCTTTCAGTCCACCGAGCATAGTGAAAAACGCTGATATGGCGAGAAGCAGCATTGCCGAGAGCCACATCGGCATGCCGAACACCTGGCGGATTATGATTCCTCCGGCAAAGAGCGTGAGGGCAAGCCAAGAGATGAGTATCGTCACTATGGTATACCATGCCAGGATATTGCGTGTGGAGTCGCCGAAACGCAGTCCCATAAACTCCGGCAGCGTGGAGATGCCGGTGCCAAGATATCGTGGAGCGAACACGAAGGCGAGCAGGGCGATGAACACGAAGGCGTACCATGCGTAGTTGCCAGACACGATGCCGGTGGAGAATCCGGCACTGGCTGATGCGATGAGCATCGACGGACCGACATTGGTGCCCCACATGGAGAAACCGATGTGGTGCCAGCGCAGAGAGCGGCTGGCAAGAAACATGTTTCCGCTTTTCTTTGCCTTAGAGCTTGCCCACATTCCTATGGCAATGAGCACCAC
>OLWT01001820.1_pt1 | contig 10143 bp, 8 predicted proteins | sample 1674001 | NCBI WGS metagenome assembly OLWT01 (sample SAMEA103958137, study PRJEB25191) | human gut metagenome | biome: human-associated habitat [ENVO:00009003]; feature: intestine environment [ENVO:2100002]; material: feces | place: Germany | collected 2013/2015 | reverse complement strand
CTCCGCCATAAAAGTTCCTGATATCCATGGATGCCGGAGCCTGACTCCAATCCTTAATTTTTTTACATGGAGCTCCGATATAAATATATTCATCATCTTCTACGTCATTTGTCGGATCTCCGTTATAGAAACGGTCTACAAAAATCTGATACATGACCGCCCCTTTTGCCCATTCCGGTGTGGAAAATCCCGGCTGGATAATAAAGGAATAGTACTCTTCTGCCCGGTAGGTCACACCATACCGGCTGAAATAGCAGATCTCTGTTCCTTTCTTGATCTCAAAATAATAGCGGAACGGCTCAGTTCCCAACTGATATTCGATCTCATAAAAATCAAATTCACCAGTCGTCTGCATTTTCCATAAAGTATAGATCTGTTCTCCTGCATGGAGCTTCACCTCATCCACATCATTGTGGGCTGTACGAAAACGCAGAACCACCTTTTCATTTATCTCCGGTTCTGCCGGAATGACATAATCGCCTGTTCCATCACAAAATAATGCTTCTCTGTTCATTCTCACCCTCCTCCGCTCCTTCGTATTCTGGATTCATAACCTATGAGAGAACCTGACACTGGCAGTTTCTCCTGCATACTCTGCTATGTCAGAAAACCCCCGGCCGTCAGTTCCTTCTGACGACAGAGGGTATACAGTAAACCTTTTTCAGGCATCCGTCTCACTTTCCTCAAACAGTGCTTCAAATTCGCTTCTGGTTATCTTCTCTTTCTCAAGCAGCAGTTCTGCACACTTTTCCAATACAGGATGGTATTCCTGAATAATACTTCTTGCCTGTGCATAACACTCATCTATGATCCGCTTGACTTCTTCGTCGATCGTTCCGGCAATCTTTTCTCCGTAACCTCTTGAAGTATGACCAAAATCTCTTCCGATAAAGACTTCATCACTGTCATTGTCATAATTGATCAGTCCCAGTTTCTCAGACATACCAAACTTGGTGATCATTGATTTTGCAATCGCTGTCGCCTGCTTAATATCCTGTGATGCACCTGTTGTAATATCATCAAAAATCTCTTCTTCTGCGACACGTCCTCCAAGAGATACTGTGATCTCCTGAAGCATATGTCCCTTTGTATTGAACATATCATCCTTCTCCGGAAGCGGCATGGTATAACCCGCAGCCCCGGCACCGGTTGGGATAATGGATACCGTATGCACCGGTCCCACATCCGGCAGAAGATGAAACAGAAGGGCATGTCCGGATTCATGATATGCTGTAATTTTCTTTTCTTTTTCGGAAATCACACGGCTGTGTTTCTCCGCACCGATTCCCACTTTGATGAATGCTTTCTGGATATCTGCCTGCTGAATATATGCCCGGCTTTCTTTTGCTGCAAGAATGGCAGCCTCATTCAGCAGATTCTCCAGATCTGCTCCTGTAAATCCCGCAGTCGTCTGTGCGATCTGTTTTAAATCAACGTCATCTCCCAGCGGCTTGTTCTTTGCATGAACCTGAAGAATTTCTTCACGGCCTGCCACATCCGGTCTTCCGACTACAATCTTTCGATCAAAACGTCCCGGACGCATGATCGCCGGATCAAGAATATCCACACGGTTGGTTGCTGCCATCACGATAATTCCCTGATTAACACCAAATCCATCCATCTCAACAAGCATCTGGTTTAAGGTCTGTTCGCGCTCATCATGACCGCCTCCCATACCTGTACCACGGCGTCTGGCCACAGCATCAATCTCATCGATAAATACGATACACGGTGCATTTTTCTTGGCATCCTCAAACAGATCACGGACACGCGAAGCTCCGACACCGACAAACATTTCTACGAAATCGGAACCGGAAATACTAAAGAACGGTACTCCGGCCTCGCCTGCAACGGCTTTTGCCAGAAGTGTCTTACCGGTTCCCGGAGGTCCGACTAAGAGCACACCTTTCGGAATACGTGCACCAAGGTTTGTATACTTCTTTGGTGCACGCAGAAAGTCCACCAGTTCCTCAAGGTCTTCTTTTTCTTCTTTCAGACCGGCGACATTCTCAAATGTCATATGGTTATCTTCCTCGGTGGAAAGCTTTGCACGGCTTTTTCCAAAATTCATCATTTTGCCGCCGCTGTTGTTTGCTGCCGCATTGTTGCTCATAATCATAAACAGAATGAAGATGGCACCAAAAATAAGAAGATATGGCAGAAGTGTCATAATCCAGCTCTCTGACGGCACATCATCCACAACAAACTGGGTAAAATCCTTTTCTTTTAATTCTTTCTGGATCTCGTTCACATCTGAGGTATACATCCGTTCCGTAGAACCATCTTTCAGTTTGATATTCAGATAACCGGTCGGTACTTCACGGTTCTGCTCTACCCGGATACTGACAACCTTTTCCTCACTGATGGCTTTCCAGAGATTATTCTGTGTGAAATCACTGGTTGTACTGTTGTTGGTAAATGTATACCACAAAATAATCACAAGCAGGATCAGCATCGCATAGACACCAAATCCTCCAAATCGGGGTCTGTTCTTTGTATTCAATGTACTACTCTCCTTTTTTTAATCCGCATCTTCCACGAATCCAATATACGGAAGATTACGGTATCTCTGATCGTAATCAAGACCAAATCCGACTACGAACTTATCCGGTATCACAAATCCGGTATAATCCACCTGCAGGTTTTCTACCACCCGGCGATCCGGTTTATCCAGCAGCGTACAGATCGTAAGAGTTTTTGGATTACGACTCTCAAACAGCTGCATCAGCCGGCTTAATGTATTTCCGGAATCCACAATATCTTCCACAACGATCACGTTCTCTCCTTCAATCGACTGTTCCAGATCCTTCTTGATATTTACGACACCGGAAGAATGGGTCTGTGCTCCATAACTGGATGCTGATATAAAATCGATCGTCATTGGCAGCGCAATCCGCTTTGCAAGTTCTGTTGTGAAAAAGATAGATCCTTTCAGGATACAGACCAGATAAACCGACTCGCCTTTGAAACGTTCCGTGATCTGTGCACCGATCTCTGCAATCCGCTGATTTAACTGTTCCTCGGTCAGATATACCGATATCTCATGTTTCTTACTGTAATCCATCCTCTTATCCTCCTTCAATGGCTGCTATTACTGGCAGTGATCTCCAGCACCCATCGGGTTGCATCGGAAATCCCTGTGCCATATGCCATACGCCCTCCGACAATCCAGAAGATTTCATCCTCCCCGGCCAGAAGCAGCTGCTCATCTCTATGCGATGCCGGAATCTTTTCATTGACGAAATAATCCTCCAGCTTCTTGTGATGTCCTGCCGCATCCAGCACAAAATAGTCTCCTTTTCGGCGGTTACGTATAGCTAAACTATCTTTTATCTTATCATAATCAAACCATTTCGTATACATTTTTCGTGGAATTTTATCGGTATTCCCATCATACAGAAACTTTTTAAACGAAAATTTCCATTCACCAGCCAGCAGATTTTCCGGCAGCCGGTCCGTATCTATCGGCAGACAGATCTTTTCCGTTTCCTTTCTTTTTCCCATGATTTCGATCACATTGTAAACTCTTGTGGCGGTCAGCCCATAGGGCAGTTTTACATATCTTCCGGTCTGTTTTTCCAGAAGGTCCGCCACTGCCTGCAAATGTGCCGCCGTAATATCTTTGCATGCCCCGGCAGCTTTCCAGACAGCTTTGCGGATCAGCCGCATCCGGACAGCCTGCGAAAGCTCTGCCAGCCCGTCCGTATCCAGTTTCACATTTTTCCTCTCCCCGGAAATAAATTTTTTCTCCAGGGAAACCGTCTCTTCTTCCAGATAATCTCTTACCTGCTGCAGCTGTTCCATCGCCGTCTGCATATGCTGTACCGCCTGCGGATTCATCTGTATCAGTTCCGGAAGCACCCTCTTTCGCATCCGGTTTCTGCTGTAGGACTCGTTGGCATTGGTACTGTCCATACAATATCCCTGCCCCCGCTCCTCCAGAAATTGTTCGATCTGTTCCCTGCTGCACTGCAAAAAGGGACGGATATAGATTTCCCCGTTTGTTCCTGTCCGCTGTGGACGCATCCCGCACAGTCCATCCAGTCCGCTTCCCCGGATCAGCTGAAACAGCATGGTCTCCGCATTGTCTTCCATATGATGCGCCAGTGCGATCCGGACGTTTCTGTCCTGCCCGGCTACATCCGCAAACACCTGATATCGCAGAATTCGTGCCGCCTCTTCTTCTCCCAGATGATGTATTTTGGCATAACGTGGAACATCAACATTCCGGATATGACAGACAATCCCCCGTTGTTTACAGAGCTGTTCCACAAACACTGCGTCATTTTTACTCTCTTCTCCACGAATGCCATGTTCTACGTGGATAACCTCAAGTGAAAAATTCATTTTCGTGGAAAGTTCATACAGAATCAGGCACAGACAGACAGAGTCCGCACCGCCGGACACTCCAACGAGTACCCTGCCTCCCTCCGGCACCATATTCCACTTTCTCATAAATTTTTCTACCTGTATGATCATTATTTCTCCCAGATTCCACTTACCACTATTGTCATATCATCCAGCGCATGTCCTCCTGTAAAAAGCATCACATGTTCCATCAGCTTTTCGGCAAAAGTACCTGCATTCTCTGTTTTTATCTCTTTTATCATTTCCGCGAGCTTTTCTTCCGGATTTTTCACATGTAGATATTCTAACACACCATCCGTAACCATGACAAGAAAATCCCCATGTGTGAGCTTTCTGTGGATGACATCCCCGGTACAGGACGCATCGACTCCCGCCGGAAGTGTGGACGCCCGCAGGCACTCCACCCGGTCTTTATGTTTCAGAAAAGATGCTGCTGCACCGATTTTGGTAATCGTCATCTGCCCACTGTACAGATCCAGATCCATGAAATCCAGTGTAGAGTAAGACTCACGATCTCCCTGCAGAACCATTGCCGAATTCATCATGCGGATAGCTGTCTCCTGAGGAAATCCTGCTTCCATAAATTTCTGCATCAGCTCTACCACCATATCGCTCTCCCGGAATGCAGACGGTCCGCTTCCCATACCATCGGAGACACATACATGATAATGCCCATTTTCCATCGAAAACAGAGAAAAGTTATCTCCACTGACACTCGATCCCTCTTCTTTTTCCGAGGCAACCCCGGATAATGCATAAAAGCAGGTATCTTCATACGCTGTAATCATAACCGGTTCCTGTGTCAGTATGGATCTGGTATCCTCTTTCAGCCGGACCGCCATGCCTGAAGCACGCTCAAGCGCTTTTCGATAATTTTTAACAGGAATTCCGCCTCCCCACTTACTTGCCACCAAAGCGGTCACCATGCGCCGCTTTTCTTTGTCCTCATAAACATGTATCTGTTTTACATCCAGTCCCCGTTCCCTTGTCTCAAACGCAATTTTTGCCAGCAGAACACGCTCTGTCCGGTCCATACACCGGATTCCCTGATCCCAGTCCTGCAAAGCATCCGCCATCGCATCCAGCTGATCCGCGATTACCTTGCGGTTCTCCTGCAGGCGGTGATACCATGCCTCATTGAGTTCCATACGGGAAAAAGCCCAGATTGCCTCTTCCACCATCCCGGAATAACGCGGACACTCTTCCATAAAATTCTGACTTAAAATTTCTTCTTTGGTACTGTGTTGTGCAACTGCCTGCAGCATCCGGCGGATTTTTATCCAGAAATCCGGTTTCTGCTGCTCTAAACACACGACACATCCATCGCAGTCCGCACACAGCTTTCCGGTAATCTCCTGGGCAAGAATATCCAGATGGTCCTGCTGTTTTGGCTTTTGCCTGCCGTCCATCGCGGCAAATGCCACGGAAAGCTCGTCAACTGCCTCTGCAAATGCATGAATCCGCCCCTGAGGGTCCATGCCAACCATCGTTTCCACGCCTTCCTCTTCCACCCGGTTCTTATGTCTCTCCCGGAAAATCTGACTGCCCATTCCGATTCCATAATGGAACAATACTGCCAGTGCAAACACGATCACACCTTCGCTGATGCCAAGGATCAATGCCTTTTTCTCCATATTCAGAATCAGAAGTCCCGATGTATTCATCGCGATCGTTGTAATTCCCGCAATCATTCCTGCCGTCCATCCGCTGCAGCGCCTGTTTGCCCATATATAAAACCGGATTGCGATTCCCAGTACAAAAAGAATAAACAAATATTTTACAATCGCAGCCACCGGCATGCACCAGCCCATTCCCACAACCAGTCCTATGTATAGCAGAAAATTTCTCTTTTTATCCAGACAGCATGCCGTGTAAAATGCCGGCACCACCGGATAATATCCCATGATACATAACATACTTGCCGCCAGCCCGAATACTGCATAGATCATTTTTCCGATCAGCGATCCTATCCCCATTGTTTTCCATTGTCCTGTACGCATGATACACCTCCAAAAAATTGTTTTCGAGGGACAAGTATACACAGACAATGACGCATATTCTGTCAGATTTTCTGTGGTTTTCAAAAAAGTTTTCGCTCAAATCTTCCATCAATGCATTAAAGAAAAAGAAGAACCTGTTCAAACAGATTCTTCTTTTCTACTTCTTTTCCTTGAAGATGATTTCATTCTTATAAGTCAGTCCAAGCTTGCTTTTTGCCACATCTTCAATATATTGTGAGGATTTCATATACGTCTCAAGATCATCTATCTCCGTAGATCTCTCGGTTTCTTCCTCATACTGCTGTTGTAATTCTTTTTCTTTTGCCGCATATTCCGCATCTTTTGAACGGATCCTGCAGATCTGAACCGTCATGACAACCAAAAATGCAAGCACAATGATCATGATTCCTGCAGTACCGCTTCCACGGCGACGCTTTTTAGTTTTTCTCATGTTCTTTCTCCGATTCTTCAGGCTTCTTTCTTTTACGAAGCTTATTTAACTTTATTGTAGTCATTTCCCGGAACTTTTTCAACCTCTTTTTCAGATAATGAATCTTTTCCGTCAAATACCGCATAACAAACCGACTGCAGAAACTGTAATAAATCCACGCTCCCAGAAGGCTTCCCAGGAGTACATAGCCCCGGATTTTTCCATTATTTACCTGACATAGATGCAGAAAAAAACAAAGCGAAATGACCATCCAGTATACCAGATCCTCTAAGGAAATCATAAAGATCCCATGCGGAAAAATTCTACGAACTACACGGATTCCGTCATATGCCGCAAATGCTATCATCCCAAACAGAAAAAAATGTACAAAAATCCTGCCCTCTTCCACTTAACCGAACCACTTTCCAAAGACACCCCGGCCAGGTGTTCCGGAATATTGAAGCATATCCACGGTTCCATCAATTTCCACTTCTTTTTTCTGCAGGTCCAGCCGGTTTACGTGAAGTTCTTTTCCCTTAATCGTCAACCGTCCGAGTTCTGTGTCAAGGATAATCTCATTTGCATCAAAATTTACAACATCCGTTACACCGGTAAAACTTCCGCTTTTCCGGTTCTGCAGGATCAGCTTATGCTGCCCTGTGCTGTTTGACTGTCCTCTTTCTTCCATACAAGCGCCCTCCTGTTAAAGAGTATGCGCCACACTTCTAGGATATGTATTCAAACAGATCTTTCGCCTGTTCTTTTTTGGTCGTATCCTGAATATCCGTAACACGCACTTTTACGGATTTCTGTCCAAACAGAATTTCTATTTCGTCTCCGACTTTTACATTGGTGGATGCCTTGGCAGGTTTTCCGTTTACCATAACACGTCCTGCATCACAGGCTTCATTGGCGACCGTTCTTCGCTTGATCAGGCGTGATACTTTTAAAAATTTATCTAATCTCATATTATTTCTCCTTATAACAGAAAAGAGAGCGTCCAATGACGCTCTCCCACATATTCCACCAGAATTAGTTCAGGGAATCCTTTAAAGCCTTACCTGCTTTAAACTTCGGTGCCTTAGAAGCTGGGATTGTGATTTCCTGCTTTGTCTGTGGGTTTCTTCCAACTCTTGCTGCTCTCTCAGAAACCTCGAAAGTACCGAATCCAACTAACTGGATCTTCTCACCCTTCTTCAGCTCCTCAGCAACAACATCTGTGAATGCCTTAACTGCTGCTTCAGCGTCTTTCTTTGAAATCTCTGCCTTCTCAGCTACTGCTGCAACTAACTCTGCTTTGTTCATGTTAAAATTCCTCCTATGGATTCCTATATTATATAATTCGAGTTCCTTCTCTCAAATTACTTACAAATCTATTTATACTTGTTTTCCATCCTTTTGTCAAGGAAAAATGCGATATTTTCGGGCTTTTGGGCACTTAAAAACAACCAAAATTCTGTCCGAAAAACCGTCATTTTGACACAAGCGAACTGGAGGATGTCATACTGGAAATCAGATCCTTGAGTGTATCAAGCTCTTCCTGCCGGTTCTTGTACTCGCTCTGACTGCCGGAACTCTCCTGGGAACTGCTCTGGCTGCTGCTTTCTGAGCTGCTCTGGCTGCTCCCCTTGGCACTGCTGTGGCTGCTGCTTTCTGAACTGCTCTGACTGCTGCCTGTCTCGCTGGAATCTTCATCCGCAAGATTGATAACAACTGTCGATTTCTCCGAGTTGACATATAAGTTCCGCTTCCAGGTATCATAATCCGAAGAATATACCGTAATTGTATGGCTTCCATAGGTTAATTTCACCGGCTTCTCATAGTCCGTTTCTTTTCCGTCAATTGACAGCACCGCATCTTTTGCATCGATGACAAACTGCACCTTTCCGTAAGACGGTCCTTCGCCTTTTAAGGTGTCAAGATCCACATTTGTAGTCTCGCCACGCGTAATCGTCACTTCCGTACTGCCGCCCCATCCGTCATTGGCTACGCGAAGTTCATAGGTTCCTTCCGGCACCTGAATCTCCATATCCGGTGTAATTTCTGCAAAAATCTTTGTGCCCAGCTGCAAAAAACTTTCTTCAAACAGTTTGGTGTTGGACAGTGCAAGCGTTCCCTGTGCGGTTGTCACACGCACCGCAAGAATGTTTTTATCCCTGCCGACAACGCTTAACGTATCCCCATCCGACAAATCCGTCATCTGGATTCTTTTATCTCCGGAAAACACAATCGTGTCATCCGTATAGCGATATTTTCCATCTCCGATCTTTAGCATGTCCAGATCCGGATTTACCGAAAACCGGGTGATATTGTCGTATACCCATGCCTGATCCGAAATCCGGGCTTCCGTGAGGATTCCTTCGCTGTCTACATCCCCGATGGTCACAAGCAGACCGGGTTCAAAACTTGTCACAGGTGTCCGGTTTCCGTATTTGTCATAAAAACGGGTGCCTGTTCCGTAATAATACCGGTATTCCATTCCATCCGCATACCGGTACAGCTGGAGACTTTCCTGAATCTGATCGACTGCGGTCAGCAGAAACTCTTCGGACTTTTCCGTTTCCGTGGAATTCTTCTGTGTTTCCTGTGTATTCCGGTCTGCGATGGAATGATGAAAATAGGTAACTCCGTCATCTGTCGTCTCCTCCTGCTGTCCACATGCCACAAGCAAACACAGCCAAAAAAGCAGACTCAAATATGTAATTGTTTTTTTAATTCTGTCTCTTCTCATATCCTTAGTATAGCTCATTCTTCACAGAAAAGAAAACAAATTTTCCAGAAAATGTTCCCTTGCCGGCTCCGCTGCAATCAGCCGGTTTAATTTTTCAATATCTCTGCCGGATACCCATGCTTTATGCGAGTTACTGTAGTGATTGGATACTTTCCAGAATTTTTCTGGAAACAGAAGCAGCACATGCAGCAGCTGTTTTTCTTCCTTGCACAATTTTCTCTGCTTTTCATAGGCTTCCAGAATATGTTTTCCCATGTCCGTACTCCAACTGTTTTTTTCCAGAATCTTACGCAGATAGTTTGCCAGATCCACCATCTGTTCTCCGTAAAACAGATTTTCATAATTTACGAGCCGGACCCCCTGTGCTGTACGAAGCATATTATGCTGGTTACAATCCCCGTGACAAAACCCCCTGGTTCTCCCCTGGTCTTTTCGCTCCTGCAGCATCCCGACCGCTTCTTTCGCCTGTGCGATATAATGCGTATACTGTTCCCAGAATGACCGCTCAAACTCGTTTCGGGTTTTTCTTGACTGCACAAAATTTTTTACCAGGATCAGTTCCCGGTAATGCCGGTAATAGAGCACTGCCGGTTCATTCTTTGTATTTTTCATAA
>OLWT01001816.1_pt1 | contig 10154 bp, 7 predicted proteins | sample 1674001 | NCBI WGS metagenome assembly OLWT01 (sample SAMEA103958137, study PRJEB25191) | human gut metagenome | biome: human-associated habitat [ENVO:00009003]; feature: intestine environment [ENVO:2100002]; material: feces | place: Germany | collected 2013/2015 | reverse complement strand
AGGAGGATCAGCTCAACAGCTACGAGGCGCAGAAAAACTACTACACCGATAAGATCATGGAGAATAAGTCGTGGACGATGGCCGACATCTTTGCGGATGAGGGCATCACCGGTACTTCGGCCAAGAAACGGGCAGACTTCATGAGGATGATGAAATGGTGTAAGCAGGGCAAGATCGACCTGATCCTCACCAAGTCTGTCTCCCGCTTCGCCCGCAACACGGTGGACTGCCTGAACTACGTCCGAATGCTGAAGGCGCAGGGCATCGCGGTCTACTTTGAAAAAGAAAACATCAACTCCATGGATGAGTCCACAGAACTGATGCTGACCATGATGGGGGCCTTCGCCCAGGCGGAGAGCGAGTCCATCTCTGGAAATATCCAAGCAGGCAAGCGCTACGCCATGCAACGTGGTGAAGCCACCATCCATTACCACAATCTGTACGCCTATGAGAAAGGACCGGATGGTAAGCCGCGAATCATTCCAGAACAGGCAGAGATTGTCCGGGAGATCTACCAGAAGTACCTCCGCGGCGACAGCCTTAATATGATCCGCAAAGACCTGGAGGAACGCCACATTCCAAACGCCCGCGGCGGTGCAACATGGACACACCCCGCGGTGCGCGGCATCCTCTCCAATGAGAAATATGTAGGTGATGTCCTGATGCAAAAGACATTCCGGCAGGACTGCATCAGCCACAAGGCCATCCGAAACACAGGACAGCGCCCTATGTATCTGGTACAAAATAATCATGAAGCGATCATAGACCGCAAGACATACGACGCAGTGCAGACAGAGTTGGCGCGGCGCAACGCACTGAAGGGCAATACACAGAAAAGCACTCCCAGCGGCAGAAGCTGCTACACGCCGAAATATGCCCTGTCAGATCGGGTCATCTGCGGTGAATGCGGCACACTGTACCGCCGCTGCACCTGGGTCAACAGGGGAAAGAAGCACATCGTCTGGCGCTGCATCAGCCGCTTCGACTACGGCAAGAAATACTGCCATGATTCGCCCGCCGTGGATGAGCAGCAGCTCCAGCAGGCCATCCTGCGGGTTATCAACGGCGTAATGTCTGAGAAACCCGTACTGGTGCGGCGGGTCACGGAAAATCTACAGGTGGTGATACGCCCCAGCCGAAGTGGAGAACTTACCATCGCGGAGATCGACAGAGAATTAGAAGCTCTGGCACGGGAGTTCGATACCGCCTTCGTAGCTGCGGCCTCCGGCAATAGTGAAGACTATAGTGAACGGTTCAAGACAATCCTTGCCCAGCAAGCGGAGCTGAAGGTCAAACGTGCCGAACTGGAACAACAGCAGGCAGAAGATGCAGAATTGACCAGTCACATGAAACTGGCCGCAGACACTCTGATACAGGCCGATACTGCCATTATGAAGTGGGACGAATACCAAATTCGTGCGTTGGTCGAGTCGGTCAGGATATTATCCAATGATGAAATACTGGTGCGGCTGAAAAGCGGGATTGAAAAAATCGAAAGATTACAGAAGTAGATTGAATACAAAGTAACTCCGCTTCTCGAACACTTTATCGAGAAACGGAGCCTTTCTTATATATTTTCTCTCGACGGACAGGGGTTCATTTGCTATACTTAAAGCGAAGATAATAATTGGGAGACACCGTGATATGAAGAAAATCCTATTCGTTTGCCACGGCAATATCTGCCGCAGCCCGATGGCTGAGTTCGTGATGAAGGACTTAGTAGAAAAAGCGGGGCTGGCGGCCCAATTTCATGTAGAGTCCGCTGCAACCAGCCGCGAGGAGATCGGTAACCCCATCTATCCTCCGGCGCGGCGCAAGCTGGCCGAACACGGGATCACCTGCGGCGGTCACGCGGCGCGGCAGCTCACAAAAAGCGATTACAAGGAATTTGACCTGCTAATCGGCATGGACAGCGCCAACCTGCGGAATATGCACCGTATCTGCGGCGGTGACCCGGATGGCAAGATACATCTGTTACTGGATTACACTGACCATCCCAGCGATGTAGCCGACCCGTGGTACACCGACGATTTTGAGGCCACATGGAGGGACGTGCTTGCGGGATGTCAGGGATTGCTGAAAGAGTTATCACAGAAACGAGGTGAACAGGATGGCACAAAATGATAAAATCCAACTATTTGAGGACAAACGCATTCGTACTGCGTGGGACGAGGAAAAAGAAGAATGGTACTTTTCCATCGTCGACGTCTGCGAGGTGTTGAGCGGCACAGATAATCCTCGCCGTTATTGGAGCGACCTCAAGAGGAAACTTAAATCTGAGGGCGCAGTCGAACTGTACGAAAAAATCGTACAGTTGAAAATGACTGCTCCCGATGGCAAAAAGCGCCTGACCGACGTAGCCGACACCGAGCAGATTCTCCGAATCGTCCAGTCTATTCCCTCGCCCAAAGCGGAGCCGTTTAAGCTGTGGCTGGCGCAGGTAGGCAGAGAACGCATTGAGGAAACCATCGACCCGGAGTTGACCATTGAACGGGCGCTGGAGACCTATCTCAAAAAAGGCTATACCCGCGAGTGGATCAACCAGCGGCTACAAGCCATCCAAGTCCGAAAGGAACTGACGGATGAATGGGATGCCCACGGTGTACAGAAGGGCGTGGAGTACGCAATACTTACCGATGAGATCTCCCGTGCATGGTCAGGAATGTCTACGCGGCAATATAAAAATCTCAAGGGCTTGAAGAAAGAAAACCTCCGCGACAACATGACCACGCTGGAGTTGGTACTGAATATGCTGGCGGAGGCGACCACCACAGAAATATCCAAGCAGAAATCTCCGGGGACATTTTCGGAGAATTTGGCTGTCGCCCGTGAGGGCGGTGAAGCTGCTGGGATTGCACGGAAGGCAGTCGAGGAGCGCACGGGTGTCCCTGTTGTTACCGCCAAGAACGCTGCACAGCTCAATCAGATTGTGACAGATTTGCTGGAAGGAGCGACTACGTCACCGAAGAAACAAGACAAAAAGCGCTGATTCGCTGACAGCAAAACCTGTGGGCAGTCACAAAAAGAAACACCATCCGTCAGGATGGTGTTTTCTTTTTGGAATGCCACGGGCAGGCTTGAACTTGCTGCCTCGACCTGCGCGCAGCGCGTTAAATCAAGCGCTATGAGAGCTCCCCGTGCGGGGATCTGTTCATAGAGGAATACAAAACAAGGGCCGCCCTTTTGGGCGGCCCTTGTTTTCTCACAGCTTTGTCACCATGGGGATGATCATGGGGCTGCGCTTGGTGTGCTTATAGAGATAGCTGCTCACGGCGGAGCGCACGGTGCGGCATACGTCGCCCTCGTCCCGGCGCTTTTTGGCGGACATTCCATCCACCGCCTCCGTGGCCACCCGGCGCATATCCTCCAGCAGCTCCTCGGACTCCTTCACGTACACGAAACCGCGGGTGACGATCTCCGGCGGGCACAGCAGCTGGTGGTCGTGGCTGGACATGGGCAGCACGATGACCACCATGCCGTCCTCCGCCAGCAGCTTCCGGTCGTTCAGCACCACCGCGCCCACTTCGCCAACGCCGCCGCCGTCCACGAACACCTCGCCGGCGGGCACGGTGGTCTCGCACTTGATGTGCTTGGTGGTCAGCTCGATGACGCTGCCGTTGTCGGCCACCACGATGCTGGTGGGAGCCATGCCCATGCTCTCGGCCACCCGCTTGTGGATCTGCAGCATCCGCTGCTCGCCGTGCAGGGGGATAAAGAACCTGGGCTTCGTCAGCGCGTGGATGATCTTCAGCTCCTCCTGACAGGCGTGGCCGGACACGTGCAGCATATCCGCCTTGTCATACACCACGTCCGCGCCCTTGCGGAACAGCTCATTGATGACCCGCCCCACCGTCACTTCGTTGCCGGGTATGGCGCTGGCGGAGATGATGACCTTGTCGCCGGGGCCGATGTCCACCTGCTTGTGGGTGGAGAACGCCATGCGGTACAGGGCGCTCATTTCCTCACCCTGGGAGCCGGTGGTCACGATGACCTGCTGGTTCAGGGGCAGTCCCTTGATGCGGTTGATGTCCATCAGCGTGTTTTTGGGTACCTTCATGTACCCCAGCTCCGTGGAGACCTTCATGATGTTCTCCATGCTGCGGCCGGTGACGGCCACCTTCCGCCCGCAGGCCGCCGCGGCGTCCAGCACCTGCTGGATGCGGTGCACATTGCTGGCGAAGGTGGTCACGATGATCCGCTTGTCGCACCCGGTGAACTGCCGCTTGAACGTGGCGCCCACGGCGCGCTCACTCATGGTATAGCCCGGGCGCTCCACATTAGTGGAGTCCGCCAGCAGCGCCAGCACACCCTGCTTGCCCAGTTCACCGAAGCGCGCCAGGTCGATGACCTCCCCGTCGATGGGCGTGGAGTCGATCTTGAAGTCGCCGGTGTGTACCACCGTGCCCATACGGGTATGGATGGCGAAGGCCACCGAGTCGGCGATGGAGTGGTTCACGTGGATGAACTCCACCTGGAACTTGCCTGCCCGCACCGTCTGACCCGGCTCCACGGTGATCAGCTTCGTAGAGCTGGCCAGCCCATGCTCCTGCAGCTTCAGCTTGATCAGCCCCGCGGTGAACCGCGTGCAGTAGATGGGTATATTGATCTGCTTGAGCACATAAGGGATGGCCCCGATGTGATCCTCATGCCCGTGGGTGATGAACAGACCCCGCAGCCGGCTGCGGTTTTTCACCAGATAGCTGACGTCGGGAATGACGCAGTCGATGCCGTACATATCGTCGCCCGGGAAGGCCATGCCACAGTCCACCACGATGATGTCGCCGCCGTACTCATAGACGGTCATGTTCTTGCCGATCTCATTCAGACCGCCAAGGGGAATGATCTTGAATTTTTCTGCCATAAAAGAATAAATGCTCCTTTTCAGATAAGATAGAGCGCGTCGCGGCGGGTAAAAATGACCGCACGGAAACAAAGGCGTTCTGCCCCGCCCGCCTGCCCTGCATCGCAGGGGGAGGGAACAGTCTGTCGCCCGTCGTCAGCACTCGATATAGAGGGGAACGCCCTCGTTTGCTATATTGACCGCGGCATCCACGCACCGCGAAACAACCAAAAAATACGTGCCGTATTCAGCACTTTTCACAAAGTATACCACAGTTTTTCCCATTTGTACACCCCCAACTTGCCGACGGCATTTGATGGTATTTGACACCCGCCGCCCCGCCGGGAAAATTCCCCGCTGATTTCCCGAAAAGCGTATTGTCCCCGCCCGGCTTTCGTGCTATAATAAACTACTCTCAGTATGGAGTAGTATCCCCGGCGGGAAGGAGGCGCGTTCCCTTGAGCAAGAAGATCATACGCGGATTTCGTACCAATATGACGCTGTACAGCCTGTGCCTCATCGCCTTTGTGGCGGTGACGGTGCCCTTCCAGCCGCTGCTGGCGGCGGCGGAGGGCCTGGTGGCGCTTCTGGTCATTCTGGTGGGCCGCCGCCGCAACAAGATGGCCCAGGCCTCTGTCCGCCAGTACATGGACCGCGTCTCCGGCGGTATGGACACCGCCCGGTCCAGCAATATGCTCTACGCGCCGCTGCCCATGCTGGTGTTCGATGTAGCCACCGGCGAGATCCTGTGGTGCAACGATATGTTCACGGACCTGACCGGCCTGAAGGATAAGATCTTTGAAACGGCGGTAGACGCCGTGATCCCCGACTTCACCTACCGCTGGCTGCTAGACGGCAAGCGTGAATATCCCGAGCAGTTCCGCTGGAACGACCGTATCTACCGCGTCTTCGGCGCCCTGAGCCGCCCGGAGCCGGAGGGCGGCGACCAGCCCACCCTGGCCACCACCTACTGGATGGACATCACTGAGGCTGAGCAGATGCGCCAGACCCTGGAGCTGACCAAGCCCCTTATGGCCATCCTCATGGTGGATAACTATGAGGAGCTGATGAAGGCCTGCCCCGAGAATAAGCGCTCGGCGCTGCTGGCCGCGCTGGAGGAACAGCTGAATAACTGGGCCGCCGGCTCCGGCGGGCTGCTGCTGGGCTACGACCGCGACCGTTACCTCTACCTCTTCGAGGAGAAGGACTACACCGGCTACACCGAAAGCAAGTTCGACGTGCTGGAAAAGGTCCGCCAGGTCCAGGCCGGCGAGGGTGTGTCCGCCACGCTGTCCATCGGCGTGGGCCGGGACGAGGACAGCTTCGAGCAGCTGTTCAAGAACGCCTCCCTGGCGTTGGAGATGGCCCTCTCCCGCGGCGGCGATCAGGCCGTGGTCAAGGACCGTGTGAACTTCGAGTTCTACGGCGGCCGCAGCAAGTCCACCGAAAAACGTACCAAGGTCAAGTCCCGCGTCATGGCCAACGCTCTGGGTGAGCTGATCGACGATGCCAAGCAGGTGTACGTCATGGGTCACAAATACGCGGATATGGACTCCCTGGGTGCCGCCGTGGGCATCTGCTGTATCGCCCGCAAGCGCGGCAAGCCCTGCCAGATTATCATCGACACCGAGAACAACGCCGCTCACCCCATCCTGCGGCGTCTCTCCGAGCAGCCGGAATACGCCAATACCGCCATTTCCGGCCAGGATGCCTTTATCAAGTGCCAGCCCGGCTCCCTGCTGGTGGTGGTAGACACCAACCGCCCCGAGAGCGTGGAGTCCGAGGAAATGCTGGAGACGTGCAACCGTGTGGCCGTCATCGACCACCACCGCCGCGGCAGCAGCTACATTGAGAAGATGGCCCTGAACTACCATGAGCCCTACGCCTCCTCCGCCAGCGAGTTGGTGGCGGAGCTGATGCAGTATCTGGTGGAGCCGTCTGACGTGCTGAAATGCGAGGCCGAGGCCCTGCTCTCCGGCATCGTGCTGGATACCAAGAATTTTACCAACCGCACCGGCGGCCGTACCTTCGAGGCGGCGGCCTACCTCCGCCGTCTGGGGGCCGACACCCAGGATGTCCAGCGGATGTTCCAGGGGGACCTGAACTCCATGATCGCCCGCTATGACATTATCCGTCAGGCAGAGCTGTACCGCGACGATATCGCCGTGGTGGCCCTGGATGAGGAGTGCGACCGCGTCACCGCCGCCAAGGCGGCCGATGAGCTGCTGACCCTCAAGGGCATCCGTGCCAGCTTTGTGCTGTATAAAAAAGGTGACGGCGTGTATATGTCTGCCCGTTCTTTGGGCGAGGTCAACGTCCAGGTGATCCTGGAGGCCCTGGGCGGCGGCGGCAACTCCACCACCGCCGGCGGCCAGGCGGACAACATCACCGTGGCCGAGGCCAAGGCAAAGCTGCTGGAGGCCATCGACAAGTACTTTGAAAATTAAGGTAAAGGAGATACAGATATGAAAGTCATTCTCAAGCAGGACATCAAAGGCAAGGGCAAGAAGGGCCAGATGATCGAGGCCGCCGAGGGCTATGCCCGCAACTTTCTGATCCCCAAGGGCATGGCTGTGGAGGCCACTGCCGACGCCGTCAACACCATGAACCTCCAGGCCAAGGCCAAGGCCAAAGCCGACGCCGAGGCCAAGGCCGAGGCACTGGCCATCGCCGAAAAGCTGAAGGCCTGCCAGGTGAAGATCGCCGCTAAGGGCGGCGAGGGCGGCAAGCTGTTTGGCGCCATCACCGGCGCCGCCATCGCCGATGCCCTTCAGGCCCAGCACGGCCTGACCATCGACGGCAAGAAGCTGGTGCTGGACCAGCCCATCAAGAGCTTCGGCAGCTATGAGGTCAAGGCCAGGCTGGGCTACGAGGTCTCCGGCACCGTGTACGTCCACGTCATCGAAGAGAAATAAGCGGGGAAAGCACCGCGCCGCAGGCGCGGCTATTACCGTAATTTTGAAAGGAGGTCTTCCCATGGCCAACAACACCGACGCCCTGCTGACGTCGGCCATGCCCCATTCCCCTCAGGCGGAGCAGGCGGTGCTGGGCTCCATGCTCATCGACGCCGACTGCGTCAAGGACGTGATGGACAAGCTGCAGGCCCAGGATTTCTATCTGCGGACCAACCGGGAGATCTTCGAGACGATCTACCATATGTTCGTCTACTCCCAGCCCATCGACGGCGTCACCGTGGCCGGCGAGCTGGAGAAGAACGGACTGTATAACGACAATACCCGTTCCTATCTGCTGCAGCTGATGGAGGTCACTCCCACCAGCGCTAACGTCATGGAGTACGTCCGCATCGTGCAGGACAAGTCGCTCATGCGCCAGGTGGCCCAGGCCGCCGGCAGCATCACCGCCATGGTGCAGGAGGGCGGCGGCGCCGCCGGCGATATGCTGGAAGCCGCCGAGCAGCAGATCTACGCCATCCGCCGTGGCCGCAGCGCCCAGGGCATGGTGACGGTGGGCATGGTGCTGGGCGACGTGATGAGCCAGTTGGCCGAGCTGTCCGCTAACGGAGGCCGGACCGTGCCGGGCCTGTCCACCGGCCTCTCCGCTGTGGATGCCAAGATCAACGGTATGAACAAGTCCGACCTGCTCTTGCTGGCCGCCCGTCCCGGTATGGGCAAGACCAGTATGGCCCTGAATGTGGCCCTGTCCGCCGCCCGCGAGTCCGGCAAGACCGTGGCCATCTTTTCCCTGGAAATGTCCAAGGAGCAGCTGGTCACCCGCCTCATCGCCAGCGAGGGCCTGGTGGAAAACCAGCGCTTGATCACCGGCAACCTGCGGGAGAGCGACTGGCAGCGCATCGCCGAGGCCGCCTCCGCCCTCAGCCGCATGGACATCCGTATCGATGATAACCCACTGCTGACCGTGGCGGATATGAACGCCAAGTGCCGCCGCCTGGAAAATCTGGGCCTGGTGGTCATCGACTATCTTCAGCTGATGACCTCCGCCGGCGGTAAGGGCTATTCCGGCGAAAACCGCCAGCAGGCGGTGTCCGATATCAGCCGTATGCTGAAGATCATGGCCAAGGAGCTGCAGGTGCCCGTGCTGTGCCTGAGCCAGCTGAGCCGTGCCAATGAAAAGCGCGAGGATAAGCGCCCTATGCTGTCCGACCTGCGCGAATCCGGTGCCATCGAGCAGGACGCCGACATCGTCATGTTCCTCTACCGGGACGACTACTATAACAGCGACGCCGAGAAGCGCAACGTGGCCGAGTGCATCGTAGCCAAAAACCGCCACGGCGAGACGAGCGTTGTCCGTCTGGGCTGGGACGGCGCGCACACGCGCTTCAGCAATCTGGATGTGACCCATGAGTTCTGACGCGGAAAAAACTGTACAGCGTATGGATGAGGCTCTGTTGGACAACTGCCGCCGACAGGGTCTGTTCAAGTCTGGCGACAGAGTCATTGCGGCCTGCTCCGGTGGGGCAGACTCGATGGCTTTGTTGCTTTTTTTACTGCGCCATCGCCGCACGCTGGAGATCGAGGTGCTGGCGACCCACGTCAACCACGGCATCCGGGGCGAGACCGCCCGCCGCGATGCCGACTTTGTGGCGGACTTCTGCCGCCGGAATGGCGTGGAGCTGTTCCTGTATGACGCCGTGCAGGAAGGCATAGAGGTGCCGCCCCGCCCGAGCGAGGATTGGGCCCGCGGTCTGCGCTACGGCTGGTTCGATGAGCTGGCCGCGCGGGAGGAGGCCGTCATTGCTACGGCTCACACGATGTCCGACCAGGCTGAAACGGTGCTTTTCCGCATGGCGCGCGGCACGGGTCTGCACGGGCTGACCGGTATCCCGCCGCGCCGCGGCTGCTATGTGCGGCCCTGCCTCTGCCTGACCCGCGCCGACACCGAGGCATACTGTGCCGCGCTGGGGCAACACTATATCCGGGATGAGACGAACGACCAGGACGTCTATGCGCGCAACCGCATCCGGCATGATGCCATCCCGGCGCTGCAATACGCCAACCCTGCCGCCGAGCGCAGCATTGCGCGGCTCTGCCGCCAGATGCGCGCGCTGGACGACTGGCTGACCGGCGAGGCTGCCGCCCTTCTGCAGGCGGCCACTGTGCCGGGCGGCTATGATGTCACGGTTCTGCGCCGCGCCGAGGGACCTGTGTTGGACGCCGCGCTGCACGCGCTGGTCAGCCCCGTGCGCGACGCCGAGGAAAAGTATATCAGTCTGCTGCACTTCCTTGTTTTAAAGGGAGAGGGTGCTGTTCAGCTGACCCCGGACGTAAACTATAAAATACAGGACGGCCTGCTCGTCTGCCTGACGCGGGAGGGTTCTCAGACCCTTCCCGCGCCG
>OLWT01001812.1_pt1 | contig 10168 bp, 6 predicted proteins | sample 1674001 | NCBI WGS metagenome assembly OLWT01 (sample SAMEA103958137, study PRJEB25191) | human gut metagenome | biome: human-associated habitat [ENVO:00009003]; feature: intestine environment [ENVO:2100002]; material: feces | place: Germany | collected 2013/2015 | reverse complement strand
TGAGATACCAGATAGTTGTACGCGAACAATGTAATGATACCAACTACCAGACCGCCAACGGTTGTTACCAAGGCCTCATAGATACCGCCGGATAATAGGGAGACATCAACATTGGTGCCTGCGTTTGCCATATCGAAGAAAGCACGTACCATACCGGTTACCGTCCCAAGGAAACCAAGCATGGGAGCTCCGGCGGCGGTCGTCGCGATCAAGGGGAAACCTTTTTCCAGTTTAGCGATCTCCAAATTTCCGACATTCTCGATCGCTACGAGTACATCGTTCATCGGACGGCCCAAACGGGTAATACCTTTCTCGATCATACGGGCGGAAGGCGTGTTGGTGCTCCTGCATAAATTGAGAGCCGAGTCCACTTTTCCCTCGTGAATATAGTCTTTGATACGATTCATGAACGTCTCGTCTTCTTTTCCCGCACGGCGAATGATGATCAGACGTTGAACAAAAATATAAATAGCCATCAGAGAGAGCAGTAACAATACCACCATAATCCAACCTCCCTTAAAGGCAAGGTCTATCACATTGATTTCCGCTTCCGTAGGAAGGGTTACAGCCGTTAAATCCGGCATTTGATCTGCCGCCTGAGAGCCCACGGCCTGTAGTGAAAGTAAAATACTCATCGTTTCGAATTATGAATTATAATTTATGATTTATAACTATAAACTGTCACTTGTCAACTATTCAAGCATGCCTTGTATAAAGCGATCGTCTCTTGCAAACCATGGTAGAGCGCATCACAAATCAAGGCATGGCCGATAGAAACCTCCTCCAGCCAAGGGATATTCTTGTTGAAGAAAGCCAGATTTTCTAAGTTCAAATCGTGTCCGGCATTTACGCCTAATCCTAAGTTTTTAGCTAATTGCGCGGCCTCGACAAAAGGAGCGATCGCTTTGTCACGATCTTCCGGATAATAGGTCGCATAAGGTTCCGTATATAATTCAATACGGTCCGTACCTGTTTTCGCCGCTAGCTCGATATTCGCCAAGTCTGTTCCGACGAAGATGGATGTACGGATTCCTTGTGAGGTAAAGGTGTCTACCAATTCGCTTAAGTAATCGAAATTGTCCTTTACGTTCCAACCTGAGTTCGACGTGATGGCATCCGGAGCGTCCGGAACCAGTGTGACTTGGGTCGGTTTTACCTTCAATACCAAGTCGATGAATTTATCACAAGGATAGCCTTCTATGTTAAATTCTGTCCGGATAAGAGGTTTTAGTCCATAAACATCGCTATAGCGTATGTGTCGTTCATCCGGACGGGGATGAACCGTAATTCCTTGTGCCCCGAATAATTCACAGTCTTGCGCCACTTTCAGCACGTTTGGCATATTGCCACCTCTCGCATTACGAATAGTAGCAACCTTGTTAATGTTTACACTTAAATTTGTCATTGTATATCGTATATCTTTTTTCTTTCATTACATTTGCACAAAAGTATCGGCAAATTTAGCAGGATTTAGGGAATTAACAGAATAATGTTGGTGAAAGATTTCATAACAAAGGAAATTCCGGTGTTAAAAAGTTTTGACACAGCGGAATATGCGTTGGCGTTAATGGAGGATTTTAAACTCAAGCATCTTCCGTTATTGAGTGATAGCGCATACCAGTGTTTAGTGTCGGAAAAAGACTTATTGGCGCTGCCGGATCCTTCGGCTACGATCGGTGAGCCGGTTTTATTCGCTCCGGCGATTTCGGAAAATAGACATTTACATGAAGCGTTGGCAATGATAACCCGATATGGATTGAGCCTGTTGCCTGTGGTTTCCGTGGACGGAACTTATTTGGGGGCGATTACCCGGGATCGTTTGGTGGATGCTTTATCCGAGCTATGTAATGCGGAGGCGGCTGGAAGCGTGATCGTATTGGAAATGATGCCACAGGATTATTCATTAACGGATATCGCCCGTTTGGTAGAGGCGAATAATGCCCATGTCCTTAATTTGCTATCCCATCAAGATAAAGATACGGGCCGTCTGCTTATAACCCTTAAGATCGATTTGGAAGATGCCTCTCCCGTGATCCGTAGTTTCGAGCGTTTCAATTATACGGTGCTTTATCATTTTATGGAGAAGGGGATGGTGGATGATATGTTGCGGCAGCGGATGAATGAGTTATTACATTATATGAATATGTAAAGTAAGGAGCGTAGAATGAAAGTTGGAATATTTGGAAGTGAATATCAGATCGAGAGACAGAATCTGATTAAACGCCTGTTTGAGAAGCTTCGTGAACAAGAGGCTGATATTTATGTGGACAGCCCTTTTTATACATTCCTTACCGATGCTTTTGGTTTTGAGCCAGTGGTGAGCGGGCTATTAGTGGGTGATGAGTTTGATCTGGATATAGCCCTTAGCGTGGGAGGAGATGGTACGTTCCTTCGTACGGCGGCCCGGGTAAATAAACAGGATATCCCTATTTTAGGCATTAATACCGGACGGCTGGGTTTCCTTGCGGATGTCAGCAGTAATGAGGTTGAGGATACGCTGGATGAGATTTTTAAGAATTACTATAAGGTAGAGGAACGAACCCTCTTGCGTTTATATACGGAAGACCGTGCGTTTCGCGGATATAATTATGCCTTGAACGAGATCGCCGTGCTGAAGCGTGATAGTTCCTCGATGATTACGATTCATACATTCTTGAATGGGGAATATCTGACTTCTTATCAGGCGGATGGTTTGGTAGTGGCTACACCTACCGGTTCCACGGCCTATTCGATGAGCGTAAATGGGCCGATTATCGTCCCGCAAAGTAATAGCATTGTCTTGAGTCCGGTCGCTCCGCATTCCTTGAACGTGCGTCCGTTGGTGATTCCGGATTCAGATATAATAACGCTTCGGGTAGAGAGCCGGAATAAATATTTTCTGATCTCTTTGGATGGACGTTCGGAAATATTCCCGGCAGGTATCGAATTAAAGATGAGCAAGGCCGATTATACGACGAAAGTCATCAAGCGCTATAACCATACTTTTTATCAGACGCTTCGGGAAAAATTAATGTGGGGGGCAGATGTGCGAATGAAATAATATTGTGTGCGTCCAGTCTTTGTCCAAATAGTAGCGGATAGTATTGTATTTTGTAAGCTATTGATAAATAGATTATTCTGCATGAATGAACTGAACGTATCTTATGTCTTTTGTCCAGTTTTTCTATTATGGGGTAAAAAATAGGGGGTATTCGATGTCCAGCTATGTCCTCTATTTGTCCAGTGCCCTTTTTTGATACACGCTTTTTAACTCTTTACTTTTGTCGGCAGATTAAATCTAGCTTAATGGAAGTATTTTCAATTATTATTCCTGTCTACAATCGTCCGGAGGAGATAGACGATTTATTAAACAGTCTTACCCGGCAGACATATGTACATTTTGAGGTTATCGTAGTGGACGACGGTTCTTCTATACCTTGTGAGCCCGTAGTCAATGCCTATAATGACCGCTTGAGGATTCGCTATTTCTATATAGAGAATTCAGGCCCGGGCTTGGCTCGCAATCAAGGGGTACGTTATGCGGAAGGAGAGATCGTGATTGTCTTGGATTCGGATTGTATCGTTCCGGCCAGCTATCTGGAACAAGTACACGAGTCCTTGATGCGTTATAAGGTGGATGCCTTTGGTGGTGCCGACAGGGCGCATTCTTCTTTTTCCGCTATACAGAAAGCGGTCAATTACTCGATGACTTCTTTCTTTACGACAGGAGGGATCCGAGGAAGCCGGAGACATTTGGATACATTCTATCCTCGGAGTTTTAATATGGGAATGCGGAAAGAGGTGTATGAAGCCTTGGGTGGTTTCTCTGATATGCGTTATGGAGAGGATATAGATTTTAGTATCCGGATTTTTGCGGCAGGCTATAAATGCCGTTATTTTCCGGGCGCTTGGGTCTATCATAAGCGAAGAACAAATTTCGTCCAGTTTTTCCGGCAAGTATGGCATTCGGGGTACGCTAGGATTATCTTGTACCAGAAGTACCCGGAATCATTGAAATGGGTACATTGCCTGCCGGCCTTATTTGTGGTAGGTCTGCTGGGGGTATGTATTTCCGCTTTTTTCGTTCCAAAGGTATGGGGGCTATTGTTATTTTATATTTCGCTGATCTTTTTTGACGCTTTAGTGAGAAATAAGAACGGAATCGTTGCGTTGTTATCTATCATAGCGGCTTTTGTCCAATTGATCGGATATGGGACAGGCTTTTTGGAAGCGATTTGGAGAGAGGGAATTCTAAGAAAGAAGTATTAAGATAATAAATACTATTTATATGAAGTTTGCGCTGCACACATCTACTGCCATAAGCTCGGTTCTAAAGGAGCCGGAGCATTTCTATGTAGATATTTATTATCTGATCATTTTAATCATCGTCGCTTTTACCCTGCTTCTGTTATCTTTTTTGCGTTATCACCTTTATAAGACAAAAAAGGAGAAAGAACTGAGAGAAATAGCGAGTCTTGTGGATAAAAATGAAATCTTGATACAACGTTATAGTCGTGAGATGTCGCACATCAAGGAGCAATTGGAAGCGAAGGAGAAATGTTTGAAGGAATACCAGCATGCGGCTCAGTGGAAAGCGCATCGTGACGTGGAATCCTTGATCAAGGAAAAGGAGCGTTTGGCGAAGTGTTTGCTGGAACAGTTGGATACGTTCAAGAAGCTGAAGATACTTTCTAAATCGGAAACGATATTGCCGGATTCAGATTGGAGAAACTTGATCGAGATCGTAAATACTCTTTATGATGATTTTATAAGTCGTTTACGTGTCGCTTATCCGGATTTGACAGAGGATGCCATTCGTTTTTGTTGCTTGATCAAATTGCGGCTAACCTCGGCGGAGCTGATGTCAGTCTTGAATGTGACGAAGGACGCTATCTATAAACGCAAATTTCGTTTGAAAAAAGAATTGATGCCAGATGATGATCCTCGTTCCCTCGACGATTTCTTGGGAAGCTATTAGATCTGAACGAATAGTTTTCTTGTTAATAACTATGTTTTAGGGCATGATTTCGTTAAATCGAGTTAAGCGAATGAATTTTGCAAATAATTCAGTATGCTACATAACATAAAACCGCCTATATTTGCACTGTGTTTTTCATGGTATTAGATTTAAGGTTAACAATTGAGATTGGCTGTCCGTGACGGATAGCCTTTTTTTGTATAGAGGCATGAATACACGAATTTTTGAGAACACTGCTTAAGCGCCCCTTTCCGAGGGTAACATCCATACTTTCAAAGTAAGCTAATTTCATCGGCAAAGTAAGTTGACTTGCTTTGGTATTTCAGTTAACTTACTTTGTCAATGAAGCTAACTGTATTTTTGTGATCTTTTTCGGTTATTCTTTGTCTGTTTCGATTTTGTATACAATTGATGTGTTTTTGTACGCTTTTAGTTTAGTTATGCATTTAATAGTCAATTTTTTATTATATAATTTTGTCTTGTGTTTTTTTATGATTTCCTTGGTTAGCTGTTAGCATCAATTGATATATAAGGTTTGATGGCTAATAGAAGAGGGGGTAAGGAAAGAAAAATATCAAACGAATATACTTGGGACCTTAACGGACAGAACAAAATATAATATTATTCTGTTGATTGTTGTTGAAGGTAAGATTTCGTATTCCCTTAATTTATAAGAGTGTATGCAAGAGAATAGGTATAATACATGTGATCGTTTTTTAGGCGGATTAGAAAAAGACTTTATTATTACGGAACAGATTGAAGATAGTCCATTGACTTCAGAACCTTCTTTTTTGGATTACGGGATAATAGCAGTATGTAATAGAGGTAGTGCGATCATTCATTTGCTTGATAATAAGCATGTATGGAATAAGAATGAATTGATTTTCTTATTTCCGAGACAGTTATGCTCAATGCGGAACGTGAGTGAGGACTTCTCGGCGAAGTTTATCATCATACCACATGTACTACATGGGGATGTATTAAGTTCCTTACGTCATTTTGATCCGGGATTTCATTTTTTCGTGAAGGATCATTTTTACTATAATATAGAGGATAATAATGGTATTGAGCGTTTTCAATCATTTTGCAAATTGATAGAGAATGAGCTTGAGCGGTATCGGGGTAATGGGCTTCTGAGGGAGCGGATTATATGTTACTTGGGGATTTTTTACATGGATGTTTACGACTATTATGTGAAAGTGCGTAAGAAAATCCCTTTCAGGACTAGTTTGAGAAAAGAGCAATTGATCTATGATTTCTGTAGTCTCGTGGCAGAGAATTTCAAGAATCACAAGAATGTCGGATTTTATGCGGATAAATTGAATATAACGACAACTTATTTAAGTGCGATCATGAATGAAAGGTGTGGCATTTCAGCCAAGGAGTTTTTATCTATCTATATAGTGTTAGAGGTAAAGTCGTTGCTACGTGACTCTCGATTAAATATACAGGAGATCGCTATATTGACTAATTTTCCGTCTCAATCGACATTGAATCGCTTTTTTCGTCAACGGACGGGAATGACTCTTTCTCAATATCGAAAACATATATTTTCAACATAATTATGTTTGATTTTCATATTATTTCTATAACTTTAAACTTCTGCTGCAATCGTTATTATAGTTCATTTGTTGTATAAATAATAGAGGAGATTGCTTGATTGATTTAAAGTTGGGAATTAGTGGTTATAATTTAATATGACGATGGGACAATGTAATAAAATGCTAGAGGAAATGAGCTTTAATGCCCTATTCCAGAAATTACCTGTTGGAATTGAAGTTTATGACGAGAGGGGGCAGCTAGTGGATCTCAATAGGACGGACGAGAATTTGTTCGCTATAAGCCGGAAGGATATTATGGGAATAAATCTTTTCGAGAATCCTAATTTTCCAGAGGACAAGATCGCTCGTCTGAAACATGGAGAAATGGTTGTGTTCGATTGTAATTATGAATTTGATAATATACAAACGAATGAGTACTATAACATAGACCCAAAAAAGGAAGGTACAAATTTACGTCTGTCTATTAAATGTGTGCCGTTGAAAGGAGAGGCTGAAGATATCTGTGGATATGTACTAATGTTTACGGATGAGACGGAAGAATATCAAAAGTCGGAGAAAGTAGAGGAACTGTTCACGAAGTTGAAAACGGTTATGCGTTGCAGTGATTCCTTGCTGTGGGAATATGATGTTAAAACCGATAAGATGCATATCGATCTGGATTTACGTGTTTTAGGTAATAAATCCAGATTGAGAGCAAGTAACTTGACAACGAAAAAAGATTTTTGTGAGATCGTACATCCGGAAGATCGGGAAAGGGTACTTGTACAAGGCTTTGAAAAGATTGTTACGGGTGAGATCGGTGAATATAGTATTCAATACCGACAGCTTTTTGAGGGGCAATATGTTTGGGTGAGAGCGTATGCGTACCCTTATAAATATGATGAAGCGGGAAGACCTGCGAAAATCCTTTATTACTTGATGGACATAACGGATGAGACCGCCATGCAAGATAAATTGCGCTGGGTGGAACGAGAGCGTCAACGGAAAGAATATGAGTTAGCTAAGGCTAAAGAGGCGAATCGGCTTAAGTCTATATTCTTGGCGAATATGAGTCATGAGATCCGTACGCCTTTAAATGCTATTGTTGGTTTCGCGAATATACTGGCAGAGACCAAGGAGATAGAGGAGGAGGAACGAGAGTTTTATGTGGATATCATTGACAAGAATAGTGAATTGCTTCTGCAATTGATTGAGGATATCCTTGATTTCTCAAAGATTGAGGCGGGAACCTTTGACTTTACGAAGAGAAATTTTGATTTTAAGGAGATCTGTGAGGAAACTTATGCGGTACATGCCTTGAATATTCCAAAAAACGTTCGATTTGTTTTTGACCGGGGCTCACAACCCGTGACCGTTTTCTCAGATCCGAAACGAGTCGTACAGGTTATTTCTAATTTCTTGACAAATGCGATTAAGTTTACTTCGCAGGGAAGTATCCGTGTAGGCTATCAGATGAAGGGGGAAGAACTGGAATTCTATGTGCAGGATACGGGAATAGGGATTGATAAGGAACAGCAGTTGCATATCTTTGAACGTTTCGTCAAGCTTAACTCTTTTGTGCCCGGCACGGGATTGGGACTTGCTATCTGCCAAAGTATCATAGAACAACTTGGCGGGCGGATAGGAGTTGATTCCGAACCGGGCAAAGGCTCACGGTTCTGGTTCAGACTGCCGGGGGTGATTGTGGCGGAATGAGTGTACACCCTCTAATAATTTTTATCCCCGTCTCTATTGTCACAATAAATGCAGACTGGAGACGGGGATAACTTTTTTCTTTTCAATTATATTCCGAACGAGAATTTATCAATAGACTGATATACGATGCTTGCTATACCCAGTCCGATAATGCCCAACGTACAAAGCGCCAGTCCCCATTTGGTACAACGGTCGCTGCGGAAAGTAGGAATCGGATTATCGGAAGGAGTGATATACATTGCTTTCACAATCAGCAGGTAGTAATACAGTGAGATAACTGTATTCACCAGTGCAATGAATACCAGCAAGTGGAAACCTGCATCGAAGGCAGCCATGAAGATAAAGAACTTCGAGAAGAATCCGGCAAATGGCGGGATACCTGCCAATGAGAATAAGGACAGGGTCATTAGGAGCGCTATCTTCGGATTCGTCTTATAAAGTCCTGCGTAATCTTCGAGTGTAAACTTCTGGCTGCGCAGTGCTACGATAGTAATAACGGCAAATACACCAAGGTTGGCGGCTGCATATACCAGTACGTAATATACCAATGCTGTCATTCCCTGTGCTGTGCCTCCGATGACGCCCAACATGATATATCCGGCTTGTGAGATACTGGAGAATGCCATGAGGCGTTTCAGATTCTGCTGGCGGATAGCGAATATGTTGGCAATCGTGATAGAAGCGATAGTTACCCAATAAAGTACCTCCTGCCAATCATCGATCATCGGGGCGAATACTTTAATCAGGATAGCCAATAACACGAATGCTGCCGAGCCTTTTGAAATAACACTCAGATAAGCTGTAACCGTGCTTGGAGCGCCTTCGTAAACGTCCGCTGTCCAGAGGTGGAACGGAACGAGGGACAGTTTGAACGCCATACCCGTAAAGAAGAATACGAATGCCATGATTTGCAGGGGATTTCCGTCGATGTGTGCGGGAAGATCATCGAAGTACAATGTTCCGGCAGAACCGTAAATCATTGACAGGCCGAACAACAGCAACGCACTGGAGAAAAGTGCCGTAAGGATATACTTGGCACCGGCTTCGGAAGAATTGTGGCGGTATTTGTCGAAAGCAATCAGGGCAGCCATAGGAATAGAAGCTGTTTCCAGTCCGATAAAGAACATCAGGAAATGTCCGGCGGAAATCATGAGATACATACCAAACAAGGTGGAGAGTGTCAATACATAGAATTCTCCTTGTTTAAAGGCGGTGTCCTCACGTTTCATCCATTCGTGTGCCATCAGAAAGACAATCAACGTACCTATATTCAGGATTGACTTGACAACCGTATGCATGGGGACATAGTGATACATACCACCGAATACGTCGGCGGCAGTTCCCGGAATCAGGTTGATAGCTGTATGGACCGCCATCAGAATGACAGGTAGCATTGTGTTCAGTCGTGCTTTCCCATCATTTTTGTGTGCGTCCGGGCTCATGAAGAGGTCGGCCAAAAACAGTAGTAGCAGGACAACTACGAGCGACAGCTCTTCTCGCATATGTAGAAATTGTGAATAATCCATATTGTTAATTACAAATTACTAGTTATTAATTACAGATTCCGGCTTATGGGATTAGTTGTGAGACAACCGGCAATACACTTTCACCAATCATGTGGCTTATCCAGAAAGGAGCCATACCCAATCCCGCTACACAGGCGATGAGGCAGATAACGGCTACACGCTCGTCCCACGTCGCATCAGTCAGTGTGAGGTGATGTTTATTGGTACAGGTACCGTATAGAATCTTACCTACCAGACGCAGGATATAGACTGCTGTAATCACGATGGAGGAGCAGGCTATAATGGTCAGTGTGCGGTGGAATACATCATTGTCTTGGAAAGATCCAACAAAGATGGTCATCTCGGCAATAAAACCGCTCAATCCCGGCAGACCGAGATTGGCAAGGCCGGCAATGACATAACATACACTCAGGAAAGGCATGATCTTC
>OLWT01001806.1_pt1 | contig 10192 bp, 13 predicted proteins | sample 1674001 | NCBI WGS metagenome assembly OLWT01 (sample SAMEA103958137, study PRJEB25191) | human gut metagenome | biome: human-associated habitat [ENVO:00009003]; feature: intestine environment [ENVO:2100002]; material: feces | place: Germany | collected 2013/2015 | reverse complement strand
TTGTTGCATATCAGTGCTTCAATTTAATATTTCGAGGTGTAGCTCAGCTTGGTAGAGCGCTGCGTTCGGGACGCAGAGGCCGCAAGTTCAAGTCTTGTCACCTCGACCATAAAAAAGAGATACCAAATGAAAGGTGTCTCTTTTTATTTATTAGTATGAACAAGACTTGAACTTGCGGCAGGCTTCTCCGAATTCGACGAGCAAAAGCGAAGTGCGAATTTGGGAGAAACAGTCCGGTGGACTGTTTCGTAGAAGGCTAGTTCAGTTCTGTGTTTTTACATTTAATTAAATCCTGTTCAATTTTTCTTTTTAGTAAGTCCATCACCCTTTACATTATTGCTTTATACACTCTTATTGTACAATAAGTCAAAACTTTTTCAAGGGAGTTTTACCAAAAGCATAAACTTTTTCGAGCGAGTTTTTTAAATTTTTGAATATTTTTCGTTGAAGTATAGAATAATTGGAAGCATAAGTTTTTCTCCTAAATATTGAACATCAGTTAAAGTTCTTCTTCTTCTTTTGTGATTAATAAAACATTGACAAAACATAATATAAATGATATTATAATGTTACGTAGTCCGATGCCAAAAACTACGTATCTCAATCAAAACGCCCTTGGTTACTCAGCCGAGGGCGTTTTTGTTTTAGTTTAAAATTTATCCGTCAAATGCAATTCTTGTTTCAAAGCATTCGCAAGACTCGCCAAATTTGGATAATTCCGCCGCAAGTTCGAGTCCTGTACATACTAATAAATAAAAAAGAGATACCTTTCATCAGGTATCTCTTTTTATGGTCGAGGTGACCGAAGCCACTAAATCAGTAACAGCTAAAATTCCTTGATTTTACAAGGATTTTTCGACATTTAAGTTCTGTGCTATTTTTAAATCTACCCCTTGAAATACCCCATATAAATAAACAGGCAATAAAAAGCAGATTTTCAACTGCGTTTATAATACCACAAAACATAAAGAAGGAAAGCAACCATTTTTTGATTGCTTTCCTTTATTTAACTTGCTTTTCCCAATTTATTTATATAATCTCCTAACTTTGTAATGGAGTCATTGTGCATACTGTTAAATACATCGGCGTATGTATCAAGGGTTATATGAATATCTGTATGTCCTAACCAAGTTTTTAACACAACAGCAGGAACATTCGCCTCAATACAGCGTGTAGCAAATGTGTGTCTTAATGCATGCTGCCCATGAGATTCTATATTACATTTTTCACATACTCTTTGAAAAAAACTATTGACTTGTGATGTGGTAATGATTTTATCGTTTGCACTATCATAAAAAATTAAATCATATGGATTATTTGATTTTTGTTCTAAAGCTGTCTGAAGGACTGTTTTTAAGCCATCCATAATAGGTATATCTCTAATGCCTGTATAGGTTTTTGTTCCGTTCTTTATAAAAGATTTGTCATCTGTGCCCCTTGATACAGTTGAACGGACTTTAATTACACCTGCTTTAAAATCAATATTCTCAGGTTTGAGTGCATTAACTTCTCCCATTCTCATACCACTATATAATGAAATAAGCAGTTGAAGCGTGTATTCATTTCTACCTTTTGGAGCTTTATAATTTTGCAAATACTCTACAAATATTTTTTGTTCCTCTTTAGTTAATGCAGTTACTTTTTTATTCGCCTTGTTAGATTTAGGGCATTTCATATCACCTGACTGCATAAAATCTTTTTGTATTATTCCCTTATCGTATGCTATTTTGAAAGCAATGCGAATTTGACGATATACCTTAACAATAGTGCTATTTGAGTATTTTGTAAGTGTTCTGAAAAATAAATCAATATGGGTTTCAGTTAACTCTGCTATCGGTGTTTTACCGATAGCACTTTTTTCTATAATAGATATTGTATATAAGTTCCTCGAATACCCCTGCTCATGAGTATAATTTTTATCAAAATCAGACTTTGCCTTTTCCTTTGCTATATCAGGTATAGTGGCATCAATATTTATACCTGATTTTTTCTTTTCCAAATCATAAAGAAATTTTTCAGCCTTTTCCATACAGATAATATCACTTTGACCATAGAATGATTTTCTTTTTGTTTCGTTATATTCATCTGTATATACAATTCGGTATTCAAATGTACCATTCGAGCGTTTTCTAAACGATCCTTCACCCTTTTCATTTTTCTTTTGCTTTTTAATTCTTGCCATAATTACCTTTCTCCTTATTTCCAATAGCCGTCATTCTGTTTCAAATGCTTTTTAGAAAAGTAATCAATCAAAGCGTGCGCCTCAACTACCTTTATTCTACCAAAATCAGATGACGGAAACTTTGGATCATTGAATAGCTTTTGGACAGTATTTTCACTCCAACCGAGCATATCTGTAAGCTCTGATATTGTGTAGAATTTAACATCACTTGATATATACATCTGACGATATTTTTCATTAATACTGTTCATAATTACCTCCTTCACGCTGATTCTATCTTAATTATTAAAATCTGTTAATTATGCGATTTTTTTGGTTTGCATTATTGACAAATTTATCAGCAATTAATAATTTGAATTATCATTTTTATCTATACCTAAGCTAATACATATTGCATTATTGATATTTACAATATGTGTATCACTTAAATGACCGATATATGAATCCAATCGTTTTTTATCAATCGTTCGTATTTGCTCAAGCAAAACGATTGATGGTGCTTCAAGTCCGCCTTCGGTATTTACAAAGTAATGCGTCGGTAGTTTAGCTTTTACACCTACTCGACTTGTAATGGCAGCAATAATTACTGTAGGACTGTGTTTATTGCCTACATTGTTTTGAATAATAAGTACAGGTCTGTACCCCTTTTGTTCAGAGCCTATGCCTCTGCCTAAATCAGCATAGTACATATCTCCTCTTAAATAGTCTTTCATAATTAAATCTCCTTGATAGGCATTTGCCTATGTAAGAAGCCAATCAGTAAAGCATTAAATAGTTGAGTTTTTATTTAGAAGAAAATAAATTTTATTTTACTGATTGACTGATATATAAAAGCAATTTAATTTGTCCTCAACACCCCAAATTGCAAATAAGGGAATCATCAAACGGCTGATTGCGAATCAGCTCCACAGGAGTTTCACCTCTCCGATTCCATCCGAGCTGCCCCCATTGCCTGCGACGGTTCTATCACGCTCGGACTGTGGCTGGGCAGGAGTATCATTATCCCTACCGTCTGTCGTCGCCATATCAGTAGCAATCTGATACTCATAATAATCATTTATCGCTCGGCAATACTGCGTCTTGGCGTAATTACTAAAGTGACTTATGCACCCGCACAACAATAGGAATGTATTTGATGAATGACTTATTCAGTTGTATGAAAGGAAGTCCTTTCATTAACTTCAACTTGTTCGGGGTGTTTTGTTCGGGGTATTATTCAAAATTTTTCAAAAACTTTTTTCGTGCGGTCATTACAGACTCATAAATTGTTGATACTGCTTTATCTTCCTCCTCTGCAATTTCTCTGTATGTAAAGTGTTCTGAATAGTGTTTCAAAAATCTTTTTTTCGGTAATGGTGATAGTGTGGATAATGCCATATCTATTTTTGCTTTCAGTTCAGAATTATTTAGAATTTCACTGACTGTATCAGTTTCATACCTCATTAAGGTATCAGTTTCCACTCTCTTTGAATGCCTGATTTCTCGCATTCGATGTTTAGATTCGTTTCGGTTATATAGCTTGTTGATTTCTAAATACTGCTGCCATTCATCATTACTGAATACTTTATTGAAATTCCTTTTCAGTTCGGGCAGTATAGAAAAGAGCTTGTCCTGTTCAATATCACTAACACAAACTAAAATAGAATTTTCTTTCATTTCATATTCTTGAGATACATCATATATCTCACAAATCCTTTTCATAGTTAAACCTCCGAATTTTGAATTGTCCTGATTTTCAAAATTCAGAGATTATGGATATTCCGCTATGTATTCCTGCCAGAGTTCTATCATTCTTGCCCTTTCAACACTTTTCGCAGGACAACAAAAAAGAGCCTGACGAAAAAATCGTCAGGCTCCTATCTTAATGATGAAATCTGTACATATAATCTAATTTATATTAAGTAAACATTACTGAACTGAAATGTTTATCTTATTTCCACATTTATAACACTTTACAATTATTCCACTTTTACTTTCATTTCCATTATCTAAACATATCCTCTCATCCTCTTTTACATCACATAACCTTCCTCCACAAATTGGACAATGTACTTTTTTAACATTATCAGGAGGAGATTTAGATAATGTAACCATTTAATTGTATTTCCTCTTTTTATTCATCTCAATTTTATGTTACCCATTGGGGTACAGCATTCTTAAAAAATATATCCCACAGGGGACATATTTTTATTTTTCAAGTTGTTTCGACAAATCATTCCAGAATTCATTTGAATTGCTGAGCTGACTTGCTTTTCGGATAAGTCTTTTTGCATTATCATCATTATGCAAATATTCAGAAATATCTGCAGGAAGATAAAAATTTTTATCGTCATTTATTCTTTTGCACTTTGCAGCCAAGTCAAAGAATATTTCTGCCGATCCATCATCAAGTTTTAATCCTTTAGCAAGTCTGAGCAGAATCTTATCACTGGGTGGTGGTTTACTGCCATTTTCTATTTTCGCAATGTATGTATGTGCAACATTGGCTTTATATGATAATTCTCTTAAAGATATATTTTTTTGTTGCCGTTTTTCTTTTAGAAAGGCACCAAATAAATTATGTTTTAGCATTATTCTTTTGTGATACCCTCTTAATTTTACCTGCAACAAGCAATATACTTTCAAGAATTAAACTCAAACAACAAGGTACAGTAACAATTTGAAATTTGAAAACATACGAAAGAACGATAGCAGCAACTATCACAAGCAGGATCAGCCACGAAACCTTGCGAAAATATTTGAACTCTTTATCAGTTAATGGCTTTTCAGGTGTATCAAGTGGGCAAAGGCTAAATATGCAAACTGCTGATGCTGAACTGATTATCAGCAATGCAGTATGAAAATCATAAGTCTTTGACAGCTTAATAACAACAATACAAGCCAGTATTGACAGGGTTGAAAATATCTCACATCTTACTTCTGTTGATGCGTGATAACCTCCAGCATATCTTCTTATGAATTGAAATGTAATATAGAAAATAATACTTTCAATAACACAATCGAAAATCACTCCAAAAACAAAGGCAAAAATTAAATATAATAATTGTGACAACAGCATAAAAAAGCCGTAAATATATAATTCTTGCTCTTCTTTTGAAATTGCACCATTTATAAGTAACTTTTTAGTGAAATATTCAGATAATTTATTAATCATTGTCTATCTTACTAAATTTTTTAAGAGTTTTTGGTGCTTTAGGTTGATATACAGCCATACATGTAGTGCTATTAGCATCAATTCTGATTGACTGATCAACTGTCTTTTTTAATGTTTTTGCAATACTCGAATAAATCTTCTTTTGAGATTTCATAAAAAATCCTCCTTTCTTTGATAATTAGATTTTATTCTATTGTAATATTCAAGTCAATAAATAGGTCAAAACTATCAAAAAATCAGTGGTTTTTGTTTAATATGCCAAATATATTAGAATATTCTAATATAATTCGAAAAATATCTATTATTGTAAGAATTTTCTTATTATACGCGTGTAATTTGTAGTTAATAATTGATAAAGTTACTTTGAGGTGATTTTATGACATATGAAATATTTCTGAAAGATTTAGGCATCAAACTTAAGCATCAAAGGAAAATACTTGGATTAAACCAAAGTCAGCTTGTGGAGAAAATTAATAAAGGATTAACTGAAAATGATGATGACTACTTATCTGATAAACAATTATCCAGAGTTGAATGTGGAAAGAGTGCTACAAGATTAGATAAATTTGTTAAGTGGTCACTTGCATTAGAAAAAACACCTGATTACTTTTTATTAGGAATTGATTATGGTGATGACAACAAAGACGGAAAAATTCTCCAAATTAGCGGATGTCTTAAAAATTGTAGCAATGAGGATGTGGAAACGGTTTTAATGTTAGTTCAAGGAATGAGCTCAAAAACAAATCAAACAAGTATATAAGATTTGACAAATTTTATTTTGTATGGTATTTGTAAAGTATATAAAGTGCATTTTATTTTGAATGTCTTTTATATACTTTTTGTTTTTTTGAAAGGAAACAATTATGAATATAGCAATATGTGATGATGACAAATCATTTAGAGATTTATTAGAAAAGCATTTAAAAAATTATTTTAATGAGAGAAGTATTCCTTTAAACTTTTCTCAATTCGGCTCAGGTGAAGAACTGCTTAATAGCCAATTATTATTTGATTTGGTATTTCTTGATGTTGAAATGGGTAATATCAATGGAATAGATACAGGAAAAGAATTGAAAAGGAAAAATCCCCACAACATAATTTTTGTTATTACCTCATATGACGGTTATCTTGACGATGCTTTTAAAATCCGTGCTTTCAGATTTTTGCCTAAACCATTAAATGTTGTTCGTCTTTACAAAGCTCTTGACGATGCTGCCGAACTTATAAATAACGATATTATAGTTTTTTACGATGTTAATACAGGATCAAATGTTCGTGTATATACAAATGATATTATTTATCTTGAGATAGAGAAAAAGAAAACAAAAATAGTTACAGTTAATGATATATACTATTCAAATGAAAAAATTTCAGTATGGAAAAACAGATTAAATGGTATTTCCTTTGTTTGCCCACATTCAAGCTATATTGCTAATCTTGATTATTCAATAAATCATACAAGAACACTTCTTGTTTTAGCTAAAAAGGATCTTGATGGTAATATTATTGAAAAATATGAAATAAATATTGCTCCTAAACGACAAGCAGAAATCAAAAGATTATTTTTCTATGTTTTAGAAAGGAGATAATTATGCCGGCTTTACCCTTTCTTATCTTTATGTATTTGTCAGAATGTCTAATAGTATACAGTTATGCAAATTCCATTTATAAAACGAGAAATCAATTTTCAATCTTAATTTCCATATGTTTGTATGCTGTTCTGATGTCTGTATATGCGTTTGTAACCAGTCAGGAAATATTCAATATACTATTTACACTGATATGTAATATCTTATGCATTTATACTTGCTTTAAAAGTTCGTTTAAATCTTCATTGTTTCATGGAACTATATTAAGCATAATTCAATTTGTATCCGAAGTTGCATCTATATATTTAATTTCTCATATATCAGAAACGCCGAACAATTCATATACGGAAAATACTACAATCTATATGATAGATGTACTTATAAGCAAAGTATTATACTTCACAATAAGCAGATTTTTAGCAAAACTTGCGGCCAAGGAAGATTCCGCAAAATCCTGGGGACGCTGGTGTTCACTTGCCATCCTGCCTGTCAGCAGTTTATTTCTTATTTTTGTAATCAGAATTATAACAAATGGATTAATTTTTTCTTTGGTTGAAAGCATTATCTGTATTATATCAATTATACTATTGCTTGTTGCCAATATCGTGGTTTATATTATTTACGAAAGAGCGGAGAAAAATAATCAGAAATTGTTGGAACTGGAATTAACAAATCAAAAAAATGATATTGATATGCAATATCTTAGTTTGATAGAAAAGAAAAATGAAACAATGAACATAATGGCTCATGATTATAAAAATCATATGATTGCCATAAGCAATATGTCAGACCAAGTGGAGATAAAAAATTACATTGACAGTATGATGGGTGAAATTGCGAAATACAATCAAATTTGTAAAACTAAAAATCGATTATTGGATGTTATTTTAAATAAATATATTGATATATGCAGAGAAAAAAGTATAGAATTTGAAACAAATATTTTAACCGATAATTTAAATTTTATCAGCAATTACGATATATCCGCCTTATTTAACAATCTTCTTGATAATGCGGTTGAGGCATCTTCAAAATCGGCAGTTAAATTTATTAATCTTGAAATTACAAACAGCCTGAACTCGTATCATAAAATCACAATAATCAACAGTAGTGATAACCAACCTAATGGTAAAAAAGGAAACCTGATTACTACTAAGAATAATAAGGCCACTCATGGATTCGGAACAAAAAGCATACGAAAAATAGTGAAAAAATACCACGGTGAAATGAATTGGGAATATGATAATTCAAACAAGCAATTTAGACTTATAATTTTATTTCCAAACGAACAATATAACAAATAATAAAAAAGGCACTCATCCGAGTGCTTTTTTTATTATTTTGCCATAATTTTTTATAATTTCGTCTTTTGTATTGAAACATATTGCAATTATTTTAAAATCAATATATGAAAATAAAACTTATTTTATATGCATAATCTTCATTTGCTATCCTCTAAAAAACGCAATTTTCTAATATTATAAGAATTTTCGCTCGTTTCGACATAAAAATCAATATTTGCGACATTGTTATTGATAAAAATTATTATTCAATTATTATTAAGTTAAACATCTGTAAAATATTTTATGATGAGGAGTTAAATATGAAAAACTATTTTGAATTGACTACACAGGAGCAAGAAATCTTTAAATTAAATCAATTTGATTCCACTAAAAATTTAACTGGAATTACAGCACACTTTATTTTTGAAGGTAAACCAATAAAGTCAAAAATTAATTCAGTCATTGACTGTATTTATGACACATATGACATATTAAAATCTAGCATCGAATATGTTGATGGAGTTCCTTATAGAAAGATAGGAAATAAATACAAACATTCAATAATATTTAAAAACAACACATCGGAATTAAAAAAACATTTAAACGCTTTATCAGTAGAACCGATTAATATTCTTGATCATTTATGTAGAATTGATGGAATAATTATAGGAGATGATAAGTATGGAATAATAATAAATATGCATCATATTATTGGTGATGCTTATTCAATATACTTAATTGGAGATATTTTTAAAAAACTGTACGACAGTCAATTAAACAATGAAGCTATTCAAGAAATCAAGAAAGAATCTAATTTTAACAACAATATAATGCAATCTCTCAGTTATGAAAAAGATAAAGTTTATTGGTTGAAAAAATTTGCTGAATACAATCCTACATATTGTGTTATAAATTCTTCTAATCAACTTGATGCTAATAGAATAACTTTATCTTTAGGAAAACAAAAATCCAACAGATTATTTAATTTTTGTAAGTTCAATAATGTTTCAATTCAACAGGTGTTTTTAGCAATTTTAAATATATATTTCTGTAAGACAATGAATATGGAAGAATTAAATGTTGCATTAGCCATAAATTCTAGGAGTCTTGAAGAACAAAAAAATATAGGTATGTATGTTAATACTATTGTTTCAAGAAATAATTATTATCCAGAAATGCCTTTTATTGAATATTTAAGCTATATCAAAAAACATAATCTTATAGATTTAAGACATTCAAAGTTTAATTATAACAATCTTGAAAATGAACTTGTTAAAAATAATTTAATGGATGAAGGAACAATTAATCCTTTAACAAATAAAATTATTAGTGAAGAAGATTATTATATAATTGTGTCAAATAAAAATGGAAAATATAAATATACTTTAAAACAGTTATCAAATGATAAAGAAAATTATGAAGAGTGTATTAATGAGTAATAATATAAGTTATTTTATTTAAGCGTGTAAGTTACTTTTTCATGTATTATATGTGAGAAAGTAACTTTTTATGTCTTGTCAAAATTTTGAAGAAATAAAGAAAAATCTAGAATTAAGTAAAAAAATAAGAAAACTTGGAATTTACTCAGTAGTTATTGGATCCACTGGTATGACAGGTCCACGAGGAGAAATTGTGCCTACAGGACCAACAGGTGCATAAGGTATTCAAGGTGAAACAGGAACAACAGGTCCTAGTGGAACAACGCCACTTTCATCAAATGAGGGAATAGTTCATGCAAGTTTTTTTGAAAATGAAGATACTGGTGTTATGGAATTTGAGAATACTTGGTTTGTACCTAATCCATCAGAATATTTTAAATTATTAGATAATTCACATCTAAAAGTTGAACCAGGTATTTATAAAATATCATTTTCTACTTATATACCAGATGTTGATGCTGATCATGGTATAGAAGTTTATTTGATGGATGATACAGGAGCTGCTATTAAAGATTTTGACTATAAGTTAGAACAAGGTACGCTTA
>OLWT01001774.1_pt1 | contig 10357 bp, 7 predicted proteins | sample 1674001 | NCBI WGS metagenome assembly OLWT01 (sample SAMEA103958137, study PRJEB25191) | human gut metagenome | biome: human-associated habitat [ENVO:00009003]; feature: intestine environment [ENVO:2100002]; material: feces | place: Germany | collected 2013/2015 | reverse complement strand
ATTGGAACTGTTCACCAAGGGTGGTATCGATCTGGTGCTGCTCGATCTGATGCTGCCCGGTCTTGACGGCACCGCGCTGTGCCGTCGGATCCGCGAGCAAAGCCGTGTGCCGATCATCATGCTGACCGCGAAAAGCGCGGAAATCGACAAGGTCGTCGGCCTTGAAATCGGCGCGGACGACTACATCACCAAACCGTATTCCTTCCGTGAGCTGCTGGCACGCATCCGCGCGGTGCTGCGCCGCAACCAGATGGTCGCCGAATCCGGAGAAGCCGCCGACGACGATATTCCGCTCGTATGCGGTGACATTTCCATGAGAATCGGCCAGCATGAGGTGACGGTCCGCGGCGAGAACGTGTTCTTCCCGCTGAAGGAATTCGAACTGCTGGAATACCTCATGCAGAACAAGGGCCGCGTGATGACCCGCCACCAGCTGATCGACCGCATCTGGGGCTCCGACTATGTCGGCGACACCAAGACGCTGGACGTGCATGTCAAGCGCGTGCGCGCCAAAATCGAGGAGGACCCGGGCCATCCCAAGTATCTGACCACCGTGCGCGGTCTCGGATACAAGATCGATACGCCAAGCGAATGATGATGAAAGGCTTGGTATAGCGCGCATTCGCATCGTGCTTGCAAAGAACGGTGAACGGAAGGAACGTCGAACGGCGAAGGTGTCGTAGACTGTTCATCTTCCGTTCACCGTTTTTGGTTTGGGGCGAGTGAAACGCCCAATAGGCTGGAGATTGTCATGAAGAACGATGGCGACAACAGAAAATCGAAAAATCAGAAACACACGCCATCTGAACGTTGACAGAGGGAAAAGAATAATGCGTAACTCCATTCTCGTACGCTCCATCGCCGCTGTGTCCGGCATTGTGATGCTGGCTTCCGTCGCGGCTTGCGGTGACAACACCACCGCTTCCACCGATTCTTCGGCCAAGTCCGATACCAAGACCGAAACCGTTTCCGGCAACTTCTCCGGCGCTGGCGCTTCTTCCCAGCAGGCCGCCGTCGAAGCTTGGATCGCCGGCTTCCAGGGCACCAACCCTGAGGCCAAGATCGCCTACAACCCGTCCGGTTCCGGCGCTGGCGTGCAGACCTTCCTGACCGGTGCCACCGCTTGGGCCGGCTCCGACAAGGCCCTTGCCGATGACGAAGTTGAGCAGTCCAAGTCCGTGTGCACTGAAGGCACCGCCTTCGATGTCCCGGTCTACATCTCCCCGATCGCCGTGGTCTTCAACCTCAAGGGCGTTTCCGATGCCGGCAAGCACATCAACATGGACGCTGCCACCATCGCCAAGATCTTCGACGGCAAGATCACCAAGTGGAACGATGACGCCATCAAGAAGCAGAACCCGAAGGTCGATCTGCCTGACCTCGACATCACCGTGGTGCACCGTTCCGACAAGTCCGGCACCACCAAGAACTTCCTGAGCTACGTCAAGGACGCCGCTGGCGACGCATGGAGCTACGACCTCGGCGAGAACTGGCCGAACGAGGTCGGCCAGGGCGCCAAGGGCACTTCCGGCGTGATCTCCACCGTCAAGCAGGCCGACGGCACCATCGGCTACGCTGACTTCTCTCAGGTCGGCGACCTGGGCACCGTGGCCGTCAAGGTCGGCGACAAGTACAACGAGATTTCCGCCGAGGCCGGCTCCAAGGTCATTGGGGATTCCAAGCAGGACGACACCGTTAAGGGTGACAACCGCATCGTCATCAAGATCAACCACGCCACCGAGGCCGAGGGCGCCTACCCGATCGTCCTGGTCTCCTACGACATCGTCTGCCCGGCCTACAAGGACACCAAGCAGGCTGAGTTCGCCAAGGCTTGGCTGACCTACGTGACCTCCGACGAGGGCCAGAAGGCCGCTCAGGATGCCGCCGGCACCGCTCCGCTGCCCTCCTCCCTGAAGTCCGAGATCACCAAGTCCATCGAGGCCATCAAGACCAAGTGATGACGTCGGCCCGCAAGGGTCGTGTGGACTGGACCTGACAACTGAACGATAGACTGTAGTAGTAAGAGCAGTCGCCGCCAACTTTAAGCCGCAGTCGTAAACCATACGGCTGCGGCTTAAAGCGGGTCAGGACCCGAACGGTTTGGCAACGTCACAGACGAAAACCGCACCACTTGAATACTTGATAACCACCCTATATAAGGAGAATCCGTGAGTTCGCAAGACAAAACGGCTGTGCAGCCAGTTGGTGGCAAGACCGCCGACAAGGTGTTTCGCGGTGTGGCATACGCCTGCGGCATCCTGATCCTGGTTGTACTTGCCGCTGTGTTCCTGTTCCTGTTCTTCCGCGCCTGGCCACTCATCGGTGGCGATCAGGCCGCCAACAGCCAGACCGTGTCCAGCTTTACCGGCGGCAAGGCCAGCAGCTTCTGGGGCTACGTGCTCCCGCTGTTGTTCGGTACTGTGCTCGTGTCTTTGCTGGCACTGCTGATTGCCTTCTTCGTGTCCATCGGCATTGCGCTGTTCATTTCGCATTATGCGCCTAAGAAGCTCGCCACCGCGCTGAGCTATGTGGTCGATTTGCTGGCTGCCATCCCGTCCGTTATCTACGGTTTGTGGGGCGGCCTGATTCTGGTGCCGGCCATCTACCCGTTCTGGAACTGGGTTGCCAACCACCTGGGCTTCATTCCACTGTTCGAGGGCCCGGCCGCCAACCCGCCGCGCACCGTCGCCACCGTGGCTGTGGTGCTCGCCGTTATGATTTTGCCGATTATCACCTCCATGTCCCGCGATATCTTCATGCAGACCCCACGCCTGCACGAAGAGGCCGCGCTGGCGCTCGGCGCCACCAAGTGGGAGATGATTCGTCTGGCCGTGCTGCCCTTCGGCAAGTCCGGTATCGTGTCCGCCTCCATGCTGGCTCTCGGCCGCGCGCTTGGTGAGACGATGGCCGTGTTGATGATCCTGTCCCCGGGCCTCAACTACTCCATCAAGCTGCTGCAGGCCTCGCAGAACCAGACCATCGCCGCGAATATTGCCGCACAGTACCCTGAAGCCAACGATCTGGGCGTCTCCACGCTGATCGGAACTGGTCTGATTCTGTTCCTGATCACGTTCGTGGTCAACTTCATCGCCCGTAAGCTTACCGAGAAAGCGACTGCGTGATGACTGCTGCTGAGAACACTGAAAAGACTCCGATGGACGGCGCGCCCGAAATCGACTTCGATCGTTTCCGCCCGACCCGTTCCGCCATCCAGCGCCGTAATATCATGGACCACTTCATGTGGGTCCTGATCGCGGTGGCGTTTGTGATCGCCTGCATCCCGCTGATCTCCCTGCTGTGGACCACTATCGTCAACGGCATCAAGCGCCTGAACCTGAACTTCCTGAGCTACAACATGACCGGTGTGGTCGGTGGTAGCCAGACCCCGTCCGGTGGTTACGGCGGTGTGCTGCACGCCATCATCGGTACTCTCGAAATCACCGCTGGCGCTATGGTTATCTCCATTCCGATCGGTTTGATGTGCGCCGTGTACCTGGTCGAATACTCGAACCGCGGCAAGCTCGCCACCACGATCTCCCTGCTCGTCGACGTGATGAGCGGCATCCCGTCCATCGTGGCCGGCCTGTTCGCCTTCTCGATGTTCACGATTCTGCTGGGCCCCGGTACCATCAACGGTTTCGAAGGCTCCGTGGCTCTCTCCCTGCTGATGCTGCCCACCGTGGTCAAGTCCAGCGAGGAAATGCTCAAGATCGTGCCGAACGATTTGCGTGAGGCTTCCTTGGCTCTGGGCGTTACCAAGCAGCGCACGATTACCAAGATCGTGCTGCGCACCGCTCTGCCGGGCATCGTCTCCGGTGCCATTCTGGCCATCGCCCGCGTGATTGGTGAGACCGCACCGTTGCTGATGACCGCCGGCTACATCTCCAGCACCAACGTGAACCTGTTCTCCGGCCAGATGACCACCCTGCCGGTGTTCGTCTACCAGGAGTACTCGAAGCTCAGCGCGAACTGCCCGCCCAACGCCGACGCCACCTGCGTGACCACGATTCCGATGGAACGTGCGTGGGCTGCGGCTCTCGTGCTGATCGTCATCGTGCTGCTGCTGAACCTCATTGGCCGAATCGTGGCGAAGGTCTTCGCCGTCAAGACCGAACGCTAAGCCAGTCGCTAAGCCTAAGCCTTAAGAACACAAGGAAATATAAGGAAACATCATGGGACAACGTATTGACGTCAACCACGAAAACATCTACTACGGCGACTTTCTGGCCGTGGAAGATGTGAACATCAACATCGAGCCGAACAAGGTCACCTCCTTCATCGGCCCGTCCGGCTGCGGCAAGTCCACCGTGCTGCGCACCTTGGACCGTATGCACGAGATCATCCCTGGCGCTCACGTCGAGGGCGAGGTGCTGCTCGAAGGCAAGAACCTGTACGACAAGGACGTGGATCCGGTGGCCGTGCGCCGCGACGTCGGCATGGTCTTCCAGCGCCCGAACCCGTTCCCGACCATGTCCATCCGTGAGAACGTGCTGGCCGGTGTGCGCCTGAACAACCACCACCTGGCCAAGTCCGACGCCGACGATCTGGTCGAGTGGGCTCTGCGCGGTGCCAACCTCTGGGAAGAGGTCAAGGACCGTCTTGACAACCCTGGCATCGGCTTGTCCGGTGGCCAGCAGCAGCGTCTGTGCATCGCCCGCGCCGTGGCCGTCCACCCGCAGGTGCTGCTCATGGATGAGCCCTGCTCCGCCTTGGACCCGATTTCGACCTTGGCTGTCGAGGATCTGATCAACGAGCTCAAGAGCGACTACACCATCGTGATCGTGACCCACAACATGCAGCAGGCCGCCCGTATCGCCGACTACACCGCCTTCTTCAACCTGAAGGCAGTGGGCCAGCCCGGTCACCTCGAGTACTTCGCGGACACCATCACGATGTTCAACAACCCGCAAAACGAAGAAGCCGAGCGCTACATCTCTGGAAGGTTCGGCTGATCGTTTCCTGCGCGCAGCGTAATGATTTGTGCGTAGGAGAAACGGCAAAGCCCGCCGCAAGGCGGGCTTTCGCATATTCAGAGCGAGTATTGCCGAGTATTATCGTTCTCGCAACGGAGCGAGCTGGAATACTTTGTCGGACTGGGCGGCGACTTCCCGCTTCGGTCGATCGACGGGAGAACGGCGGGTAAAGCGGTACAAGACAAGTCCGCACGATGAATACTCCGTGATAAATTTTCTGTTAACGTGCGAGTATGGAAGAATGGTCGCAGCGAGGTCCAGCAAAGGAGCATAGGTGAGTACTGGTCTGATCGTCAGCATCGTCGTTGTCGTTATTATCGTTGTCTTGATTGGTTGGGGCGTCAGCGCCTATAACAACCTGGTGACGCTGAAGAACCGTGTGAAGAACGGTTGGGCGCAAATCGACGTGCAGTTGAAGCAGCGCGCCGACCTCATCCCGAACCTGGTGAATACCGTCAAGGGGTACGCATCCCACGAGTCTGAAGTCTTCACTCAGGTGACCGCCGCCCGCGCCGGCGTAGTGGCTGCGGCCAGCAACCCGAGCACGACCACTGCTCAGCGCGCCGCCGCTGAAAACCAGCTGTCCCGCGCCCTGTTCAACCTGCAAGCCACGGCTGAGGCATATCCGCAGCTGCAAGCCAACCAGAACTTCATGGATCTGCAGAACCAGCTCAAGGAACTGGAGAACAAGATCGCCTACGCCCGTCAGTTCTACAACGACGTGGTCCTGAAGCTCAACACCGCCATCGAAACCGTGCCGACGAACATCATCGCCGGTTTGTTCCACTTTGAACAGGCGCAATACTTCGAGGCCGATGATGCCTCCCGTCAGGTGCCACAGGTCCAGTTCTGACCCGCTCCAGGCCCGTCCGGTATGCCGCCGGCCGGGCCCGTATTGCCTTAAGAGAGGGAAGATATGTGGATGCGATTCATTCGCGCCGGAATCGTCAGCATTGTTGCCACGGTGGTGTTGGCAGTTATCACCTTGGCGATAATCGGGACTTCCGCGTTCGGCGATTCGGCCGACCTCAGCTACCGCACGCTGGACTATGATGTGACCGCCACCGCGAACGGTGATTTGAAGGTCACGCAGCATATCGACGTCAAGATGCGTGAACGTACCGACAGTGACGACAACACCAAGCCGTGGAAGCAACTGTTTCAGCAATACACGCTGAACTCCGGCACCCTGACTGATATCAGCGATATCAGTGTGCGCAACGTCACAGACGGCATCGACTATGCCCAACAGAGCGAGCCCAAGCTGCCCAGTGACGTCTCTTCCGACAAGGAATGGAACAGTGACTACGCCAACCATTGGTATATCGCCGATGTGAGCGATGGCAGCGACCATCCAAAGGCATACACGCCCGGTACCGATGGCCTCAAGCCCAGCGCCTCCGCCACCGAAGATAACATGACCGTGGAGATCGGCTGGAATATTCCGGTCACCACCGAGGCCGACAGTATGAAGTTCGACGTGAGCTTCACCATGCACGATGTGGCCACCAAATGGAAAGACGTGGCCTCCTTCCAATGGGAGCCGTTCGGCAAGAAGAACCAAGTGCCTATCGGCACGGTCACCGGCACCGTCCACTTCCCCAACGGCATCACCGGCAAAACCTCATGGGCATGGCTGCACACCGAGCGCACTTCGGAAACCAAGCGCAACAGCGACGGCAGCTACACGTTCACGGCCTACAACATCCACAATGGCGACTACCTCGATGTGGTCGCGGCGTTCGATGCCGCCAAAGCCAAGGGCATCGCCCGCAAGGGAACCGGCAATCATCTCAAGGACCTGAAACAGGACGAATATAAGCAACAGCAGCGCTGGCTCGACAAGCAACGATTCGCTGCCAGAGCTCGTCTCGTGTCCTGGATTGTCAGCATCGTGCTCGGCATCGCGTTGTGCGCGTGGGGTATCTGGGCTGTGATCTCCAGCAACCGGCGTGCGCAATACCGTGGCAGCGTCGAATACTGGCGCGACCAGCCCGGCATCAGTCCGGCTTCCGCAGCCCGTCTGATTCGCGTGGTCGATCCGTCGACGCGCCAATCCGATGAAGACCGCCAGCTGACCGCCACCATGCTGTCGCTCGCCGTCAAGAAGGCCATTGCCGTCTATCCGGGGCCGTCGGACATGTATCGCGGCATCGACATGAGCCAGGCCACGCCGGTAGGCTTGAGCCAAATGATTGCCGCCGACCAAGGCAAGCAGTATGCGGCAGGCATCACCAGCACCATCGTGATTCTGCCGCTCGCCATTGATGAGGCACCCAACGCGCAACAGTTGGGATTGAGTGAATCGGAAGATGCGCTGCTGAACCTGCTCATCGTCATTTCGCAGCGCGTGGGCAGCCCGGTATTCGACCTGAACCAGATGAAGGCGACCTGCCAGAATTGGCAAGACGGCTATATTGAGCTCGGCAAATTCACCGGTGCATGCAGCATGGAATACCAGCGGCTGGGTGCCACGCGCTCTGTGGGCTGGCAATGGATTCTCCCCGGCGTACTGGCCGTCGTGCTGGGATTTGGTTCGCTGCTGGCCAACAGCTTTATCGGATACCCGGTGGCTGGTCTTATCGAGCTGCCGATATTCCTGGTCGGCCTGTTCTGCTCGATGGCCGGCGCGATGACCGTGCTCACCGACCAAGGCCAGGATATTGCCGGCCGGACTCTGGGCCTTAAGCGTTATATGGAAGACTTCTCCAACTTCACCGACCGTGGTACCGCCGATTTGGCCTTGTGGGATTGGTATATGGTCTACGCCGCCGCGTTTGGCATTTCCGATCGCGTGATGCGTGAGCTGGCCAAGGCCTATCCTCAGGTCAACGATCCGGCTTGGCTGGATGCCAACGCCTCCAACTCGTTGTTCTACTGGAACTACCGCCCGTATGGCTGGTACAGCCACCGCCACAATGACGATGCTGCCGGGCAGATGGACCCGGGCATTAGCGGCCCAGCTCCGGCTTACGGAGGCACGTCGTTTGCCGGCGGATTCTCCGACCTCGGCTCGCAGCTGAACTCCGGACTCGCTGACATCAGCTCGACCATCAGCGCGGCAGCACCATCCGCTGATTCCGGTGGCGATTTCTCCAGCTTCGGCTCGGGCGGCGGCTCCGGTTTCGGTGGCTCGTTCGGTGGCTCGGGTGGCGGCTCGTTCGGCGGGCGGTAAATCCAGCGTTCTGCTTACGCTGGAATCGGACACAGACCGTCTCATTACTGTTGAAGGGAATCACCATGGCATTGTTCCGTAACCTCGGACCGTTCTCCACCACCGCCATCGGCCACGGCGAAATGCCGCTGACCATCGAAAACAATCGTGGCCACGAGGTCGGCATCGAAACCCTGCATGCCTCGCTGGACGCCGGCTGCCGCCACATCGACACCGCTTGGGCCTACTACTGCTCCGGCGGCGAAGAACAGACCGGTGAAAAGCTGGTGCGCGAGGCCCTTGAGACCTGGAAGGGGCCGAAGGACGAGGTGCTGGTGGCCACCAAGGTGGGCCACTTCCGCAACTTCACCGACGGCCGCCCCACGTGGGATGTGGACGGTCGCCCGGAGAACCTGATTCGGCGCGGCAAGGAGAGCGCACTGGCGCTCGGCGTGGACACCATTGACCTGCTGTACTTCCACCGCCCTGATCCGAAGGTGCCGTACAACGAGTCCGTCGAAGCCATCAAGCAGCTGGTGGACGAGGGCGTGGCGCAGGAGGCCGGTATCTCCAACGCCTCCATCGAGCAAATCGACATTGCGCGCGGTATTCTGGGCGACAAGCTCGTGGCCGTGCAAAACCAGTACTCGCCGATTCACCTGGAGACCCAGGACACGCTCGACTACTGCGCCAAGGTTGGCTTGGCCTTCGTGTGCTGGAGTCCGCTCGGCGGCTACCGTCACCCCTATGATGAGACCAAGTTCGACCCGTTCCGCGAGGTCGCGGCGGCCCACGGCGTGAGCTACCAGCAGGTCGTGCTGGCATGGGAGCTCGCCAAGGGCGACCACATGTTCGTGATTCCCGGCGCGCACCGTCCCGAAACCATCCTCGACTCCCTGAAGGCCGACCAGCTCGAACTCACCCCCGAAGAACTCGCCAAGCTCGGCTGAACTTTCTCAGCTCCCCTTGTCAGGGGAGCTGTCTCGCGTAGCGAGACTGAGGGGTAGTCGCCGGAGTAGTCCCGGGTAGTTCCACAAGGAGATAATTGTGCGCAAAAAACTCATCCTCGACCTCGATACCGGCATCGATGACGCGCTCGCCATCGCATATGCCCTAGGCAGTGCCGACGAGATCGATTTGATCGGTATCACGGCCACCTACGGCAATGTCGCGGTGCCGCTGGCCGCGCGTAACGCGCTGGCGGTACTGCACTTGTTCGGCCGTGACGACGTTCCGGTCTATCCCGGAGTCGACCATCCCATCGCCCCGGCAACATTGCCGAAAATGCGTGGCACCACACCAGACGAGCGGGCCCAGGCCTACGCGCGCTGGCAGAACGGCGGCGCGGACGGCTGGCAAACGGACGCTTCGTGGTCACCAACTCCCGGCTCGGTGGCGGTCCACCATTCCAACGGCATCGGCGGCGCAATCATCCCCGACTCCCCGCGCGCTCCGGAAGCACCAGGCTCGGCGGTCGATTTCATCATCACCGCCGCGCGCGAATACGGCCCGGACCTGACCATCGTACCTACGGGCGCGATGACCACCATGGCCACCGTATTCCGCAACGCTCCGGACCTGAAGGATTCCGGTGTGAACGTGACGTTGATGGGCGGCGCCCTCACATTGCCCGGCAATGTAAGCCCGGCCGCCGAAGCGAACATCTCCCAAGACCCAGAGGCAGCAGACTATCTGTTCAAGTGTGGCGCACGCACCACCATGATCGGCCTCGACGTGACCCACCAGACCGCGCTCACTCGTGAGAAAGCCCATGAATGGGCGTCTCTGGGGACGCCAGCCGGCGACTTTCTCGTCACCATGACCGACTACTACATCGACTTCTACCTGAAGAACCAGCCGGAGATTCGCGGATGTGGACTGCACGACCCGCTGGCCGTGGCCGCCGCGCTCGACCCATCGCTGGTCACGACCTTCGGGTTCAACTTGCAAGTCGATCTCGAGGGCCCGTTCCGAGGCCGTACCATCGGCGATCGTTCACGGCTTCAGGACCCCGACAAACACACGCAGGTCGCCTTGGGCGTCGATGTGCCGGAATTCCTCGGCCGTTTCATGACCCGCGTCACCGCGGCGGCCCGGTGACGCGGACGGCGGCCGTCCGGTCCGCTCCACGCCGTGGATGGATATGACCCACGGCGTGGAGCGCCTTTTCGGGAACCGACAGAACATAGGGGGGGGCGCTGCATGCGCAGCGCCCCCCCTATGTGTCAGA
>OLWT01001773.1_pt1 | contig 10357 bp, 10 predicted proteins | sample 1674001 | NCBI WGS metagenome assembly OLWT01 (sample SAMEA103958137, study PRJEB25191) | human gut metagenome | biome: human-associated habitat [ENVO:00009003]; feature: intestine environment [ENVO:2100002]; material: feces | place: Germany | collected 2013/2015 | reverse complement strand
GTGTTAAGCACGCCGCCAGCGTTCGTCCTGAGCCAGGATCAAACTCTCTATAAATTGTATCAACACGATGTCTCCATCGAGCTAATCTTTACAGAGCTATTTGTCATAGCTTCAAAAACTTTTTATACTTACCTTCCCGGGTAATTGACTTAACCCCGTTCCGGCAAGTTCTCAGTTGCACATCTTACAATGTGCTCCCGTCTGGTGCTTTTCGTTTCGTTCGTTGTTTAATTTACAAGGTACACGTCCCATAACCGCGGAACAGTCATTATCTTAGCACATGTCTGCCATCTTGTCAACTACTATTTTACCTTTTTTAGACATTTTTCATTGACTCGCTTTACACGCGCTCTGCCCTCCCGGACAGCTTTGTTAGACTACCATACACCGTGCCTTTTGTCAACGGTCAATTCCACATTTTGTCCACTTTGAATGGAAGGCTTCACGTCATCAGCACAGCTTATGTATTATTCCCATCTCCCGCCTCTTTGATACTTATAGGAACGTCTCGTTCTTTGCTGGCCGGGCGTAGATCTCCTCCAGTTCGCTCTTGTGGTATAGATACCCGGGATCATCGAAATACTTAGCACCGCTGGGACAGCCCTTGACACAGGCACCGCACTTGATGCACACACCATTGATCCGGGACACGTCCGCCGGGTCGATACTTCCCATGGGACACCGGGCAGCACATAGACCGCAGCCGCCGCATTTTGTCATATCCGTCTTGGGCTTGACCTTCAGGATATTGATGGGTTCTCCATGACGGTCACGGGGGGTGTAGTAGGGCCGTATGGGATCGCAGCCGCCCACAGTGACAGGCGCAGTATCTCCCGCTACCAGCTTGGCGGCCACATGCTCGGCAAAGGCATCCATCTCCCCCACATCCGCCCCACCGGGCCGACCCGCGCCTAAGGTGCGGGAAAAACTGTGTTCCCCCACGAAGGCCCCTCCGGCCACGCAGGAAAAGCCGTCAGCCGTCAGCAGCCGCGACAGCTCCATCAACGCGTCATCGTAATTGCGGTTGCCGAACAGCACCACAGGCACCGCCAAAGCACCCTTGCCGTGCACCATATCCCGCAGGTACGGCATCAGCAGATTTGGAACGCGCCCAGCGTAGGTGGGACAACCCACTACGGCCACATCACCGGACGGAATGGTCAGCTCCTGTCGGCGTGCGGCAGGCAGCGTGTAGTCATACACTTCGCAGTCTGTACCCAACGCTTCTGCCAGACGGCGGGCGATGCGATCGACTGTTTTCTTCGTGGTGCCGGTCCCGCTGAAGTACACAGCCCATACTTTTTTAACAGTCATGCCATTCTCCTTTCACTGCACGGGCAGCCGCCCAGAGGCGGCTACCTATTGTGCTTACAGTTGAAAATCCTCTTCCCGCAGCTTGTCTGTATCCAGCTTCATCGGCCGGGGCGGCACCCGCTTCAGGGGATCGTACTTAAATGCGCCGCAGTGGTCCTCCGGCGCCACGACACCCCGCTTGACGCAGGCTACCTTGTCCTCGCCGATGCGGCTTCCTTTGGCGCAGTATGCGCACCGGGGGTCCATATCCTTGCGAAACAGCATAGACTCACCTCACAATGTGTACAGCTGTACCGCGCCGTCGCGTACGGTGGCGCTGATCTGCGTAATGGGATGCTCGAATGCATCGATGATACGGGCGGCCATGGGGTCCTCCAGCTCCTTTTGGATCAGGCGCCGCAGGTTTCGGGCGCCGTAGGTCAAAGAGTAGGATTTCTCTACCAAATAGTCCACCAGTGCCTCGTCATAGCGGAGGGTATAGCCCTTATCGCCCAGAGAGGCTTTCAGCTCATCCAGCATGATACGGGCGATCCCGGCAAAGTTCTCTTTTGTCAGGTGGTTGAAGCACACGATCTCATCCACGCGGTTCAGGAACTCCGGCCGCAGGAAGTCCTGCAGCGCCTTCATGATTCGCTCCCTGCCCTGGTCATCAGCGCTGCCGCCGAAGCCCACTGCACCGGCGGATTTAGTGTCGGACCCTGCATTTGAGGTCATCACGATGACGGTGTTCTCAAAATTCACCTTCCGTCCGTGGGCGTCTGTGATCTGTCCGTCGTCCAAAATCTGCAGCAACACATTCAGCACATCCGGGTGCGCTTTTTCGATCTCATCGAACAGCACAACGGAGTAGGGCTTGCGGCGTATCTTCTCCGTCAACTGCCCCGCCTCGTCGTAGCCTACATAGCCCGGAGGACTGCCCACAATACGGGAGACAGAGTGCTTCTCCATAAACTCGGACATATCCAGGCGGATCAGGCTCTCCGGCGCATTGAACAGATCGTCAGCCAGCTGCTTCACCAGTTCCGTCTTGCCCACACCGGTAGGACCCACGAAGATGAAGCTCACCGGCTTGTGCTTGGGGGAAATACCCACGCGGTTGCGGCGGATCGCGGCGGACACGGCGGCGATCGCCTCGTCCTGACCCACCACATGGGCGCGCAGCCGCTGGTCAAGCTCCGCCAAACGCTTGAACTCTTCTTCCTTGATCTTGCTGGCGGGGATCTTTGTCCACATTTCGATGACCCGGGCAATGTTCTCCATTGTCAGCTCCGGCATCCCCTTGGCCCTGATGGCATTCAGCTCATCCGTCACCCGCAGCTCCTGGCTGCGAAGCTCCGCGATACGCTCGTACCGCTGGTCCAGTTCCTGCTCCGTGAACTGCTGACCATCCGCCGGCTGGGCGGACATCAGGTTCTCGCGCTCAAAGATCAAATTGGACAGCTCCTGTTCCAGCTCCATCCGGCGGTTGATCTCCGGATCGTGGAGATTCCGGTCGGAGCAGGCCTCATCGATCAGGTCGATGGCCTTATCCGGCAGATAGCGGTCCGTGATATAGCGCTCGGACAGCAGCACCGCCTGGCGCAGCACCCCCTGCGGGATGGACACACCGTGGAACTGCTCATAGTAGTGGGCAATGCCCTGCAGTATCTTCAGCGTATCCTCTACATTGGGTTCGCTGACGGTAACGGGCTGGAAGCGGCGCTCCAGCGCCGTGTCCTTCTCAATGTGCTTACGGTACTCGTTGAACGTGGTGGCACCGATAACCTGTATCTCGCCCCGGCTAAGGGCAGGCTTAAGGATATTGGCGGCGTTCATACTGCCCTCGGCATCGCCGGCACCCACGATGTTGTGGACCTCGTCGATGACCAGGATCACGTTGCCGGCCTTGCGTATCTCCTCGATCAGGCCCTTCATCCGGCTCTCGAACTGACCGCGGAACTGCGTGCCTGCCACCAGCGCCGTCAGATCCAGCAGATAGACCTCCTTCTGCCGCAATTTGAACGGCACCTCGCCCTTGACGATCCGCTGGGCCAGGCCCTCGGCGATGGCGGTCTTGCCCACGCCCGGCTCGCCGATCAGGCAGGGATTGTTCTTCTGGCGGCGGTTCAAAATCTGCACCACGCGCTCGATCTCCTGCTCCCGGCCAATAACGGCGTCCAACTTGCCCTCCCGGGCACGTTGGCTCAGGTTGATGCAGTAGTTATCCAGAAATTTGCGCTTTTTCTCCGTCTTGCGGCCGGTCCCTTGCTGTCCAGTACCGCCGTTCTGGGGCGGCTGCTGCTCGGCCGGCGGATTGCTGCCGTTGTTGAACAGGCGGTTCAGAAACGGGAACGTAGCGGTCTTGCCGCTTTCCTCATCATCTTCCTCGCCCTCGTCCACCGGCGCATCCAGCTCCTCCGCGCCGCCGAAGGCCTGCATCATCTCACTGTTGATGTTCTCCAGGTCCTCCGGCGTGATACCCATACGCTTCATCATGTCCTCCACCTGGGGCAGACCCAGCTGGGCGGCACACTTAAGGCACAGGCCCTCGTTGACCATCTCGTTCTTCTCATTCATCCGGGAGATGAACACAACGGCCACATTCTTCTTACATTTGGAACAAAGAGTCGGTTGCATGGTTTTCCTCCGTTATCTCTTATCAAAAAAGCATATCCATTATAGCCGCTTTCACAGCTTTGCGATCAGATCGATGGGGCTGTTCTGGGCGAAAAATTTGAGCAGCACCGTTTTGTTCACCAGCTCCGGCGTCACCAGCAGCTGCAGCTTCTGCAGCACCCACACCGCCAGGAACAGCAGCAGCGCGCATTTCACCAAGCCCAGCACGCCGCCCAGCAGGGCGTTGACACCATGTACCACCGGCAGTTTTGTGAACAGATGCAGCGGTGTCAGTACCAGCCGCAGCAAAAGCAGCAGCAGCAAAAACGACACCACATACACCACCGCGTAGGCCGCAGACTTCAGCGCGGTGGACACCACAGCGCTCAGCAGCGTTTCGCCCGCCTGCTGCGCCTTCTCCACAGCGTTGTCCACCAGCTCTGACAGTGTATCGCCCTCAAAGCCGAAGGCCGCCAGCATCTCGCCAGCGTCATCGGTGTTGCCCTGGGCCGTCAGCCGCTGCTCCAGCTTCTCTGACAGGATCGGCTCCAGCCATCTGGCCGCCGGCTCCGCCAGCTTCCCGGCGATCCACCCTGCCAGCAGCAGTGCCGCCACCACCACGATGATACGCGTCAGCGCCTGCACGAACCCCTGCCGCCAGCCCAGCACCAAGCCGATCAGCAGCAGCGCCAGTAAAATCAGATCCGCAAAAATCCCAACATTTCCACTCATTGGTGATCACCTCACATAGGGCCTCGCCCCGTCACAGCTTACGGCAGATACAGGCTTGCGGCGGTACTGCCCGCCAGCACAGCCGAGCCGTCGCTCCGCATCAGCACCTCCCGTGCCTGGCTGACCTCCTCCAGCTCCGCCACGGGAAGCAGCTGCTTATCATAGATCGTCAGATGGTCGCTGCACAGCACGGCCACGTATCGTCCCGCAGCGGACAGGCTGCTGACCTCGGCGTCCAGCTCCAGCGAGGCCAGCTCCTGGCCGTCACTATTCACCGTCACCACTCGGTGCTGCGTGCCGGTACGGTACCGACCCAGCAGCAGAGCGGCATAGCCGTCACCGCTGATGCTGACCCGCCGCAGATAGTCTCCGCCGTAATCATAGGCGGCAGTCATCACGCCGCTGCCGTCAATGAAGCACAACTGCTCCTCCGTCACGGCGCAGAATCCGGTTCCCGCAGCCATCAGATCATAGACCACGCTGCCCCGCAGGGTGCAGCGTCCGGCCTCCTGATCACTGTTCACCCGGTAGAAGATCACATAGCTGGCAAACGTGCCGTTTTCCTGCCCCATGGTCACCGCCGCCAAGGTACGGCTGTCGGCGGACAGCGCCGCCGTCATCACAAAGCGGTCCGACGACTTGAAGGCGAACACCGCTTCTCCGTTGCCGTCATAGACCCGTACCGCGGCCTTGCAGCCGCTTTCACTGCACACCACAGTCAGCCAGCCCTTGGTATTCAAAGATGCACTGAGCAACTCTCCGGCGCAGTCCAGTGTGTACATCAGGCCCTTATCCGACAGGACGTATACCACCGTTCCGCCCACGTCATAGGCTGCGGCACGTCCGCCGCCGACGGACAACGCCGGTGATTGGAACTTCACCGCCTCGTCATACAGCGTCTTGTTCTGCTCATCCAGCACCGTCAGCTGGTGCATGGACACAGACACAAGGCTGCCCTCCAGCGAGGCAAAATGACCCGACTGGTCGCTGCTGTAACGATACAGCTGGGCGCAGCCGTTTTCATCCTTCACAGCCTTGGCGTAAATGACCTTGCGGCGCAGACCATCAAAGCCGCTGCGGTCCAGCAGCACCGCCACTGTCACCGCCGCTACCGCCAATACCGCCACGATCAGCAGTACCAGCAGCGGCTTCCGGCTGCGCTTGGCCACACGCCGGGGATGCTCCTCCTGGACGTCGCCCAGGGTAAACTCTTTCCAGTTGTTGGTGTTGTTATCCATTCAACCGTTCATCCTCATACCATACTCGCGTGAGATACAGCCCTGCCGGCGGCGCCGTGGGCCCCGCCAGCGTCCGGTTGCCCGAATTCAGTATCTCCGGGATGTCCTCCGGCATCAGCTTCCCCTCCGCCGCGTACAGCACCGTGCCGGTAATGGCACGTACCATATTATACAAGAAACCGTCCGCGCATACCTTCAGCTCCAGCAGTTCCCCATTCCGCATCACACGGCAGTAGTGGATAGTCCGCACGGTGCTCCGCACGTTGGTCCCCACACTCCGCACAGCGGCGAAATCGTGGGTCCCCTCGAACATCCGGGCCGCCCGGTCCATCAAGTCCTCATCCAGCTTCTTGGGATAGAAATACGCCCGGTGAACGTAAAAGGGGTTTTTGATCCGGGAATTGTAGATACGGTAGGTATACTCCTTTTTGATGCACGACCCGATGGCGTTAAAATCATCGGCTACCTCATAGGCCGCCTTTACCACAATATCCTCCGGGATATGGGTATTCACCGCAAAGGGCAGGCGATCCACCGGTATCCGCGACTCTGTACGGAAATTGGCCACATAGTGCTCCGCGTGGACGCCGGCATCTGTGCGCCCGCAGCCGATGACCTTCACCGGATGGCCGCACACCATAGACAAGCCCTTTTCCAGCGTCTGCGCCACAGAGGTTTCCGTCTTCTGCACCTGCCAGCCGTGATAGGCGGTGCCGTTGTACATCAATACCAGCGCGATATTCCGCATAGGCCCCGCCTCCTCTCACTCAAAAGCCAAGCTTTTTCAAAACGATAATGCCTGCCGTCAGCGCCAGGAACGCCGCCAGCACAAGCCAGTCCGCCGCCTTATACCGCAGCACCCGCAGGGCTGTACGCCCCTCACCACCGTGGTAACAGCGGCACTCCATAGCCGTAGCCAGTTCATCGGCACGGCGGAACGCACTGATGAACAGCGGCACCAAAATGGGAACCAGCGCTTTGGCACGCCGGAAGATATTGCCTGTCTCAAAGTCCGCGCCGCGGGCCTTCTGTGCCGACATGATCTTGTCTGTCTCCTCGATCAGCGTGGGGATGAACCGCAGTGCGATAGACATCATCATAGCCAGCTCGTGGATCGGCAGGCGCAGCTTTTTCAGCGGCCCCAGCAAGCTCTCCATGCCGTCCGTCAGGGCGATGGGACTGGTGGTGTACGTCATCAAAAATGTGCCCATGATGAGCATCACGATCCGCAGCACCATCTGCACGGCGGCTACAACACCCTCCCAGGTGATGCTCCGCAGCAGCCAAACATCCGCCACCGGCGTACCGGCGGTGAAAAACATATTCATAACGGCCGTGAAGGCCACCACAAAATAGACGGGCTTCAAGCCCTTTGTCAACGACTTGAACGGCACCCGCGACACCAGCACCGACACCGCCAGCACCGTGATCATGATTCCATAGGTCAGTACGCTTTTGGCGCTGAACAGCGCCACGATGTAGAGGATGACGCACAGCAGCTTTGTCCTGGGGTCCAGTCGGTGTACCGGCGTATCCGCCGGGAAGAACTGTCCCAGTGTGATATCCTTCAGCACGGAGACGCACCCCCCCTCAGCGTCAGCAGCTTCTGCTCCAGCGCCTCCACGGTGTATACCGCTATATCGATATCCAACCCCCGCGCTTTCAGCGCGGCGGCCACCTTCGTCACCTGAGGCACATCCAGCCCCACCTGCTCCAGTTCATGAGCCCGGGCAAACACCTGCTTCGGCGTGCCCTCCATATATACCTTTCCGTCGGACAGCACCACGATGCGGTCCACGTTCCTGGCGATCTCCTCCATGCTGTGGCTCACCAGCACCACCGCCGCGCCCTTGGCGCGGTGATAGGCCTGTATCTGTGCCAGTATGGCGTCCCGCCCCTGGGGATCCAGCCCCGCCGTGGGCTCGTCCAGCACCAGCACCTTCGGTTCCATGGCGATGACGCCCGCGATAGCCACCCGGCGCTTCTGTCCACCGGAGAGCTCAAAGGGCGACTTGTCCAGCAGCGTCTCGTGCAGTCCCACAAAGGCCGCCGCGTCCCGCACCCGCCGGTCGATCTCCTCCGCATCCAGGCCCATGTTCTTCGGTCCAAAGGCGATGTCCTTATACACCGTCTCCTCGAACAGCTGGTATTCCGGGTACTGGAACACCAACCCCACCTTGAAGCGTACGTCCCGTATTTTCTTCGGCTCCGCCCAGATGTCCTTCCCCTCCAGGAGAATACGACCGGACGTAGGCTGCAAAAGCCCGTTCAGATGCTGTATCAGCGTGGATTTACCGGACCCGGTGTGTCCGATCACGCCCAAGAACTCCCCTGCGCCCACAGTCATGCTCAGCCCCTCTACGGCGCTGCGCTGGAACGGCGTCCCCGCCGAATAGGTGTGGGTCAGGTCCTCTATCTGCAAAATCGGTTCCAATGTTACTTCCCTTCCGCCTCGCCGAAAGCGCGGCAAATGGTATCGGCGCACTCGTCTACCGTCAGGTTTTCCAGCGGCACATCTACTCCGTCCCGCCGCAGCCGATACAGCAATTCCACCGTATCCGGCGCCGCCAGACCCAGCTCATGCAGACGCTCCACCTGTGAGAACACCTGCCGCGGCATACCGTCCATCGCTACCTCGCCGTCGTTCATCACGATCACTCGGTCTGCACGCTCCGCCTCGACCATGTGGTGCGTGATAAGCACCACGGTAATACCCTGTTCCCGGTTCAGCCGCAGCACGGTGTCGATGACCTCACGCCGTCCCGCCGGGTCCAGCATAGCCGTGGCCTCGTCCAGCACGATGCACTCCGGCTCCATGGCCAGAATACCCGCAATGGCGATGCGCTGCTTCTGCCCGCCGGAGAGCAGGTGCGGTGCGTGGCTGGCGAATTGCTCCATGCCCACCGCCGCCAGCGCATCGTCCACCCGCCGGCGTATCTCCGCCGTAGGCACACCCAGGTTCTCCGGGCCGAAGGCTACATCCTCCTCCACCACATTGGCCACGATCTGATTGTCCGGGTTCTGGAACACCATCCCCGTCCGCCGCCGTATCTCCAGCAGCAACTTCTCGTCCCGCGTGTCCATTCCGTCCACATACACGGCACCGCCGCACGGCAGCAGCACCGCGTTCAGGTGCTTGGCAAAGGTGGACTTGCCGGAGCCGTTGTGGCCCAGCACCACCGTAAAGCTACCCTTTTCGATCTGTACCGATACATCCCGCAGGGCCGGAGGATTTGTCTCCCCCTCCGGCGCAGGGTACGTATAGGTCAGGTCCCTTGTCTCTATCATCACTGCCATACGCAATTACTTCCGTTCTCGTTTACTCGGAAAACCATCTTCCCGTGGCGCCGCAGGGCAGCGCCATGCCGCTTTCCGTGCAGGGCAGGCCCAGCTCGTCCCACGTGACCTTGCCGCCGTACTTTTCGAGCAGAATTTTCGCGCACTCGACGATGTCCTTCGACTTCGTGTTGTAAAATCCGCAGGAGCGGATCGCGTCGCCGACCTCTTCATACGTCGCGTTCGCGAAGGCCTCGAGCGTCGGGAACTTCTGATAGAGCGACGGCGTGACCATGTTCACGCGCGCGTCGGTGCACTGGGCGGAAAGGCGCACGGCGAACAGAAGCTCGTAGTCCTTTTTATATTCGAGCGAGCAGCGCGCGTTGGGGTAGAGGACCTTCAGTTCCTCCACGATGCGGCGGACGGCGGCTTTGGATTTCATGGCGAGACCTCCTGCGTTTCATCAATACTGCCGACAGTATAGCACAGAGACACGGAAAAATCGACAGAAAAAGTCTGTGCAGTGAAGAAAAAACGTGCTATAATCATTCCATCTGTGAAAAAGGAGGCTTGTGCGATGCGGCTACTATTCAAGCAGCGCTTTTTTTCGTGGTTCGACAGCTATGATATCTACGATGAGGACGGCAACACCGTCTTTACGGTCGAGGGCAAGCTTGCCTGGGGGCACTGCCTGCATATTCTGAACGCCGCGGGCGAGCACATCGGCACCGTGCAGCAGCGCGTGCTGACGTTTTTACCCAAGTTCGAACTCTACATCGGTGAGCAGTACTACGGCTGCATCTGCAAGGAGTTCACGTTCTTTACCCCGCGCTTTACACTTGAGTGCAGCGACTGGGAAGTGAACGGCAGTTTCATGGAGTGGGACTACACGATCGACAGCGCCTCGCGCGGCTGTATCGCGACGATCACGAAAGAGCTTTTTCATTGGACGGACACCTACGTCATCGACGTCGCCGACCCGCAGGACGCGCTGGGCGCGCTGATGGTCGTGCTGGCCATCGACGCGGAAAAATGCAGCAGGAACAACTGATATGAGTGAAAAGAGGCCTTTGGCGGATGAGATCCGCCCGCTGACGCTCGACGAGGTCGTGGGGCAGAAGCACTTGCTCGGAAAAGGCGCGCTGCTGCGCCGGCTCATCGAGTCCGGCTCGAGCGCGAATATGATCTTCTACGGCCCGTCC
>OLWT01001765.1_pt1 | contig 10389 bp, 6 predicted proteins | sample 1674001 | NCBI WGS metagenome assembly OLWT01 (sample SAMEA103958137, study PRJEB25191) | human gut metagenome | biome: human-associated habitat [ENVO:00009003]; feature: intestine environment [ENVO:2100002]; material: feces | place: Germany | collected 2013/2015 | reverse complement strand
AGCGTGGTAAAGGTGCTTATGTAGGTGATGAATCTATTTTATTCAAATCTTACAGTCCGGATAATCAGAAAAGAATCAGAGAGCGTCTGACCCTTGATGATAACAAATGGGCGGATCCGATGGCCGGGACTCTGCCAAGCGGATATCAATTCCATGCAGATAGGGATTATCTGTTACCGATCCCTCCTTCAGAATTGGAATTGAACAAAAAGTTGAAACAAAACCCGAAATGGTAATCATTAATAATGATATAATAGGATAGATTATGAAGAAATATTTCTATAGATTATTACCAATTTGCCTGTTTATCCTTGTAATGACAGGCTGTAATGACACCGAGACGGTTATCTCTATCGGAGAAGCCCGGAATCTGGTGGCCGAAATCAGTACTCAAAGTGCTGCTATCGGAGATAATGTGACCTTTACTGTGAAGGTAGATCAGCAAGACAATCAGTTGGCACTCGAAGAAGATATAGACGTTGTTCTGACTTTTGCAGGTAAGAATGTAGAAGGAAAGGATGTCCCTGTATCTGATGTCTTTGAAGGCTTTGCCGGTCATCTTTTTATGAAGAAAGGTGAGAAACAGGGATTTACCGAATTTAAGGTAAAGAACGATCTGGCTAAATATCCTATATCGGGTACTATCACCGCTTATGTCAGAGGATACAAGATCAATGCGGCTGAACGTCCGATTGTGGTATCTGATAAACACTACACCATCTTGTCATTGAAGAACAATTCGGACAATACGGTGAAAGAGTATGGCTCATTTATTCTGGTCGCTACGGTAGGAGCGTCAGCTAAGGAAGATGTAGTCGTTCATATTGATGCGGGTGAAGATGCGGATAAATATGAGAATCTGCCGAGCGAATTGGTGGTGAAAGCCGGGTATAAAACAGCTGAATCTGAACTTATATGGGTGAAAGGAGAGAAAGGACCGAATACTTTCACTTCTGTGTCTATGTCTTTTGCTACCGATTCTGAAATTCATCCGGTATATGGGGACGAGTTGGAAATTAAGGTTACTGATACGGATGCAGGTTTGACTCCGGGCACCGAGTTAACCAATGAGCAATGGGTTTATACAGATCCGGATCAGATATTTGTATCAGCCAGCAATAAAAAGGCAGTAGAAAAATGGGATGAGGTCAGAGCTGCGTCAGCACTATTGATAAAGGAGGGTGATCCGCATCCGAATGAAGCGTTAGCTGCTGAAGGATGGACATTCCTGAATTCTTATGAGTTCCATCCGATTGATGCTTTAACAGAAGGTACCGGACTCCCCAATCAGTATGGTAATCGTCCTCCACGTTTTATGGCGGCACAGAATGTGGCTAACACACAGAAAGTACAAGCGGTTGTAAATGAGAAATATGCAACGATGACTCAAGATGGATATTTGAAAATGTGGTGTGCGTATGATCCGGGAATCAGTGTGACAGGGGAAATTACGGGAACAAGAGATTTTGGAGTTTCCTCCCTCTATGCAAGTAAGTTTGATGGTGTGCCTACGGGTGCTGATTCTTGGGAATCCAGCAATGTACGCATTTTGCCGGGCACTCGTGTGGAAGTTAGAATCCGTGTGCGTGGAAAGAAACACTCTTTCAACTCGGCAGTCTGGTTCCAAGGAAATATCAGAGGTGTGCAATGGTCTACCTATGGTGAGGTTGATCTTCTGGAAAATCCGGCTACCAATGCGAATCCGAATGGCGCTTGGCAGACTTTCCACTGGAATGATATATCCACTTCATCCGGTGATAAGTATAAACCGTCTTCAGGACAGTTGATAATATCGGATATGGATGAATTCGATATCTATTGGATGGAATGGAGAGATAATAACGAGATTGCTTTAGGTATTAATGGTAAAGAGAATGTACGCATGAGGACTGACGGCAGCTATACCGGAATAGCTAATGGAACGGCTTCATGGAACTCGTCTACACATTGGCCGTTTACGGACAAATACAATACGGAAGGGTTACATTTACTATTGACATTTGCCGGATGTAATGAATGGGCGCTTGGTGACGCTGCGGCAGAACAGGCTGCTAAAGATGGTAGTTGGGCAAACGATTTTAAGCATATTTCTTATCAGGAAAGTAAGTCTAGCAATGATACGCCACGTATGGAAATCGACTGGATACGTTTCTATAAGAAGCCAACCTACGACTATTTTGGAAGTGGTACTCCAACGCGTAACAAACCAATGTATTAATGGTTGTTGAAATAAAGATATTTAATCGAACAAACTTTTATATAGTTATGAAAAAGGTTTATCACTTATTGAGCGTTGCACTGCTGGGCGCAATGGCACTAACCTCTTGCGAAGAGGACAAGATAGTGAATGAAAATAACGGTGAAGGGAACGAAACCGACAAGAATCTGACTGATTATTCATTTATAGCTTCTATTAAACAGTCCGCCCCTTTGGGTCGCAGCAATTTGCAGAATGGAGTGTATACATGGAATAAAGGAGATGCTGTTACATTATGGAATCGCAACTTCGGAGCCGGCTATGATTTCTCTATCACCCCGGGGTATAATGACAACCAACCTGGTAAATTGGAACTACGGAGACGATTGCGTGATGCTTATGCTATGCTTACGCATAGCGTGCATTCACGTACTCTCCGTAAAGGCTTTACCAGAGCCATCGCTTGAAGGTAGTGTGAATTGCACGCTACTTTTTTACCCTTGCCTAACGAAAGGAAACGATTATGGGTAAAGTTCAGATTCTCGCCGTACTGACGATGGACGGATGTCTTTCTTCAGAGTTATATGATAAAGCACATCAGGATTTGTGCCTTGACCGTTGCGGTCTTGATGAAATCAGGAAGAAAGCCTTTTACCGTGTGACACCGGACTATTCCATTTCAATGCTGCACGAATGGAGAAAAGACTGCACAAACATCCGTTACCTCGCGGAAGCCACACCGGACACGGCAGACTATATAAACGGACTGCTGCGGATGCACGCTGTGGATGAAATCATACTATACACCGTTCCTTTCATATCCGGAAGCGGACGACATTTTTTTAAGTCGGCTCTGCCAGAGCAACACTGGACGCTTTCCTCTTTGAAAAGCTATCCCAACGGTGTATGTCGCATTATCTATATCCTTGATAAAAAAGCAAGATAGCCAAAATGTGCGGCAAGCATACATTTCTATTTTCAGGAATAGAATAAATGTTCCGATTACAAACAATTTAAGTCGGAGATAATTTGTCCTTGTGAAAAAATACTGAATTTTATACCTCTGAAATCCAGCACTTTGTAAAATTGAGTGTTGGATTTTTTATTTTCTGCCGCGTTTTTTGCCAATTATATTCATGTGCGCACGCAGAAAACAAAGTGTAATTTTCAAAATTGACAGAACCATGAATTATTTCTTGCTGGCGGAAACCGACTTTTTCCGCCTGATAAACGAAGCCGGCGACTGCAATATGGAAACGGCATACACGGCTTTCGCCACCCAAGTGATCGAACTGTGCAACGGCGGCATGGACATGAACCTTACCGTCATCGCGCTTGCCTACATCGAAATCGAGTTGCAGCACCATCCCGTACGTAATCTGTCAGAAGAAAAAAGAGAGATTGCCGCCTACGTCAGCAAGGCTCTGTCTTTCGTAAGAAAGATGCAGAAATTCCTTGCCACGCCCCAAGTGCCACCACTAATATCCGCCAACAACGCAACAGAAACCACCGCCAGCCTTCTTCAATGGACGGGCAATGCCATCGACCTCGTGGAACTTATCTACGGCATAGACGTGATGGGCTGCATCAACAACGGCAATATGCCGCTCAAACAGCTCGCCCCACTTCTCTATAAGATATTCGGGGTTGATTCTAAAGACTGCTACCGCTTCTACACTGATATCAAACGCCGGAAGAACGAAAGCCGCACCTATTTCATTGACAGGATGCAGGAAAAACTGAACGAGAGAATGTTGCGTGATGAGGAGTTGGAGCGGATGAGAAAATAAAAAAATATCCATTACATATGAGAAGACAGGAATACTCGTATCCTGTCTTTTTATTTTCATTTAATTATATATTAATTAGCACAATATATGTGAGTTTTTCATTCCTATAAGGACAAATTTCAGAAACGTATGTCTGGTAAATTATTGAGTCATCATAGTATGAACATATATCATTACTAAAAACAATGAAACAACTTCCATAAGATTGTGGTTGTAAAAATCGCCATTTAATAGCCCGTTTTTTTTGTAAAATTCGCCAATTAAAAAAATATGATTATCTTTGCATTATATTTTATAAGGTATGGAAACAGTAAATAGAATACTTCAAGAGAAGATTACAGCACGAATCGCGCCCAATAAAGCAGTACTGATTTTTGGTGCTCGCCGTGTTGGTAAAACGGTAATGATGCGTAAAATTGTGGACAACTATTCAGGTAGGACGATGATGCTCAACGGCGAAGACTACGACACATTAGCACTATTGGAGAATCGCTCAATAGCCAATTATCGGCATTTATTGGATGGTATTGATTTGCTGGCTATTGATGAGGCACAGAACATACCACAAATCGGTAGTATTCTGAAGTTGATAGTTGATGAAATACCGGGAATAAGTGTCTTGGCAAGTGGTTCTTCGTCATTCGATTTGCTGAATAAGACTGGTGAACCGTTGGTCGGCCGCAGTACGCAATTTCTCCTTACACCATTCTCGCAACGGGAAATCGCACAGACGGAAACGGCACTTGAAACCCGCCAGAACCTCGAAGCGCGCTTGATTTACGGTTCCTATCCCGAAGTAGTAATGATGGAGAACTATGAACGTAAAACAGACTACCTACGTGATATTGTCGGTGCATACCTGCTTAAAGATATCTTAGCAATTGACGGCTTAAAAAATTCGAGCAAGATGCGCGATCTACTGCGATTGATAGCTTTTCAGTTGGGCAGCGAAGTTTCTTACGAAGAGTTAGGTAAACAACTCGGCATGAGCAAGACGACCGTTGAAAAATACCTCGACCTATTGGAAAAGGTCTTCGTTATCTATCGTCTGGGGGCTTATTCGCGTAACCTACGCAAGGAGGTTACAAAAGCTGGCAAGTGGTACTTCTACGACAACGGCATTCGCAATGCCATTATCGGGGCTTTCTCACCGCTGGCCATTCGGCAGGATGTCGGTGCGCTGTGGGAGAACTACATCATCGGAGAGCGGCGCAAAGCGAACTTCAATGAGGGACTGCACAGGGAGTTCTATTTCTGGCGCACCTACGACAAACAGGAAATCGACCTGATTGAGGAGAGTGCCGACAGTCTTACCGCCTTGGAGTTCAAGTGGGGAAATAAAATGCCGGCCGCACCGAAAGCCTTCCAAGAAGCCTATCCCTATGCCGAGTTTCATGTGGTAAATCGGGAGAATTATTTGGAGTTCGTATAATCAATAAATTACGTATATGGAAACAAAACTACAATCCAAACAGCAATATCCGCGGTTTATCCAAAATAAACCGTGTGGTATTGACAAATTCGATGGAGGTTCGCAAGAAAGGTTGGCAAAAACTATTGCTCGCCATTTTTGTCAGAATGATTCATTGGATGAGGAATGTACTTTACCTCGAATTATCGGCATCGAAGGTATTTGGGGATCTGGAAAATCCAACGTGGTTAAAATGTTGGAACGTGAATTATCAGACGACTATTACTTTTTTGAGTATGACGCATGGGGACATCAAGAGGACTTGCAACGCCGCTCTATATTGGAATTGCTTACAAGCAAACTTATTGATGATGGTATCCTATCTGGAAATGCAACAATAAAAGTCAAAGGTGGAGGTACGAAAACCGTATCATGGTCTGAAAAGCTGAAATATTTATTAGCCCGTAAAACGGAGACCGTAACCGAAAAATATCCCCTTATCAGTAATGGTATGGTTGCGGCATTTTTGGTTGCAGTTTTAACTCCGATATTTACATTTATTGCGTATGCAGTAAAACCTACACCCACAACATGGTGGTTTTCTTTATTGTCTATTATCATAGCTGCACTGCCAGTTCTTATTGCATTGTGCGTTTGGAAATGGGCATATAGCAAAGATCATAAATATGGATGGAGTTATATGTTAGCTATTTATCAAGATAAAGTCGAAAAGGACGTTTGCTATGAGACTTTGAGCGAAGACGAACCAACGGTTTACGAGTTCAAAACATGGATGCAAGACATTTCTGATTTTATCAAGGAAAAAGGACAACGTAAATTAGTCCTTGTTTTTGACAACATGGATCGTCTCCCCGCTGAAAAAGTAAAAGAATTATGGTCTTCTATCCATACGTTCTTCGCCGATAGCGGTTTTGAAAATGTTTGGGCTGTTATTCCTTTCGATGAAACACATTTAGCTTGTGCATTCGGAGATGAGACCGACGAACAAACGAAACAACTGACCAAGTATTTTATCAATAAAACTTTCCCTATTGTTTATCGTGTTGCTCCTCCTGTTATTACCGACTATCGAAGTATATTCAACAAACTGTTTGTTGAAGCATTTGGAGAAACAGAAAATGAAGCGAAAGAAACTATAAATCGGATATTCAGATTGGTAAATCCTAATGCCAATGTTAGGGAAATTATATCATATATCAATGAGATGGTCGCTCTTAAACAAGAGTGGTGTAACGAAATTTTGATGATAAACATAGCATTGTTCTGTTTGAAGAAGACGGATATTCTGGCAAATCCAGTAGAACAAATATTGTCCGGCGACTATCTGAATGGCATTCAAACAATAATTAACAATGATCTGCAAACACAACGCGAAATTGCAGCTTTGGTATATGGTGTCGATGTTGAAGATGCTCGACAAATTCCATTGAAAAAATATATTGAAGGCTGCATCAACGGAGAAGAAGACCACGACATAAATCAATATGCAGAGACTAATAAACAATTTGACACTGTATTAGAAGAAGTTATACAATGTATGGACAATGCGCTTATCGATAAGATTATACATTGTTTGCATAAATTAACTCGAAAGAGCGATGTTATTCTGCGTGTATGGCAAAGAATAGCACAATTGAAATTAAAAGAATCCATAGAGAAGCAGGTGTTCCCTGTCGAATACCAAGAACTGCTGTTGCATTTAGACACGGAAAGCCAAAACCATGTGATTGCTCAATTATATAAGAAGATAGTTCGGTTCAATGACTTCAATGGCGGCGACTATTTCAAAACGTTAGATGCAATAGACAGGTTTATTGCGCAAAATAAGTTGGCGTGCGATTTTACGTCATTGATTGAAGCAAAAACAGTCAAGCCAAATACATTTATCGATTATATTCAAGCTGCAAATGCAACAGATGCTGCCTATCGGGATAACGCGACAACTAAAGCATATAAATATTATCAAGTAGCAACAAATTCGGAGGCGCTCGATAATTATTTGGCAAACTTACTACCCGATAATTTCGACCATGCAGATATTGTAAAAACGTTAAAAGATAATTCTACCTATACGTTTCCAACGCTTTTGCAAGCGATCACGAATTGCATTGATGAACAGAATGTAAATAAAGATAATATAGGGGCTATATTTACAACCTATCGTTTATTGGCATCTGACGAAGAAAGACCTTTACCTGTAACGTTAGATTCAACCTACATAAATCAGTTGCATTCTGAATTAGAAACTGATGGCCGAAACATTAAAGAGTCTGGATATTACGATTTAGTCGCCATGCAATTGGCACATGGTCATTCCGTTTCCTTAATAGAGGGTGGAGATATAAAATATGTTGCAGAACTCATGGACTATTATGTGGATCATGGAGACTTATTAGTAAATAGTGTGGGATGGAATATACCGCTATTAAATGAAACACTACAATACATGGTAAATCATAAACTTGGCTATAAATTATTGCTCTCAGACATATTGCCCCAATTTGAAGATATTAAGAACAGAATAGGTGTAACGGATGAGGTATTTATCGAGCATTTAGCAGAGTGGAATACCGATTTGGATAAGTATATCACTAAGAACAATATTAAAGATGTAATTCCTGACGCATCTTTTTACGATTTGACCACTAAAATAAGCAATGTCCTGACCGATCATATCAATAAAATAGCGTTCGAAGCGTTGTCTGAAATAAGTGTTGATACATTATACGCCCAAAGAACAGCACATACATCATATTATTGGTTTGTCGCAATAAAACATTTACTGGCTAAAATCAAATCCTTGCCAGATAACTTGACTGAATTTGGCAAAAAGATTCTGATGGATATTGCTTCTGGAACTCAAAGTTTGAATCCTTTCCCTAATTGTTTCAAGAATATAGTTGAAAGATTGGATAAACGAAAAATTAAATCGACAGTTACCGATATAAGAAATGATTTCTGCATCGGTAAAAAGACTATCAATGCAATAAAGTTTCAATTTTTCGAAACATGGCTTAGATCGCATGGTAATTTGAAAAGTCAAGCTGGAGACGTTATTGATAAAATAGTGAAACCTGTAATTTCCGATGGGGCATGCCGTTCATTGATTCTGCAAAACAAAGATTTTTATATGGATTTAATAAATACAGCAGGGGATGATGCTTATGAATTGAAAAAGAGTCTCCGAAACCTCATACAAAAAGATTCAGATCCGCAATTGGTTAAATTTGTCAATTCGATAGATTCAGTACCTGAGGTTGAAACCGCGTAAGTATTTGTCTAACAAGTCCGAATTTTACGATTTTACCCGTCAGAACTGAAGTGCCCCCCAAAAAAATTGTATCCAACTTTTGGGGGTCACTTCAAACTTCGATAGGGATAATTTTCAATTTTGGGGACTTGTTAGACAGTCTCATTATCTGGTAGCAGTTTACACAGCACCGGATCGTTTTTGATACGCTCCAGTTCCTCCTGCACAATCTGCTTCACCTCTTCCTTGATGCGCCGGTAGTTCGCCTGCACCGTTTCCTTCATGCGGTCGTTGCCGTCCTCGTCCGTGAAGTTTGTAATGACGGGAATTTTCTTGTAGGCACTTTCTTCCCGTTTCACCTTTTCGGCATCCACCACAATCTCGCAATGAAAAATCTTCTGCTCGATACGCTCGTTGAAGTTGTCGGATACAGAACCGACAAACATTCCCTGCGTAAGCCCGGAAATCTTACTCGGTGGAATGAGCGCGTCCATCTGCGTGTTGATGGAGGTGGAAACATCCTGCCGGTTGATGGAGATGGACTGCCGTTTCTGCAACACCTTACCGAACCGCTCGGAGAGCGTCTTGGCTGTTTCCCCCACCACCTGACCGGAGAAAATATTGCCGACAGTGTTCATCACCACTTTCGCCTCTTTGTCCCCGTAGTCACGCACTAACTGGCTGAAATCCTGAAAGCCCAGACACACGGCAACCTTGTTGCTTCGGGCGGTAGCTATAAGATTGTCCAACCCTTTGAAGTATATTGTGGGCAACTCGTCGATGATGACCGATGACTTCAGCATCCCCTTCTTGTTGATGAGCTTCACGATACGGGAATTATACAGACCGAGTGCCGCACCGTAGATATTCTGACGGTCGGGATTGTTACCCACGCAGAGGATTTTCGGCTCTTCGGGATTGTTGATGTCCAGCGTAAACTCGCTGTCTGACATCACCCAGTAGAGCTGCGGTGAAATCATCCTCGAAAGCGGGATTTTTGCCGACGCTATCTGACCCATGAGCTGCTCCGCAGCCCCTCCAAGCCACGCATCCATGAACGGCGAAAGGTAGTTCTCCAGCTCCGGATAAGAGGTCAGTATCGGAAATATATCCTCGTAACGGCGGTTCAGAAACTCGATAGCATGGGGAAACGTGCAAAACTTCCCGTTCTGATAGATTTTGAGATACCAGATAATACTGGCAAACAGAATGATAGGTGACTCCACGAAGAAGTCGCCCTGCTTTTGCACCCACGTTTTATTGAGGTTGAGCATTATTGTGTAGGCACTCTCATAGGCATCCGTAATATCTTCCATAAAATCCGGGTGAATGGGATTGCACCGATGAGAGCGTCGCGGGTCGTCGAAGTTGATCACATAGAACTTCGGCTTTACCTTGTAGCCGTCCGGGTGGTTCAGCAAATGGTTGTAGGCAATAGTAGATAGGTCGGGATACTTGAAATCGTAGATGTATTGACTAAAGCCCTTTTCAATCTGTTGCTTGATAAAATTGTTTACCACGGCATAGGACTTGCCGCTGCCCGGCGTACCCAACACGATGGACGCACGGAAGGGATTAACTACATTGATCCAACCGTTGTTCCAGCGTTTCCTGTAATAGAAACGTGTCGGCAGATTGACCGAATACTCGCTTTCGATAAGCCTCGTTTCCTGCATGAAACTCTCGTTCTCGTTGTTGAAAACATCCTCCATCAAATTGT
>OLWT01001762.1_pt1 | contig 10413 bp, 9 predicted proteins | sample 1674001 | NCBI WGS metagenome assembly OLWT01 (sample SAMEA103958137, study PRJEB25191) | human gut metagenome | biome: human-associated habitat [ENVO:00009003]; feature: intestine environment [ENVO:2100002]; material: feces | place: Germany | collected 2013/2015 | reverse complement strand
TCTCGGTTGCACTCTTGTAGGCTCCCACTTTCACCACCTGCATCTTGACGCCGAACTTTGCCATCAGGTCTTTCACGAACATCGTCTGGGAGCAGATTCCGCTCCATTCCACCTGACCGCTGGGGTTGAGATACACTTTGTCGGCAACCGACGAGAGGTAGTATGTGGCCTGTGTATACACGTCGCCGTATGCCACTATCCACTTGCCGCTCTTCTTGAAGTCTACCAACGCCTTGCGCACCGCCTGCAGCGAAGCGTAAGAGTCAGAGGCGAAGAGTCCCGACTGTATGTAAATGCCCTTCACCTTGTCGTTGTTCTTTGCCTTCTTGATGGCGAGCAGCAGGTCGTCGAGTCCTATCACGTCGGTTCTGCCGCCGGAGAGCACCGTCATGATGTCGTCTTCGGCACGCTCCTGCAGCTGTCCGTTCAGGTCTATCACGAATACCGTGTTGTCAGCAACGTCCTTTGTGGCACTTGACGAGGCAATCATGCCCACGATGCTCATCACGCTCATAACTCCCACTACGAGGCAGAAGATCATGATACCTACTACCGTAGCTCCTACTTGCTTGAAAAATTCCTTCATACTCTTTCGTTTTAATGTCAATACTACTTATATAACGCTGGCAGTATCAAGAAAACTACAGCATAGTTGACATTTATTTGATTTTTCTTTCCTTCCCGTCCGCTACTCTATGGTGACGGTCACGGGATTGTCGAGTTCTTTCTTCCATTGCTTCATCCATGCGAACCACTCCTTGGCGTCCTTATAGCCGAAGGTTTCCTTGTCGCAGGTGAATGCCATATTATATGTGAGATAATTGCCGCCTGCCGTGTGCATGACATAGAGATACTGGTCTTTCTCCGTCGCCGGCTCGCTATCCACATATTTCTCCGGCACGTTGACTGCCAGACCAACCACGATTTTCGGTTTTCCGGCTATTGAGTCCTTGGCACCGTTAGGCCAGTTGCCGCCCCAGTCGCCCACGAGTCCGCGATGGTCGGAATACATCTTGTCGTTTAGATTGATGACTCCCGTGGCAAACTTCACGTCTTTTGCCGGCGTGTCCACCCAGGCATGCACCTCGCAGTCTCTGTGTCCGGCATAGATTATCACGTTCTGCCTCATGTTGAAGGTCTCGCCTGAGAGCTGCCACCCCTCGTCGGTGAGTTCCACGATGGTGCGGACGGGTCCGCTCGCCACCATACGCTGGCCTCTCGACAGCACAGGACTGACCATTGTCGGTTTCTCGCCGTCCCAACCGCGCAGGGCTCCGAGTCCCACTGTCTTGCCTGCCCAGAGCACATCATCGCCATAACCGTCGGCAAGCTGCTTGTCATCGGGATAGAACTGGCTTGTTTCGAGTTCGAGCTGCTTCTTGTACTTGCCGTAGAGGTCGAAGGTCTGGCGCTCGTCGAAATACACTCTGTATGCCACGAGTTCTGATTCGAAATCCGCTCCGTGGTGATGCAGGAGATGGAATACGTCAACTCCTTCGGGTGCTGAGACCGAGTGGACGTAGGAACGGAATCCGTTCTTCACCTTCGTCTTGTTGTCTCTCATTATCATGTCGCCGTATGTGCGGCGCGGATAGTTGCGGTCCGCCTGCTTTTCCGAATACAGGTCTACGGTGACCACCTTCTTGCCCTTGGCGTCCATGTCTATCACGAAGGCGAGTTCGTCATTGTGCAGGTCACGGTCCAGGTCGTCTATCTGAGATGCCACTTCCCTACCCTCGCATCTCACCACTGCATCCTTCACGTTGAAGGGCACATCTTTCAGTTGCAACACCACCGGAACGTCAGCACGCCTTACATTGAGCGGATTCTTCAGCGTCACGGTGAGTGTCTTGGTATCGGCAGCTGCTTCAATAGCGCCTGCCGTAAATACAGCGAGGCAGAGTAGCCTCACGATATTACTTTTCTTCATCATTTTGTTTGTTTCGATAGAGCTGCGAGTTTACACTTGCGCCTCTTGGATTAGTCTTATTATATAGTAGTAGTATGTTTCTTCCCACCTTGCAGATGGGGCTTTCGGGAATCAGATCACGACTGCCGTACCGCTGCAGACCACCATCAGCATGGAGTTGCCTGAGCCAACGGTTTCATAACTGAGACGAACGCCCACAACGGCATTGCCGCCGAGATTCACGGCATGCTGCTCTATCTCACGGAAGGCGTTGAATCTCGCTTCGGCAAACACCTGTTCGTAGGTTCTGCTCCTGCCGCCGAAGAAGTCACGGATACCTGCCATGAAGTCTCTGATGGCATTGGCGCCGATTATCACTTCGCTGGTCACAATGCCCTTATATTCCTTAACCGGATGTCCCTCTATAGAGGGTGTTGTAGTTATAATCATTTCCTTTTATTTTAGTCAATACATAATTTGGGTGCTAAGTTACACATTTTTATTATTATTACCAACATAAGTGACGCTGAAAATTAAATTGGTGTGATTTGTGCCTCATATCTTTGAGATATTTTCTTCACTCGAAGAGGGTGTATAGCGGATTTGACTTTTTCACTGATTCTTTCTTAGACGTGTATTCATTGGATTTATTTTGGGATTTTCGTGGATTCGCTAGTGCTTGGGGCACTCCCTATCCTTAGCTAATAGTCTCGACTGCTGATTTAAGACAAAAAACCAGGATAAACCCAATGTTGATGATCTTTCCTGCTGACATCAGCCCCCTCTCGTTCTCCCCCGTAGGGGAGATGCAGATTACTCTTGAATATTGATAACACTCTGATAATCAAGCAACAGGGGCATCTGTCCCTCCCCTACTATTATATTTGCAAAAAAAATAAGAGAGACAAGATCTCTTTAATTACATAAACGTTTGTTAAATTTGCAAGGTGTAAGAAAATGTATAACAAAAGAAGAATACTCCATATCCGGCATTAACCCTTTCCCCTACGAGTCAACAAGACTTGACCCCGCTTTGGGCACCGGATATTTCTGGGTTCAAGCTCGAGAGTAAATCAATGAAGTCTCATGACTGACTGAATTCTTAGTATAGTTGTAGCCGCCCAGACAGGAGCACTCTTCTTATAAAAAATTATAATATGCAAATATACGGAATTGATTTGGCAAAAGAGAAGTTTGACGTGAGTTTTTTGCGTCAGTCAGCGAAAAGTGCAGTTGGGGCTCCTGTCCACAAGGTTGTCAGCAACACGGAAAGTTCCATCAGGACCTTCCTCAAGAGCGTCCCCGCCGGCTCAATCCTGGTGGCGGAACACACAGGGGTATACGGCGAGAGGCTTCTCAAGATGTGTACGGACATGAACGTCAAGATTGCATATGTGGGCGGTCACGTGATACATACCTACAAGGCAGGACCAGACCGCGGCAAGACCGACGAGCTGGACTGCAGCCTGCTGCGCGAGTTCGGCGAGCGCTTCACCGACAGGCTCAGGCTTGCCACGTTCCCTACGGAAGCCATATACGAGTTGCAACAGCTGTCGCGCCAGCGCACGATGCTCGTGGAGGAACGCAAGCGCGTGGCGACGGCCGACAAGGCGGAAGAATGCCGCCCGTACCGCAGCGAGACCGTCAGGCGCAGCATGAGGAACCTCATGGATATGCTGGACGAGGAGATCAGGGATATTGAGAAGGCCATGCTTGACATCATAGGAAAGGACGAAGGCCTTTCCAACAGCTACGACATCATAACGAGTGTGAACGGCGTGGGGCTGGTCACAGCCGTGGAGCTGATTGTCAAGACAAAGAACTTCACGACGATCAAGACGGCGAAGCAATACGCCGCATATGCGGGGACGGCACCGTACGAGAAGTCCTCCGGGAAAATGAACCGGGGTGCGCACATATCGAAGTGGGGCAACAAGAGGTCGAAGACGCTGTTGTACATATGTGCTGAAAGCGCAAGAAGGTACAACAAGGAAATAAAGCTCTACTATGAAAGGAGGACGATCGTTGACAAGAAGGCCCATCACTATGTGCTCAACGCCATAGCCAACAAGCTGCTGAAACTTGTCTTCACGCTGATAGCAAAGAACGAAAAATATGACCCCTGCTATATACAGCACGACCCGAGAACCTTTAACAAAAAATAACTCGAAAAATAACGAGAGAAACTTGTTTAATTAGAGTAAAGCGGGGGAGGCTAGGTGGGGGCTGATGGCTATTGGCGGAGTCATATTAAAACTTAATGCGCAGCCGGTTTATCTTGGTTTATCGCTTGTATGCTTTTGCGAGGTGGTGACATAGTCGCCACCGATTCGTGGCATGCAGGGTGACAGTCGAGAGCTCGCTCTCGTAAGGTCGACCTGTACAGCAGGAATCAAGCCGTAAGGCTCGCAAAAGGATACAGGTGTTTATCCCTCTAAGTTTTTGTCTAAAATCATTGGCTAAGGAAAGGAAGTGCCCCAACACTTGCAAATCCAACTAAATCAAATCAAACTCCAAGAATCATTAGCTCATATTATCAATAAATGGATGCAAACAGGTGGGAAACGGGTACAAAGTCGGCGGTTTGTATATGTCAAACATATCGCTTTAGGGTAAAAAACCACAGGTTGTAATACCCCTACACGAAGCATAGAAAACATAACTGCAAGCTATTGCGAATTAAACCCAAACAAAATCCACTCTCTAAAAAAACAAAAGACTGCAAGCTGTTGCTACATATTACATAGAACGGTCTGATGAACGATTGGGGCTAATGTTTTGGGCACTTTTCATACACGGTTTCTGCCCAACTGGGGCAAGCACCGTGCCCAACATGGGCAAGCACGTTACCCAACATGGGCAAGCACCGTGCCCATTTCTTGTACTTTTTGTTCTCCTTACCAATGATGCTTGTGGCACTCCCTTTTCCCTTGCTGATTTCTATGCTGATAATCTTTAGACAAAAACCAAGATACCCCCGATGATACTTCCATGATACTTCTATGATACTTTTCTGTAAAACATTCAGAAAAGTAACATTGGCGTAATTCTTTGGTGATCTGAACTTTAGGTCCTAAAGTGAAGCTCAAAATGATACTATGACACTTGGTTTCAGAAAAACAATAATACAGAAAACGACCTCAAAGTACAAAGACTCTGATCAGATATACAATGATTTCAACAACAGGAAGATTAACCATATAGTTTCTGTCAATATTCTCAATGAGAATGCCAACCTTACAGACTGCAAATATGCTGTATTTGCAAACTATTCCTCTTCAGAAGTGATTGGACCACAAAGACTTGGAAGGTCACTGAGACATAAGTCCCCCATCATAATAATGCCCTATTATGAGAACACCAGGGAGCAGGAAATCCTTGAAAACATGATAAAGGACTTCAACAAGGATGCCATATACACCATCCATATCATTAATGACTTGGATGAAATTGTATAGAGTACCAAAGGAAAGCATTAACTTTAGTAGAAATATTTTATAGCACAGCTCCTCACTAAGGGGTTGTGCTTTTTGGATTTATAACTCTTTAAAAAGACAAAAGACAATAAAAATTACAATTGACACGGATGTCCTCCATGAAGAGAACCTTTCTCTTGGAGATTTCCTTGCATTGCTCATAGGCTTCTATGACCTTGACTACAAGGACAGCTTCTACAGGATGATAGAGTCTGAACTTGCAGCACCAAATGTTTTTCATGAGGATTCCTTGATTTTGTCAGACAACATAAAGAATCTTGTAGCCAGACTGCTGAAGAATATGCAAACCACTTCAAGGACCAACAAGACTGAATGATATTATATATATCTGCCATAAAAACATTATCTTTGCATTTGCAAACATGTTAGTCACGCAAAATGCCTACATCAGAAACAGGCATGAGCAACAAACAGAAATCCTTGCATGACAAGCCAATGGACAATATCAGAAAGATAATACATATTGACATGGATGCCTTCTTTGCGGCAGTGGAACAAAGAGACAATCCGGAGCTGCGCGGCAAACCGATTGCCGTGGGGTTCGACGGACCACGTGGTGTGGTGTCTACGGCGAGCTATGAGGCAAGGCGATATGGAGTGCGCTCGGCTATGTCGATGGCAAAGGCGAAACAGTTGTGCAAGGAACTGATTATCATGCCGTGCAGACATGAGGTGTACAAAGAGGTGTCGCGACAGATACACGCCATTTTCCAACGCTATACAGACTTGATAGAACCATTGTCTATCGACGAGGCTTTTCTCGACGTGACCTGCAACAAACCGCAGATTCTGCTCGCTCAAGACATAGCAAGGGAGATAAAGGAAGCTATAAGACAGGAGACGGAGCTGACGGCAAGTGCGGGTGTGTCGTACAACAAGTTTCTCGCCAAGATAGCCTCTGACTACCGCAAACCCGACGGACTGTTTACCATCCACCCTGACCGTGCTCTCGACTTCATCGCAACGCTGCCGATAGAGGATTTCTGGGGCGTGGGACCGAAGACGAGAGAGACGATGCACCGCATGGGGATATTCAACGGGGAACAGTTGAGACAATGCTCGCTGAAGCATCTCACTGAGGTGTTCGGAAAGGCGGGACCCACGTTCTATAATTTCGCACGTGGCATCGACGAGCGGCCTGTGGAGAACGTAAGGATAAGGAAGTCGGTGGGTTGCGAACAGACTTTCCTGGAGGATATTAACAAAAGGTCGGCGATAATAATAGAACTATACCACACGGTGATGGAACTGCTGACAAGACTGGAGAAAAGCGGATTCAGAGGACTGACGCTGAGCCTGAAAATAAAATACTCCGACTTCACCAACATCACACGCAGTATAACGTCTGACAGGGTGCTCACAAAGAAACAGGACATCCTGCCACTGGCAAAGGAACTCCTCAGACAGGTGGACACCACAACGAAACCTATCCGGCTCATCGGACTGAGTGTGTCGAACCCCTGCGACGACAAGAAGAGACCACAATGGGTGGAACAGGAACTGCACTTCAAGGAATGGGACTGAGGCTGCATACAGATGACCATCATCAACGGATCAGCCCCTGAACGAAATCGTTTTAGTCGAATAACAGCAAATAATCACAACACCTGAGACGAAAATAGAAATTATTGTTGTATTTTTGCATTGAATTTAAATAGGTAAATAATATACAGGTATGAAACAAACTAAGATTGTAGCTTCTATCAGCGACCGCAGATGCAGTGTAGACTTTATCCGCCAGCTATTTCTGGCAGGTGTGAACGTAGTCAGAATGAACACCGCACATGCCTCACACGACGGTCTACGCGAGATTATCAAAAACACGAGAAAGGTGTCAAGACACATCGGAATACTCATCGACACCAAAGGACCGGAAGTGAGGACCACAGCCACTGACCAACCCATTGAATACAAAACGGGGGAAAGGGTGAAAATCTACGGACACAATACAGAAGATACTTCTCACGACACAGTGAACGTTTCATACGAGAATTTCGTTGACGACGTGAAGGTGGGCGACCACGTGCTCTTCGACGACGGAGAACTGGATATGCTCGTCTATGAAAAAGACGGCGACTCGCTCTGCGTAGAGGTGCAGAACGACGGAAAGCTGGGTTCGAAAAAGAGCGTCAACGTTCCGGGAGAGCATATCGACCTGCCGGCGCTGACTGAAAAGGACAAAGCGAACATCCTGCTCGCAATAGAAGAGGACATCGACTTCATCGCCCACTCTTTCGTGCGCAGCAAGGAAGACGTGATGGCTGTTCAGAGAATCCTTGACGAGCACAACAGCGAGATAAAGATCATCTCAAAGATCGAGAACCAGGAGGGCGTTGACAATATCGACGAGATTATCGAGGCGTCTTACGGTATCATGATCGCCCGTGGCGACCTGGGCATCGAGGTGCCTATCGAGCGCATTCCGGGAATCCAGAGAATGATCATCAAGAAGTGTATTGAGGCAAAGAAGCCTGTTATCGTTGCCACACAGATGCTGCACACGATGATAAACAACCCTCGTCCTACACGTGCCGAGGTGACCGACATCGCCAATGCCATATACTACCGCACCGACGCCCTGATGCTCAGCGGCGAGACGGCATCGGGAAAATACCCGGTGGAAGCTGTAAAGACCATGGCTGCCATCGCCGAACAGGCAGAAAAGGACAAGATGCGCGAAAACGACATCCCTGTGCCATTGAGCAACGACTGCAACGTGAGCGAATTCCTTGCAAAACAGGCTATCGAGTCAACGGAGCGTCTCGGAGTGAGGGGAATCATCACCGACAGCCTATACGGACGCACAGCACGCAACCTGGCGGCTTTCCGCGGTCCTAACCCCGTGCTCGCCATCTGCGTAAAGGAAAGGGTGCAGAGATTGCTGGCCCTGAGCTACGGAGTGATTCCGGTGTTCCAGCATAAGAAACTGCAACCGCAGGACCAGTTCGTGGCAGCGCTGAGAATGCTACGACAGAAGGGCTACCTAAAGATGGAGGACAAGATTGCATATCTGAGCGGCAGCTTCGGAAGGGGCGGCGGCACCACGTTCCTCGAAATCGACAAGGTGGCTGACGTGTTCAACAAGGACTTCAAACTGCCTAACACAATGAGACCTTGACAATAACACGGAACAAGAAATACACAATGACTGAAAAACCGGTTTCATGGTCCGCATCGCAGGAAACTCCCGCAATGCGGACTTCTGGAACTGGGTTTATAATAATCTTTTGATAACCTTATTTTTATGAAACACGCATTGATAACAGCACTACTTGCATCGGCAACTCTTCTGGGCAACGCACAGAACCAGCAGAAAGCCGAAACCTGCAACCAGCAGCATTACGTGCCGACAACAGAGAACCTGCAGGCACGAAATGAATTTTCTGACAACCGCTTCGGCATTTTCCTGCATTGGGGACTTTACAGCATGTTCGCACAGGGGGAATGGTATCTCAACTATGGTCCCAACAAGGACGAATACGCAAAGGTGGCTGACGCTTTCTATCCGCACTCCTTCAACGCCGAGAAATGGATTTCGGCGATAAAGGCTTCGGGAGCCAAATACATCTGCTTCACCACCCGCCACCACGAGGGTTTCTCGATGTGGGACACCAAACAGTCTGACTACAACATCATGAACACGCCTTACGGCAAAGACATCGTGAGACAGCTGGCTGACGAATGCCACAAGCAGGGAATAGGACTGCATCTCTACTACTCTCACATCGACTGGACACGAGAGGACTACCCTGCCGGCAGAACAGGACTGACAACAGGCAAAGACCCGAAGAAGGCTGACTGGAACCACTACTACAAATTCATGAACGCACAGCTCACCGAACTGCTGACAAACTACGGAAAGGTGGACGGAATATGGTTTGACGGATGGTGGGACCACGACGAGGACACTATCCCATTCAACTGGCAGCTGCCTGAGCAGTATGCCATGATACACAAACTGCAACCGGCGTGCATCATCGGCAACAACCACCACCAGACTCCGTTTGAGGGCGAAGACATGCAGATGTTTGAAAGAGACATTCCGGGAGAGAACAAAAACGGTCTGTCTGGACAGTCTATCAGCCGATTGCCGCTGGAGACTTGTCAGACGATGAACGGCATGTGGGGATACAAGATAAAAGACCAGAACTATAAATCGACCAAGGAACTCATCAGACTGCTCGTGCGCACAGCGGCTAAGGGTGCCAACCTGCTGCTCAATATCGGTCCGCAGCCAAACGGCGAACTTCCGGCAACGGCTCTCGACCGTCTTGCCGACATGGGCAAATGGCTGAACGGCAATGCCGGCGAAAGCATATACCGCACTGTGGCAGGAGAAGTGGCGCTTGGCGACAGCATCGTATCGACATGCGGAAAGGGGAAAAAGGCTCCTCTCTATATACATATCCTCACAGACAAGAAGGATGGTGAAATCGCCGTGACAATGAAGGGTAAAGCCAAGAAGGCGACAAACCTCATCACAGGCGACAAACTGGCGTTCAGAAAGGACAAAGCCACTGGCAAGACAATCTTCGAGCTGAACGACAGAAAGGGTGACGAAGACGACTATATCATCAAAGTGGAATTCTAATCCTTCATATAAACAAAAAAAAATGGCATAATCGCACTTTTCAGCGATTATGCCATTTTTTTAACCCCAATCGGTCATTAGGTCGTTTGGGGGTGGGTAAAAAAACTCAGCCAAGGACTCGGCAATAACTGAATCCTTGGCTGTTTTTATTATGGTAACTATGTACCTTTATTCTTGGAGTATATCAACTCCAGCTTATCACGATTAATATTCACCCCATGCCTTAATCTCGATATCTGAGAGCTTGGTAGTGCAGAATGCTGATATGAATGCACTGGCAAGACGGCTGTTGGTAATCAACGGAACGTTGAGGTCGATTGCCGCACGGCGAATCTTGTAACCGTTGGTAAGCTCAGAGCTGGTGAGGTTCTTAGGAATGTTCACCACCATGTCAATCTCGTGGTTGTGGAGCATAT
>OLWT01001757.1_pt1 | contig 10451 bp, 7 predicted proteins | sample 1674001 | NCBI WGS metagenome assembly OLWT01 (sample SAMEA103958137, study PRJEB25191) | human gut metagenome | biome: human-associated habitat [ENVO:00009003]; feature: intestine environment [ENVO:2100002]; material: feces | place: Germany | collected 2013/2015 | reverse complement strand
TTTCTTAGTAATTGCATTCTTGATTTCATCAAGTGTATAACCTAACGCAATCTTTGCTGCAACCTTTGCAATCGGATAACCTGTTGCCTTTGATGCCAGTGCAGAGGAACGGGAAACGCGGGGGTTTACCTCGATTAAGTAATATTCGGAGGAATTGGGGTTCAGTGCGAACTGCACATTGCAGCCGCCTTCGATTTTCAATTCCTTGATGATTTTCAGTGCAGAATCACGCAGCATGGTGAAATCATGGTCATTCAGTGTGAGGATGGGGGCTACAACGATGGAGTCGCCTGTATGCACACCAACGGGGTCGATGTTTTCCATACCGCAGATGGTGATGGCATGGTCGGTACCGTCACGCATAACCTCGAATTCGATTTCCTTATAGCCCTTTACGCTCTTTTCTACCAGAACCTGATGCACAGGGGAAAGCTTCAGCGCATGCTTCATGATTTCCACCAGTTCAGCTTCATGGGAAACCACAGGGTGCTGAAACAGCTGCCCTGCTGGACCTGCTACACCAACAAGGAGGCTCACGCCGAGCTGTTGAAGGGACTGCCGGACTCACCGCTCTACAACGGACAGATACAGAGCATCGGACCGCGCTACTGCCCTTCGGTGGAAACCAAGCTGATGACTTTTCCCGACAAGGAGCAGCATCCGCTGTTTCTGGAACCTGAAGGGGAATCGACAAACGAGATGTATCTGAACGGATTCTCATCGAGCATGCCGATGGAGGTGCAGCTGGAAGCGCTGAAAAAGATTCCGGCGCTGAGGGATGTGAAGATATACCGTCCGGGCTACGCCATAGAATATGACTTCTTCGACCCCACACAACTTGAGCACACTCTGGAATCAAAGGTGATAGAAGGTTTGTACTTCGCCGGACAGGTGAACGGCACCACGGGATATGAGGAGGCAGCCGGACAGGGAATGATTGCCGGAGTGAACGCTGCACTGAAGAGCAGCGGCGGCGGTGAGTTCATACTGCATCGCGACGAGGCTTACATCGGAGTGCTGATAGACGACCTCGTGACGAAGGGGGTAGACGAACCATACCGTATGTTCACGAGCCGTGCCGAATACAGAATACTCCTCCGACAGGATGACGCCGACGCCAGACTCACGGAGAAGGCTTATAATATCGGATTGGCAAAGAAGGACCGCTACGACTGGTGGATGCAGAAAAAGGAATATATCGACAGAATCATCGAATTCTGCAAAAACGCTCCGGTAAAGCCGAGAGAGGTGAACGCCTTCCTTGAAAGCATCGGCACTACTCCACTGAGGGAGGGATGCAAAATCTTCGACCTCATCGCCAGACCGCAGATCAACATGGCGAACCTATCGGAGATTTCTCCCCAACTGAAAGAACTGCTCGACACTGCTCCTAACCGCAAGGAGGAGATTATAGAGGCCGCCGAGATAAAGATGAAATACAAGGGATACATCGAAAGGGAGAAGATGATAGCCGACAAGATGCACCGCTTGGAGGACATCAAGATAAGGGGCAGATTCAAATACTCCGAGATGCTGCAGCTCTCCACAGAAGCTCGCCAGAAGCTGGAGAAGATAAACCCTGAGACTCTCGCACAGGCAAGCAGAATACCGGGCGTTTCACCGAGCGACATCAACGTTATGCTCGTGTTGCTCGGAAGATAAGAGAGGATGGAATAGGTTAATGTTTCACGTGAAACAAATTTCAATAAACGGTTTGAAAACTAACAAGTTATGAAAAATGGCGAAAGTGTTTTCATCATCCGTTTTCACCGTGGAACAACAACTGAAACCGGACGAAAGCAACGGCAAAAGATATCATCAGAGAAAAAGAAAACAACAAAAGAACAAACAAATAAAACCGCAAAAAATGAACAACGAGAAACTTTTAGAGAACTTGAGATGCATACCGGATTTTCCTCAAAAGGGTGTCAACTTCAGAGACGTCACTACCCTATTCAAGAATCCGGAATGTCTGAAGATAATGGTTGACGAGCTTTATGAACTGTATAAGGACAAGGGCATCACGAAAATCGTAGGAATAGAAAGCCGAGGATTTGTGCTTTCATCGGCTCTCGCCCTGAAGCTGAACGCCGGTGTGGTGTTGTGTCGCAAACCGGGAAAGCTCCCTGCCGAGACTATCCAGGAGAGCTACAGCAAGGAATATGGCAAGGACACCATAGAGATACATAAGGACGCAATCACCGAAGACGATGTGGTGTTGCTTCACGACGACCTCCTCGCCACTGGCGGCACGATGCGTGCGGCATACAACCTGGTGAAGAAGTTCAATCCGAAGAACATCTACGTGAATTTCATCATCGAACTGGTTCACGAGAATCTCAACGGCAGGGCTAACTTTGAGGAAGGAACGGATATCACGTCTCTTCTGAAGGTATAGCCCCATCGGCACAAAGAAAACGGAAAAACCGCAATATATCGCAACAGACGCCCTGCAAGGCGAAAAGCAGAAGACAACGACGCTTTTCTCTTGCAGGGCGTTTTTTTACCATTTCGGATGTCGGGATAATCTTTCTATCTATAGTATGGCGCCTATATATACTTTTTAAAAATCACCGAAAAAGTATCAAAGTATCATTTTTGCCGTTAATTTCCCATTTATACATTTAGTACACAGCATTTTAGACGAATGATACTTTTCTGAGAAGATTACAATAAAGTATCACAGAAGTATCATTGAAGTATCACAAACAGCAATAAAACGACATATAATGAGACGGAAACAGAAACAAACACGTCCTGTTTCGCCAGAACGAAGCATCTCTCCATGAAAGCCCAACGCTGATTTTATCTTTTAGGGCACTGACGATATTTCTTTGGGTGGTAAATGATTCTTTTTGGGGTAGCAACTATATTTGGGGGAGTAATAACTCTATTCCTTTGGGATAGTAACTATGTATCTTTTAGGTAGTAAACCCGTACCTTTTAGACCGAAAACGATACATTTTTGGGCAAGCAGCGTGCCCAACATGGGCAAGCACGTTGCCCCACTTGGGCATAAATCCCACCAAGAACGTGCCCATTGGGTAATGAATACCGAACACTGATTCCCACAATGGCTCAAGGCTAACAAGAGAACAAAGCGGAGAACAAAATGCCAGAAGAGGAATTACTGCAGCACTTACAAATCCTGCTAAATCAAAACCAAGATCCAAATATCACTGACGAAATATTATCAAAAATGGATCCGTGAAAGACCGATCCGTGTAAAGTCTGTGCTATCCGTGTTCCATTTTTGATTTGTGTCCCTGCCGCAGGCTGGGGACACCACACCTTACCACGGAATAACAATATCAGTGAACATATAGCGCCCATCTGCCTACGGCGATGGACGCAGGTCTAAAATAAAACACGGATAACACAGAGCATCACAGATTGGTCATCACGGATTATTTTAGACATGTTTTCTTTGGATTTTATAAGGATTTCCGTGGATTTGCGAGTGCTTATGGCACTCCCTTTTTTTTGAAAGGCATCAGTAAAGACTGTAGTTGCCTGTCCTATGACATCAGCCCCCACCTATCCTCCCCCGTTGGGGAGGGACAGATACCATTGACTGTCTGGATACCATTAACCGTCTGAATACCATTGACTGTCTGGATACCATTAACCGTTTGGATACCATTGACTGTCTGGATACTATTGACTGTCTGGATATGATAGACTGCCTGATTGTCTATGATTTATCAATGACCAGAGTAACCGGCATCTCCCCTTCGGGGGAGAACGAGAGGGGGCTGATATTTATTGGCAGAAGGGAACATCCGATAACAATTGTGCATAGCAAAGCATATCGAAAACAGGAAGTGCCCCAGCACTTGCAAATCCTCCTAAATCCAAACCAAGATCCAAGAATCATTAGCTAAATAACATCAAAAAAAGATCAGTGAAAGACCAATCCGTGTAAAGTCCGTGCTATCCGTGTTTCTTTTTTTGATTTGTGTCCCTGCCGCAGGCCAGGGGCACAAAGACAACACGGAATAACAATATCAGTGATAAGCCCCATCCGCTACCCATCAGCATCCACACATCCTCACAGATAAATTTCTCTCAAACTCTTGTAAGAACCAAACGAGATGCTTATCTTTGTATGGCTGCACAAGACAACAGAGAGGCCAGCAGACGGAACACAGGAGCCATACAGCAGACAACACAAATCTGCACTCCAAAAACTGCGGGAGCCATACGGCAGACAAGAGGCGCACAAGGCGCATCGGCAAACAAGAATAAAGAAGGGGCATTAAAGTTTCACGTGAAACATTATTACCCAAAAGTTCTATGAAACAAGAAGTTAGAGAAAATGACAAAAGAAGAAAATGAAAAGCGGTTGGAGCATCTGAGGGGCATCGTCAGCAATCTTCCTGGCAAGCCCGGCAGCTACCAATACTACGACAAGGATGGCACCATAATCTATGTGGGCAAGGCAAAGAACCTGAAGAACCGTGTGTCGTCATACTTCCATAAGGAGGTGGACAGATATAAGACAAAGGTGCTCGTGAGCAAGATATGGGACATCACATACACGGTGGTGAACACGGAGGAAGACGCTCTGCTTCTTGAAAACAATCTGATAAAGAAATACCAACCCAAATACAACATTCTGCTCAAGGACGGCAAGACCTACCCTTCTATCGTTATCACGAAGGAGTATTATCCGAGGATATTCAAGACAAGAGTGATAAACAAGAAATTCGGCACCTATTACGGTCCGTTCAGCCACATCGGCACGATGTATGCGCTGCTTGACATAATAAAGAAGGTGTATAAGCCCCGCACCTGCCGACTGCCGCTCACGGAGGAGGGCATCAGACAGAAGAGATATTCTCCCTGTCTGGACTACCACATAAAGAACTGCTCCGGGGCGTGTATAGGCAAACAGTCGCACGAGGAATATATGAAGAACATCGAGCAGGCACGCGAAATACTGAAAGGAAACACGCGCGAGGTGCAGAAAATGCTCTTTGAGGAGATGCAGAAGCTTGCCGAAGAACTGCGTTTCGAAGAGGCGGAAGAGATAAAGAGGAAGTATATATTGCTCGATAATTTCTGCTCCAAGAGCGAGGTGGTGAGCCATACCATCAACGATGTGGACGTGTTTACTGTGACCGACGACGAGAATATCGCCTTCGTGAACTATATACATGTGACTAACGGCAATATAAACCAGGCGTTCACCTTTGAATTCAAGAAAAAACTGCACGAGAACGAGGACGAGATCCTGCCTGTCGCCATCATGCAGATAAGGGAGAAACTGGGCAGCAAGTCGAAGGAAATCATCGTGGCACACGACATCGAACTGCCTCTCGACGGCATCACGCTGACCATTCCGCAGAGGGGCGACAAGAAAAAACTGCTGGAACTCTCTGAAATGAACGGCAAGCAATACCGTTTCGACCGTCTGAAACAAGCTGAAAAACTAAACCCTGAGAAGAAGGCGGTGAGACTAATGAAAGAGATTCAGGAGGCGCTGAAACTGCCCAAGATGCCGTATCAGATAGAGTGTTTCGACAACTCCAACATCAGCGGAACGGATGCCGTGGCAGCGTGTGTGGTGTTCAAGAAGATGAAACCAAGCAAGAAAGACTACCGCAAATATAATATAAAGACCGTGGTGGGCCCCGACGACTATGCCTCTATGAAGGAGGTGGTGAGAAGGCGCTATTCACGACTCATGGAGGAGGAACAGCCACTGCCCGACCTCATTATAACCGATGGTGGAAAGGGACAGATGGAGGTGGTGAGAGAGGTGATAGAAGACGAGCTGCATATCGACATACCTATCGCCGGACTGGCTAAAGACGACCGCCACCGCACCAACGAACTGCTGTATGGATTTCCTCCGAAGGTGATTGGAATGAAGACGGACAGCGAACTGTTCCGGCTGCTGACCCACATACAGGATGAGGTGCACCGCTTTGCCATCACTTTCCACCGCGACAAGCGGTCTAAACACGCCCTGCATTCGGAACTTGACGACATCAAGGGCATCGGGCCAAAGACGAAAGAGGCGCTGATGAAGGCGTTCAAGACGGTGAAGAAGATGCGTGAGAGCGATGTGGAGAGCCTGGCAGAGGTGGTTGGCAGACAGAAAGCGGAATTGTTAAGAGAATATTTCGACAGTAAAAAGCAGTAATTTATAGGGGAATATTTTGCGGTAATTCAATAAAAAGGTAACTTTGTAGACAGAATAAGAACATAAAAAGATGAAAGTTGTCATACAGCGCGTGAGCCACGCATCGGTAACAATAAACGGCACAGTGAAATCAAGCATCGGAAATGGTTTTCTGATACTCCTCGGAATAGGCTGCGAGGACACCCAGGAAGACATAGACTGGCTGGTGAAGAAGGTAGTTAACCTGCGCGTGTTCGACGATGAGAACGGCGTGATGAACCGTTCTATACTCGACGACGGCGGCGATATAATAGTGGTGAGCCAGTTCACTCTGATGGCATCCACAAAGAAAGGCAACCGCCCTTCGTGGATTCATGCCGCTCCACACGAACTCTCGGTGCCGCTATACAAGAAATTCTGCAGCGATCTCAGCACAGCCCTCGGGAAAACTGTAGGCACGGGCGAATTCGGTGCCGACATGAAGGTGGAACTGCTCAACGACGGACCGGTGACCATCTGTATAGACACAAAGCACAAGGAATAGCAGCAAAAAGAAACCATAATAAGATTAATGGAAAAAGAACAAACAGAAATAAAAGGAATGGAAAAGAAGAAGCTGAAAACGCTTCCTCTGGCGCTTTTCATCATGTTTGCAGCAATCAGCATGGCAGACAAGCTGTGGCTGCAGAACGAATACGTGAGACTGGCGGCATGGACGTGTCTCTGCGGATGCATAAACGCCGACTTCTTCCTGTCGGAAAACAAAACGGCAAAAGCAATAACATTGGTCCTGAGCATAGCGTGCGACGCTATACTGATATGGGACATATACCAAATCATTACAGCATGACGATAAAAGAAGCACAAGAGACCGTAGAAAAATGGATAAAGACGTATGGAGTGCGCTATTTCTCGGAGCTCACGAATATGGCTTGTCTCACTGAGGAGGTGGGCGAACTGGCTCGCGTGATGGCACGCACCTACGGCGACCAGAGCTTCAAGAAGGGAGAAAAACCAAACCTGGGCGAAGAGATGGCAGACGTGTTGTGGGTACTAATATGCCTTGCCAACCAGACGGGCGTGGACCTGACGGAGGAACTGCAGAAGAGTCTGGAAAAAAAGACACAGAGAGACCACGACAGACACCGCAACAACCCCAAGCTGAAGTCGGCTTCTGCCCCACCCGACAACGGACAGAAAACGGAAAAGGAATAAGGAAACAGAATAGGAAACAGAATAAAAACAACTTTATTATGATGACAGAAAAAGAAACACCAAAGACTGAGAGCACCCTGAAAGCAGCTACACCAAAGGCGAGCAAATATGAAGAGGCTCTGAGCAAGTATAATACAAACCTCGACGACAACGAGGTGCGCGAGGCTGTGAAGAAGATCATCACGGAGAAAGTGCATGAAAACGACAACCTGGACGTGAAGAGATTCCTCATGGGAAGCATCGAACTGACAACCCTGAAGACCACTGACTCTGAGGAGAGCGTACTGGCTTTCACAGAGAAGGTGAACGAGTTTGACGAGGCGTTCGGCGACCTGCCACACGTAGCCACAATCTGCGTATATCCTTGCTTTGCAAAGGTGGTGAGCGAGACTCTCGAAGTGGATGGCGTTGAGGTGGCTTGCGTATCGGGCAGCTTCCCGTCATCACAGGCTCTCATAGAAGTGAAGGTGGCTGAAACTGCACTCGCCGTGAAGGATGGAGCTACGGAAATCGACATCGTAATGCCGGTGGGCAAGTTCCTTAGCGGCGACTACGAGGGCGTTGCCGACGATATCAGCGAGATGAAGTGTGCATGTGGCGACAAGCCGATGAAGGTGATTCTGGAGACGGGCTGCCTGAAGACCGCCTCTAACATCAAGAAGGCTTCAATCCTCGCCATGTATGCCGGCGGAGACTATATCAAGACATCCACAGGTAAACTGGAGCCTGCTGCCACACCGGAGGCTGCCTACGTGATGTGTCAGGCTATCAAGGAGTATTATGACGAGACTGGCATCCAGATCGGTTTCAAGCCGGCAGGAGGCATCAACAGCGTGATGGACGCCCTCATATATTACACCATCGTGAAGGAGGTGTTGGGCGAGAAATGGCTTACAAACAAGTGGTTCCGCCTCGGCACCAGCCGCCTCGCCAACATGCTGCTCAGCGAAATCGAAGGACAACAGATAAAGTTCTTTTAAAACCCAATCGGTCATTAAGACTAAAACAGACAGGTAGACAAGGAAGCGAACGGTTTCCTTGTCTACTTGCCAACAATAAATATCAACATTTTAAATCACAAGATTATGAAAAGAATTGTACTCATTTCATCTGCCATGATGGCGTTAGGCACCATCACAGCAAGTGCACAGATGCCAAAGCTGAATGCTGGCATCATGTCGAAAATCAAGTCTGCCATGGCTAAAGTTATCAAGAAAGAGTCAACCATCGTGGGTAATGTAGCCACAACGGGCATGGATCTGAAGACCACAAGACCCTGCAAGACCACGAGCTACGACTATGTAAACGGAGCGTGGCAATGGGACGACACCACACAGACAGAATACAACAGCAAGGGATATGTCACGGCAACGGTGACAGAAGACGGTGACGGCAAAATCAGAACCGAGAACACCTACGACGACAAACTGGATGGCTTCGTGACCAAGGTGACGGAATATACATGGGATGCCGCCACCAGCACATGGACAAACCCAACGGTTGTGATGTCGGTGGAACTGACCCGCGACGAAAAGGGACACGTGAGCTCAGAGGAAATATACATCCTTAACGAAGAAACCAACAAGTTGGAGAGAGAGGGAAATTTCTCATTTACATATAACACAGAGACCGGTATACTCGAATACGTTTCTACCTATTTGGAAATAGAGGATGAAGAGACGGGAAAGAACACCACGTTGCCAGTGACTCTGAATATAAAGAAATGGTATAAATACAATGAGAACAAGCTCTTCACCTTCGATCTGGACAATATAGAAGACCTCTTGAACAACAGGGACAACATGATAGAGAGAGCTATAATGAGCGTTACAATCAACGAATTCCCCGTACCGGTAATTATAACCGGCGAATATACCGAGAACAAAAGCACCATCAACTTCGGTGTAATAATGATGACCGGCAGCGTGTCAAATGAGAAACTTGACGACTATGGCAGTAATGTAACTACAATAAAGATAGATGAAAATGAAGGTAATAGCATGACGCAGACCATCACGAAGACCAACAACGAGCATGGCGACTGCATTAAGGTAGTGAGTGAAGAGTCCAACACTACAAATACCACTGGTGCAAAAGCTGCCGGCATCGGAGATATCGACACGGATATGGAGGGCAACTACACCCTGACCATGGACTACGAATATCTGGAGACTACAAGCAAACCGGCATACGACTTCATGACCGGCAACAACGGTTTCATCAAGAAGAGCATGGTGGTGAACAGACTTGACGCACAGACGAATACTTTCTCACCTATACAGAAAGTGACATACGACGAGTATGTTGACTATGTATCAGGCGCTACCGGCATCGACAAGGTGACAGAAAATGCCTCTGAGAACCAAAACAAGACGTTCTATAGGCTCGACGGCACTAAGGTGGGTAACCAACTGAACAGCGGCGAGAAAGGCGTTTATATCGTAAAAGAAGGCGACAAGACGTATAAAGTGGCAAAATAAAATGATTGCCATACAATAAGAATAGCATAATGCTACAATATATAAGGCGCATCAGGAATCGGTCCGGATGCGCCTTTTATATTTGTTTTAAACCAAATCGGTAATTAGGGGTTGCTTGATTCTTGGTATTTTAGAAAGGTGGATTTTACTTCTTCCTGCGTATCACATAATCGAGATAAGCCACAAGACTCTTTCTTAGAACCTCAGAACGGACATGGGTATCAATGAAACGGATTGCTTCGGCATGGAAGTTCCACATCTGTTTCTCGGCATAGTCGATACCACCGTTTCGCTTGGCGAAATCCACAAGCAGAGCTATCTCATCAGCAGTCGCCGTGCGTTGCTTCACCTTATAGGCGAGGGCAGTCATCGCTTCGTCGCATACGGTGTTGAGGGCATAGATTACGGGCAGGGTCAACTTACCCTCTGCCATATCGTTGCCCGTAGGCTTACCGATATCCGAAGAGTCGTAATAGTCGAAAATATCATCACGTATCTGGAATATAATACCAAGATCTTGTCCGAATTTCTTCGCACTTTCTATCTCCTGTTCACTGGCTCCTGCCGACAAAGCTCCGATAGCGCAGCATGCCTCGAAGAGAGCTGCCGTCTTCTGCTTAATCACC
>OLWT01001743.1_pt1 | contig 10519 bp, 10 predicted proteins | sample 1674001 | NCBI WGS metagenome assembly OLWT01 (sample SAMEA103958137, study PRJEB25191) | human gut metagenome | biome: human-associated habitat [ENVO:00009003]; feature: intestine environment [ENVO:2100002]; material: feces | place: Germany | collected 2013/2015 | reverse complement strand
CAGCCGCCGAAGCGGTGCTTAAGCCGTAAGGCGGGAATTGTGCGGTGTTGCCTTATATAAAGCAAAAGCGGCGGCGTACCGTTCCCGGCACGCCGCCGCTGCACCCCTGCTGTTAAATGCGCGCAGGGAAAACAGGTACAGGCTGCCGGAGCAAACTGCACATGCACATCATCATACCATCACGGCGTTCTGCGGTTTTCATTCTGACAGCACTTCCTTTCCCTGCTGAACCAGCACCTTTGTGGTGCGGCACATTTGTTTTTTGCTATGGCGCAAGTATAGCCCCATTTGGCGCGGTTGTCAAGCGTATTTGTACATTTCAGCATTTTCCTATAAGTTTAGCAGGTTTGTAGAGTGTAAAATCTGCAATATGTCAGAAAATCGCCGTGGCCCGTCCCGCCTGGCAGCGCCAAAGGCTTGCCGCACGGGCAAAAATCTGCTATGATAAAGGCATCAGACATCAGGAGGCATTAACACCGTGAAGTTTTCAACCAAGGACCGCTATGCATTGCTTTTGATGGTGGAACTGGCCAGCGCCACCCCCGGGGAGTATCTGCCCCTTAAAGCAGTCAGCGATAATCAGGGCATCAGCGTAAAATATCTGGAGCAGATCGTTGCCCCGTTAAGCAAAGCCGGCCTTGTAGAAAGCGGCCGCGGCAGCCAGGGCGGCTACCGGCTCAGCCGCTCTGCCGCCCAGATCACTGCGGGCGATATCCTGCGCGCGGTGGAGGGCGAGATTGTCCCCGTTCCCTGCCTTGCCACTTCCGCAGAAAGCTGCCCCCACCGCGCCCAGTGCGAGACCCTGGGCTTTTGGGAAGGGCTGAACCAGGTCATTAACCAGTATATTGACAGCGCCACGCTGGAAAAGCTCAGCAGCGAATATCTTTCCCATTAAGGCACATAATAAAGAGAAAGCGCACGTACCTGCTATCATTACAGGTACGTGCGCTCTTGTTATTTCCTGTTCTTTTGTTTTCCGGCATTATGCTTCGGGGGTACTATCGCTGTTTTCGGATGCCCAGTCGGGGGTATCTCCCGATCCGCTGGTGCCGGAATCTGCGGGCGCATCAGGGGCCGGAGCTTCCGTTGCGGTGGGTTCCTGGGTCGGTTCCTGCGTTGCAGCATTGGGGTCCTGTGCGCCGCAGCGGGTGCAGTAGCCGTTCTGGAAGTCATGCCCCAGGGCATTCACATACTCGCTCTTATAATCCTTGCTGGAATCCTCATTGCAGTGGTAGTAGGTGTAGCCCTGCTCCGTGCAGGTGGGGGCGATGATCTCACTCCAATAGGTGTATTCCGGGTCCGGGGTCGCGGTGGCATAGCTGCCGCTGGTGCCGTCTGCCCAGTCGGGTCCATTGGAAGAACTGCTGTCGCTGGCATCTTCATCGGGAGCTTCAGTGGTTTCGGGCGCTATGGCAGCGGTGGTGCTGGACACAATGTTGCTCGCAACCGAAACATCCTTATCCCCCGTATGGGTAGGCACGGCGGTCAGGGCCGGGCGGGTATCCTCGGTAATGTAACTGTGGGTGCGGATGTAAGTAAACAGCGCATCCATGGCCTGCTCGGTCAGGTGGATACCATCACTGCTCAGCACATAGCCGCTTTTGGCATAGCCAGTGGAGCTGTCCTTCAGCACCTCGGCGCTGTTCAGGAACTTCCAGCCGTTATCCTGGCACATTTGCACCAGGGCTTTGTTGTATTCATCTACCTGGGTCTGGGTCAGGTTCTGATTGGAATGCTGCTGGCCCAGCGGCGGAATAGCGTTCACAATGATATCCACACTGGGGTAAGCATCCTGCACAGCCTTGATGCCCTTGGCGTAATCGCTGGCAAAGCTGGAAGCGCTGTAGCTGGAGCTTAAATCGTTGGTGCCAAAGGTCAGGATCACGCGGCGGGGCTGCATCAGGGCAACCGCTTCCGGCATCGTCTTGTAACCGCTGTAACCCTGGAACTGCACGCAGGCATACGTTGCCAGGGATTTGCCGGACATACCTACCGAGCCAATGGCATTATCATAACTGCAATAATTGAAAATGCGGTACATGCGGGCGGTGTTGGAATCGCCAAGGAAGAGTGTTTCGTCCACATAGCTCTGGCCCGCATCGGCGCTTTCTTCCAGAATGGTGGAGCTGTACTTGTTGGTATCGATCGTATTTTGGTTTTTATCATAGCTGCTGTCCGCCACAAGGGGTTCCTGGGTGGCGGCGGAATCCGCTGTGTTATCATTCTGCCGTGTGGTGCTGCCCAAGCCGCGCACAATAAAGAACGCTGCCCCCACGGTGATGAGCACCGCTGCAAAGCACAGCACCAACACCAGATACATTTTTTCTTTTACATCCATCCCGGCACGGGTCGTTTGTTTTGCCATGATATTTCCTTTCCGTTCCTGGCAGGGTTGCCTGGTATCTATCAGGGGTGTAATGCCCTTGTGGCAACACCGCACAATTCCCGCCTTACGGCTTAAGCACCGCTCCGGCAGCTGCGGCACGGCATCTGCGTTGCCAAAATGCTCGATAAGACATCCAGTATTATCTGCGCTTTTGGCTTGGCATCTGCCGCACCTCGCTCGCCGTATCGGCACTTAGAATTATGCGGTATTGCCCTTGTATTTTCTGACCTCAATACATAGGTTCTATTTTACACCATTTTGCGCTTCAGCACCAGTGGTTTCCGTTTTTTTCATATTTTGCACAAAAATGGCACCTGCCATTTGCGGCAGGTGCCATTCAGGTAATATATTTTATCGCTTATTTTCCATGGCTGCGTTTATTCTGGTTTATCGGCTGCGGGCAGCAGGTTTGCTTTGCGCAGAGCGGGCACCAGCGCCAGGAACAGCACCACAGCGCACACGGTGGACAGCAGAGAGTTGATCAGGGTAACGCCGCTGGTGATCTTGGCCACAGTGGAAGCCAGGTCAGCCTCTTGACCAAAGATATAGCGGTTACGGAAGTAGCCCAGGAACGGGTCGGTGAACACATTGACCAGCAGGCCACTGAATGCAGAGCCGATAACGGCAACGTAATACTTAACGCCGTCCGCTGCGCTGAGATCCTGCAGCTTGAACACCTTGTGAGCAAACACGCCGCAGACAATGCCGATGATGAATTTAAGGATAAAGGTGGTGATGGCATAGCCCGGATCACCGGCCATGATATCGGCCAAAGCAAGGCCGATGGCACCAGCCAGGCCGCCGGAAACGCCGTCCAGCATCAGGGCGGTCAGTGCGGTAAAGGTGTTGCCCAGGTGGAAAGAAGAACCGGTGCCCAGCACGTTGGGAATGCGGAAAAACTCATACGCAACAAAGCTGAGCGCAGCCATAATACCGATGGTTGCAATTTTTTGGGTGGTGAATTTGGTTTTGCTGAGTGCAGCGATCAGGATACCGAGCGCCACAACAACGAACAGCAGGAGCCACATAACAGCAGTAGACATGGATGATACTTCCCCTCATTTTGCTATTTTCCCCGTTCCTTTGTAGTCTATTTACTTGACAAAGGAAACCGCTTGGGATATGCTCTATTATAATCTTATCTGGCATGATATAAATGGCCAGTAAATTTATTTTTTATGGTGCCAGATTATAAAACGTAAGGGGAACCGCCATGATTGAACTGCATCCTGAAAAAAAAATGCCGCTGTATGAGCAGCTCTATAACGCACTTGCGCAGGATATCCGCTCCGGTGCCTTGCAGCCGGGCAAGGCTTTGCCGGGGCGGCGCACCATGGCGGCCCAGCTTGGCATCAGCACCAACACAGTGGATACTGCCTATCAGATGCTTGCGGCGGAAGGGCTGGCCGTCACCCGGCCCCGCAGCGGCTTTTTTGTTCAGGAAACCGGCGGCATGCTGCACACCCGCCCGCAGCACAGCGTGGTTCCCGCCCCAAAAGCCACACCAAAAAATACAGTCAGCAATCAAGACGATATTTTATACGATTTGTCAACCGGCAGTATAGATACTTCCCTCTTTCCTGCCCGCAGCTGGGGGCGCATCCAAAAGGAACTGATGTACCAGCGGCCGGAGCTGCTGCAGCGGGGTGATATGCAGGGGGATGAAAACCTGCGCGCCCAGATTGCCGCCTACCTTGGCGAATACCGCGGCGTGGACTGCACAGCGGATCAGGTCGTGGTCGGGGCCGGGGTGGAGTACCTGCTGGGCTGCCTGGCACACCTGTTTGCGGGCAGCACCGCCGCGGTGGAAAACCCCGGCTACAGCCGCACCCGCGCCGTACTGGAAAACAACGGCATCCCCTGCGTACCGGTGGAAATTGACGAAAGCGGTCTGCCGATCCGCGCGCTAGAGCAAAGCGGAGCCAACCTGTGCTATGTTACCCCCAGCCACCACTTTCCCACCGGCGTTACCATGCCGGCCCCCCGGCGCGCGCAGCTGTTAGCCTGGGCCGCCGCCAAACCAGGGCGCTTTATCCTAGAAGATGACTATGACTCAGAGTTCCGCTTTGCCACCCGCCCACTGCCCAGCTTACAGGGCATGTCCGGCGCCAACGGGCCGGTGGTGTACCTGACCACCTTTTCCAAAAGCCTTGCCCCCGGCATGCGCATTGCCTGCATGGTGCTGCCGCAGGGGCTACTGGAACGCTACCAGAGCGATTTTTCCATGTACGCCAACACCGTCAGCCGATATGAGCAGCAAACACTGTGTGATTTCATGGCCAATGGTTATTTTGCCCGCCATATTGCCCGGATGCGCCTGACCTACAAGCGCCGGATGGAAGCCTTTGCCGCCGCCCTGCACGCCGGGCTGGACCCGGATTTAACGCTGACGGGGGCACACTCCGGTCTGCATTTTTTGCTCACATTACCGGGCGCGGGCGGTGAACAGGCCATGGTGCAGGCCGCGGCCAAACAAAGGGTGCGGCTGAAAGGCTTGAGCGAATATTATATGCAGGATGCCGCTCATTGCCGCCCCGATACTGTGGTAGCGGGCTATTCCGGCCTGCAGGCGGAGGACATTCCCGCCGCGGCGGCCGCGTTGGGCCGGGCGTGGCGGCAAATGTCACACTCCATCATTTAATAGGCACGATACAATGTAGGCCCGTCCGGGAACGCCGACCCCTACAAATAATTTATTCGCACATCATAAATTTTGCACGGGTAATACAGCCAAGCTACGGCGGGGTCAGGTGACCCCGCCCTACCGGGCAATTTGCGGCGTTATTCCCCTGCTCCCATCCTCAGCACCTCCTGCACCGTCTGCTGCCCGTTTTCCGTCAGGGCAAGCTCCCCTTCGGGGCGGCTGGTGAAGCTGGGCAGGGCGGTTTCCACTACCAGTGCGGGGACGGTGCTGAAATAGTTGAATACACTTTCCAGCGTGTTCCAGTCCTGCGCCTGCAAATCCGTTAAAATGCGGGCACTGGCCTGCCGTGCCTGGCCTGGCAGGGCGGCAAGCTGCTGGGGGTTTTGGCGGAATAAGGCCGCGGTGTAAGCTGCCAACAGCCGGGCTGCTCCGGCATCAGTCTGCTCTGCCCCCAAATCACGCAGAGCGGTCTCGGCAGTGGCAGCCTCGATTTCTGCCACAAAGTTCTGGTGGGGGTCTGTATCCTCCTGCAACGCGGCCATATCCAGCCGCACGGTGGTGCCCTGCTCCCAAAAGCTGGCATAGCAGCTGGGCGTGGCCGCAAGGTAGTGTTGCGGGGCGGTACCAAGGGTATCCCCCAGCAGCTGAGCTGCCCGTGCCGGGCCAGCCGCCAGATAAGCTGCGGCCAGCGTTGTGGTGCCGCTGGGGGCGGCAAGCTGCATGTTGCCGGGCAAGCCGCACAGAGTCAGCGTGGCGGCAGGGGCATCCATGCGCAGCAGGATAAATTCGGGTTCCTCTTTCTGCACCGCCAACAACAGGCTGCCCATATAGCGGGACGCCGGGTCTACCTGCACTGCCGTGCCCGCCGCATTGGCGCGGCGCACGCGCTCCTGCATCTGGCGCTGCATGGCAAAATACTCCACCAGCCCAACCATGGGCAGCAACAGCAGCAGGGTAAGCGCCAACGCGCTGAAAAATAACCGTATCCGCATAAAACACACTCCTTTGCCGCATACTGTAATTACAGTTTAGGCCGCCGGAACGCAGCTTAAACCCAACGCAAAACAAAGGAGTGTTTGCCCATGCTTCATCGCCCTTACGGCCCACGTGGCGCGGAAAGTGAAGACCCCGAATTTTGGACCGACCTGACGCGGAACAGCGACTTTTTGCCGGAGCCCGGCATTGTCAACCCGGTGCTTCGCAGCGCCCAGGAACCTTATACCCCTGCCGATGCCCACCAGGACCGGCAGACCATTGACGACGAAAACCTTGCCAGCCACAACGACCCGCTTGGCAGCTGGACCGGCGTTCCCGACCAGGCGGACGAAATGCCGACCCAGGACCAGGACGACCTGTAACCACACATAAAATAACAGGCACAGCCTTTTGCCGCATTGCGGCGCGTAAGGTTGTGCCTGTTGTTTTTAGGCAATACCGCACAATTCCCGCCTAACGGCTCAAGCACCGCTCCGGCGGCTGCGGCACGGCATCTGCGCTTTTGGCTTAGCATCTGCCGCACCTCGCTCGCCGTATCGGCACTTAGAATTATGCGGTATTGCCTTTACTTTTTGTTCCATTATACCCGGCGGTAAGCAAGGAAGCGGAAGCCGATTTCGGTCGTCAGGCTCTGCTTTGCCGCAAGGCGGAGTGCCCCGACGTGCGGGGTTTTCCAGAAATAGGGGGTCATGGCAAACAGGTTGCGGATCTGGTCGCCCTCCACCGTGATGGTATCCGTCACGGTGCGCTCTCCGATCAGGGTAAAGCCGGAGTATTCTGTCTGCTGTTCTGCGTTTTCATACGGCTCATCGTACAGAACTTCTTTCAACCCGTACAAATGCCGTGCCGTTGGCACTGCGTACAGCAGCACACCGCCGCTGCGCAGCACCCGGCAGAACTCCTGCCCGGCAAAGGGTGAAAAGATGTTCAGCAGAACATCCGCCCAGCCATCCCGCACCGGGGCGCTGAAGCTGCCGCCCACCGCAAAAGCAGCTTCCGGCAGTAGCTTTGCCGCAAGGCGGATGGCATCCTTGGAAAGGTCGAACCCGGCCAGTACGCAGGGACGGCCCTGGGCGGCAAAGGCATCATACACCACGCGGTCATAGCTGCCTTCGCCGCAGCCGGCATCCAGCAGGTGGGTCTCACCGCATTCGGGTGCGTATTCCAGGCAGAGCTCGGCCAGCGCTTTCTGGAACGGGGCATAATACCCCGCCTGCAAAAAGGCACGGCGGGCGCGCACCATGGCTTTGCCGTCACCGGGGTCCGCCGCATGGCGCTTCTGGATGGCCAGCAGGTTGACATACCCTTCCTTGGCCATATCATAGCTGTGGCCCTGGGGGCAGCGCAGCGAGGTTCCCAGCGGCATCAATGCGCCGCCGCACACCGGGCAGCGCAGGGCCGCTGCCGCCTGCGGGGTCATTCGTCATCCTCCGCCGGAACCAGATTTTCCGCCGGAACGGACAGCAAGTGGAACTCTGGCACCAGCTCCGGCAGCGGACCTTCGCCCGCAATGGGGGCGGTAGCTCCGCCGTGGGCGGCCATATACTCTTCAAAGTTGGCAAACTTCTGTTTGGGCGGGCGGCGGGAAATCATCTCCAGGCCCGGATCTTCCTCTCGCGGTTCACGGTTCACCCGGCTGCGGGGGGCTGGCTGCGGGGCGCGCCGCGGCGGGCGCGGCGGTTCCGGTGCAGGGGCTGCGGGGGCACGGCGGGCAGCATTGCGCTGCGGGGGCTGCGCGACAGGTTCCTGCGGCGGGCGGCGGGGGCTTTTGCTGCCCGCGCGGGGGTTGGCCGTTCAGCTGCGGAGCCACAGGGCGGGCCTGATTGGCATTATTGGGGCGTGCAGGGCGCTGGGCCGGTTTGAGGGCAGCGGGCTTTGCCGCATTGCTGCGGTTGTTCGGGGCTGCCTGCCGGGGCGGGCAGGGGCGGGATGCATCTTTGGGCTGTGGGGTCCGCGGGGCGGGGTTCTGGGCCGGGGCATCCCCATGGGGGGTGTGGCGGCGGCGACGGCGGCGCGCTGCTGTGGACTGAGCATCGCGCACGGCGGGCTCAGCGTTTTTTTCGTTGTTCGGCATAATTGGCTCCCTGTATCGTCAGTCCGGCATGGTCAGACTGCGGCATTCATTATAGTAACGTTTTTCCTCGGCATGGCCCATGCTGAAAGTCTTGCGCGGCAGCACGCCGCCCAGCACAACACCTTTGAACAGGTCTGCTTTGGCAAAGTCCGGCATCAGCAGGGCTGTGGCCGGTTTGGCGGGGTCTGCAGCCATGGCGCGGGCAGCCGCGGCACCGTGGATGTAATCCACCGTCACGCCGGGGTTCTGGGCCAGATAATCCCCAATAAAATGTTCCGTGGTGCCCACGGCCAGCGGGTCCGGGGCGTTGGCGGCGTCAAAGGTGATCTCTGCACCGGCACCGGCCAGCACGATATGCTGGTCGCCGCCCTGGAGGGCTGCGCCGTGCTGTTCCAACCAGCTGCCAAAGTCTGCGGCAACGGTGTTGGCGTCCACGCCAAACAGCACACGGTGGATGGGCTCAATCTCAATCGCCGGGGAATGCACGTTGCACACTTCCGCCAGGCACCAGCGCGCCGGGTGGGTCTGCTGCTGTTCCGGCGGCAGGGTGGGTTTCAGTTCTTCCCAATAGGCTTTTGCTGTGGCAAGGGAATGGTTGCCATCACCAACCGCCAGCGTCATGGGGGGCTGGCCGGCTGCGGCAGGCCAGCGTGCGGCAAAAGCAGCGGCATCGCCAAGGTTTGCCAGCGCAGTGTTGATCTGCTCCACCAGCGCGGGGTCCTCCACGGCCCAACCGGCCAGGTGGCCGCCGTTCAGCATCAGCGCGCCATCATACAGCAGCGGCAGCTCCGCCTTATGGGCGGCAATGGGTTCAATCAGGGTACAGGCTTCATCGTCGGCCAACATCATCACATGCGGGGTTTCCAGCTGGGCCCCGCGGCGGATCTTGAGCCGGGGCGGGATGCGCGCCACCACTGTGCTCTCGCTGGGGCGGATGGCGGGCTTGCTGCCTTTTTTAAAGCTGTACTGTTCCAGGTCCACAGCACCAACCAGACCCTGGCGGATGGTACCGTCCATCTGGGTGCGCTCCACATACACATAGCCATGTACACAGCGGGTCAGCAGGTTATCGCGGTAATCCTGCATGGCCGCACGGATCGCTGCAAGGCGCGATTCTTCCTGCGGGGTTCCAAGGTAAGCTTCCGGCAGAACAATGTGCAGGGTGCTGGGTTTACCCTTTGCCAGTTCCTCCGCTTTCTGCCAGTATTCCGGCTGGGAGGTAAACTGATCCACCGCAATGCAGGCCCACGGGTCCAGCGGGGTCGCTGCACCGGGCAGCAGGATATCAGCAGGGACAAAACAATTCTGCATGGTAATCACTCCTCTTTCACGGATGCCGTTTTTTACGTCCGGGCGCGGCTCAATCCACAGTGCCAACCAGCCCGTAAATTGCCAACGAGAGAATGCCGATATAAATCAGCACACTGGGCAGGCCGCGGAATATATGTGGGATATCTTTGCTGCGCAGCCGGCGGCGGCCTTCATCCACCACCAGCACAGCGACCAGGTAGCCCACGCCGCTGCCAAAGCCGAAGCCGATGGACTGCAGCAGGTTATAGTTCTGGCTGGCTGCAACCAGCAGGGTGCCCAGCACGCAACAGTTGAAGGTTGCGCCGGGCAGCTGTTCGCGGCAGGCATCGCGGCTTTTGGGGAACAGGCCCAACAGCAGCCACACAATGCCCATAGCGATCAGTGAGCAGTTCAAAAATACCAGCGGGCGCAGGGCGTTGACCGACAGCCAGCCGGGCAGCACCTTTGCCAAAGCGGGCAGCGTTAAGCTTTGGGCAGCCCAACCCATGGGGGCGCTGATGGTCTGTACCAGAATGATGGGAATGCAGTACTGCCATGTGCTGATTTTGGGGTCGTTGACCAGCTTGTTCAGTCGGGAAACGCCCAGCGCGCGGAAGAACACTGCATTCTCCGCAAACACAGCCATGACGGCGTAGGTCAGGAACTGCGCCACAGCCTGCAAAACGGAAAGCTCAGCGCTTGCGTTTATTGCCATACAGATGACGCACCTCCTCGATCTTATAATGCACATAGGCACCGCCGATGGCGGTCCACACGGCGGCAATCAGGCCAATGATGATAAACCCGGTGCCCGGCTGGTCGGCCAGCGGCAGCGGAGCCACGGGAAATACCACGTTGCCGAACACGGTGCCTTCCGCCAGCAGTTCACGCACAACCCCCACCAGCAGCACCGAAAAGCAGATACCAATGGTATTGTTGATGCCGCGGCGGAACGCCTCGCCCACCGTTTCCAGGTCGTTGGATTCCATACGTTTGATCACGGCGGGCTCCACTACCAGCATGGGCAGATAGATCCCCAGCAGCGAAAGATCCGCCCCAAACAGGTTGTACAAAATGATATAAGCCGGGACATACACAATAGCGGCAGCGTAAGAGTATACCACACCGC
>OLWT01001726.1_pt1 | contig 10584 bp, 7 predicted proteins | sample 1674001 | NCBI WGS metagenome assembly OLWT01 (sample SAMEA103958137, study PRJEB25191) | human gut metagenome | biome: human-associated habitat [ENVO:00009003]; feature: intestine environment [ENVO:2100002]; material: feces | place: Germany | collected 2013/2015 | reverse complement strand
TACCGCACGCTCTCGGGCGACCGCGAGCAGGTCGGGCTGCACTACCGCTCGGAGCTGAACGAGCGGCCGTTCGGCGAGATCCTGCTCGCCGCGCGGCAGAAGGACCTGGCCAACGAGTTCACCACCGCGGGCATTCACCGCGACGACCTGGTGCTCCGCATCGGCGGCTACCCCCTGCGCAAATACGGCTCGCAGGGACAGCAGAAATCCTTCCTGATCGCCCTCAAGCTGGCGCAGTACGCCATCGTGGCCCGCAGCAAGGGCGAACGGCCGCTGCTGCTGCTCGACGATCTGTTCGACAAACTCGACGCCGGCCGCGTCGAACAGCTCATCCGGCTGGTCGGGGACGACGGTTTCGGACAGATCTTCATCACCGACTGCAACCCGACGCGTCTGCGCACCATTCTGGACAAAACAGGCGACGACTACTCGCTCTTCACGGTCGAAAACGGAGGTATCGTGCGATGAAACGAAGCAAAACGGTCTCCGTCGGCGAATTGCTCGACGAATTTTTCCAGCGTCCTTACGTCGCCGCCAAAGTCGCCGAAGGACGGCTGCGCGACACCTGGCGTGAGATCGTCGGTCCGGCAGCCGACGCCGAAACCACCGAGCTGCGGCTCGAAAATCACATTCTGCACGTCCGTATCCGCTCGAGCATCCTGCGCAACGAACTTTTCTACCAGCGCGAAGCCCTGGCCGCCGAAATCAACCGCCGCTCGAAAATCCGACTGGTCAATGCAGTCATCATCCGGTGAGATTCATCTTTTTTCTTCGCGGCGGCTCTACAATTCTCGGCAGATATTGGCATTATTCAAAGAAAAAATGTATTTTTGCACGTTAGAAGCGAAAATTCAAACTAAAACTGCATATTTCTATGACAAAGCAAAACGAGCAGGAAGCACTCGGCACGGCAATAAACAAAACCGAGATGTTTTTCGAGAAAAACAGCAAATCGCTGGTCATCGCACTGCTGGCCCTTTTCGTTCTCGCCGCAGCCATCTTCGGTTACCGCGCCTTGATCTCACAGCCCCGCGAGCGTAAGGCGGCCGAGATGATCGCTCAGGCCCAGTACCGGTTCGAATCGACCACCCCCGAATACCAGCTGGCTCTCGAAGGTGACGCCAACGGCCCCGGATTCCTCGATGTCATCGACCAGTACGGTTCCACGCGTGCAGGCAACCTGGCCAAGCACTATGCCGGCATCTGCTACCTGCGTTTGGGCGATCTGGACAACGCGGCCGCCTACCTGGCAAAATACAAACCGGCCAAAGGCATTCCGGCACAGATCGTCAATGCCCAGAACATAGGTCTGCAGGGCGATATCGCTGTCGAGAAGGGCGATTATGCCGCAGCGATCAAACTGTTCGAGAAGGCAGCCAAGGTTTCGGACAATAACCTGACGGCCCCGATGTACTTGCGTAAAGCGGCTCTGGCAGCCAATGCCTTGGGCAACAAAGAGCAGGCACTCGGATTCGCCCAGCGGATTCAGAACGAATTCCCTGCATCGGCCGAAGCACAGAATGCAGAAAAACTGATGGGTACGATCCAGCAATAACGCGAAACACCCGAATCCAAGCATGTCAACCAAGCATCACAACCTTTCGCAGTTGGACGCCCCGCTGCCGTCGGCAGCCGATATGAAGTTCGGCATCGTCGTAGCGGAGTGGAACCGGGAAATCACGGAAGCCCTGCTCGAAGGAGCGGTCCAAACCCTCCGCAGCGCCGGATGCAGCGACCTGAATATTCAGATCAAATACGTCCCCGGCACTTTCGAACTGACCCTCGGGACCCAGTTTTTCGCCGAATATACGGACGTGGATGCGGTGATCGCTCTGGGCTGCGTCGTTCAAGGTGAAACCCGCCATTTCGATTTCATCTGCCAGGGCGTGACACAGGGTATCACCCAGTTGCAGATACAGTGGAATATGCCCGTAGCATTCGGCATCCTGACGGTGAACGACCAGCAACAGGCATTCGACCGCGCGGGCGGAAAATACGGAAACAAGGGCAACGAAGCGGCGGCGGCGGCCATTCAGATGGTCAAACTGCAAACCGACATGGAAGCTGCATCGCCCAACACGGTTCCCGACCGCAAAAACATCAATTAAGCGAATTTTTCTTGTATAAAAGTATTTTTCCGATTCAGCCGGACTTGTAGAGAAGTCCGGCTGAATTTTTATATGCGCATTCACTTACCGATAAGACGAAGGCAGATATTTTTCGCTCCGGCCCCTCTCGAAAAAAAGGAGGCAGAGGAAAAATACGCAACCATTGGCTCTGCCTCCCCAGCCACAAGATAGAATCGGATATACAGTTCCGATCGCAAACCGCAACGGTAAATTTGCAAAGACTCGACATCGCAGGCTACCGAACATAAATCGTCCTAACACCGATAAGCTGCGATCCTTACAAAGAATCCCCTCTTTGCTGACGCAGATATTCCTTGTATTGCTCCATATATTCCTCCCAGATTTTCTGGTCCACTACCTTGCAATCCACGAACCGGCCTTCTTTGTATTTAGCCCGGATGAACGCCCCTTCTCCTTTATTGACCTTCGCGAGTTCATCTTCACTCTCCACTTTAAAAGTCAAGGTGTCGAAAAAGTGATCTTCTCCCCGCAACTCGATATAATAATAGTAGTGAGTAACAGTCACCCAGTCGATAAGCATCCACTTCCAATCCCGCTCCTCGTCCCTCACCAGATCAGCGACAATCCCCAAAATCAGCATCTCCTGACCGTCATAGGTGTTATCGAAAACCACAGGATTCTTACTATGCTCTTCAATAAGGTTATCGGCCGAATAGGTAATTCCCTTCATATAGGACTCGAAATTTTCCCCAAACAGCTCGTCCACATAATCGACATCTTCATTCTCTATCAACCTGTGAGCATCATAAGATTTCTGGGATAACTTATCATATACGGAGTTTCCGATACAGGTTCCCTCCATATCAAAACTTTTATACCATATCAATGGCCCGAAAAAATCCGCATAGGAATACAACGAGCAATCGCCATTAATACTGCAAACAACCTCGACTTCATTTTCCGTGACCGAAAATTCTTCAAGCGGAAAACTTCCAAGATAATGCCACTGCTCCGTATCTATACTATACAATGCCAAATCGTAATATCCGACATCAATATAAGAAGCGATAAAAATGGAACTGCTATTAGCCTCGAAATGCTCTACCATAATAAACCCGGCTCCCTGCTCCAAAATCGGATTCAGTTTTTTAGCATCATCCCGTAATAACTTCGAATACTTTTGGGTCTTGAGATCGTATTTTACGATATTATGGCATTTGTCACCAACCTCCGTTACAAATCCAAGATCTTCTTCATCGATATAAAAAATACAATGCCGATCCACATCCGTAAATGTAGCTATGACCCTTTCGGAAGGAATATCTTTCAAAAACTCTTCAGCCAACTGCCTGTATTTTTGTTCGCTGTTACACGACAACAGCAACCAGGCCAAGCCAATAATAGGTAGTATTTTTTTCATAAATTCATCTTTTCTGCGATTCCTGTAATTTAATTTCCGCTTCGATCAATTATAGGCAGATAAATTATTCCTCGTCTTCTTTCCTTTTATTTTTAACCATTACCATCGCAATAGCACCGCCTAAAAAACCGACAAAACCGCATGGAATACATACAAGAACAAATCCCCAAATGTCTATTGATGAAAATCCATCATCCCCCCAAAGCGCAATAAATGTGACGACAAAAAAGAAAATGAATCCCCAGGCAAAAGCTTTTTGCTTCATAAAAATAAGATTTGTACCGTATCGACTCCTACTACGATGGGTTACGGATAAAAAGAAAGTGTGGAGTCGTTCGTTTATCTGGCAGGAGGCTCTGGTAAGCCCAAGTACAAATAAACAATACCCCACACCGAATAGTCTATATCTGGATAATGATATATAACTACGCACGGTGATGAGTGTCGTATTGCCTATCCTTGTACTTTGAAATTTACCAGATTTCCTGCCAAGGATTAGCGAAACACTTTCACTAAACTAATATGTCGCCGCCCATACGGGCAGGCAGGACAAAGTTAGAAAATGTTTTTCAAATACGAACACCACGCGGGGTATTGTACGGACAAATTTCGCACGAAAGTTCCGGAAAATCAAGATTGACCCGACGAAAAGTTTATCGTTATTTGGGAACATATACCTCCATCTCTTCACCTGAATTCAGAAACGGGAGAAGCGATAAAAAACACGGGACGATGCCCATAAAGAAGAACTCAAAAAGACGACCGAAGAACAGCGCAGGAAATCTATACTAAAGAAATACAGGAAACCACGAAAACAACGACCGGGAAAACGGGATGCCTGGACAAATACAATACCGCTTATCCGGTGACAAACAGTAAGTATTTATACCACTTTTCACGAAAAGAATCCGGGAGGTTTGAACATCCCGACAATTATTTTTACTTTTGTGGACTACTGAAACGCATAATCTTAAAATCAAATAACGAACTCGTATGGTAGATATTTTTGAACGCCTCGAAAAGAATGCCGGAGGCCCTATCGGTATGTACATGGGCTATGCTCACGGGTACTTCGCATTCCCCAAACTCGAAGGAGAAATCGGTCCCCACATGACCTTCCGGGGACAGAAGATGCTGAACTGGAGCCTGAACAACTACCTGGGCCTGGCCAATCACCCCGAAGTGCGCGAAGCCGACGCCAAAGGTGCCGCCGAATTCGGCATGGCAGCCCCGATGGGCGCCCGCATGATGAGCGGTCAGACCAAATACCACGAACAGTTGGAGCGCGAACTGGCAGAGTTCGTCGGCAAACCCGACGCCTTCCTGCTGAACTTCGGCTACCAGGGCATGATCTCGATCATCGACTGCCTGCTCTCGCCGCGTGCGCTCGACGTGGTGGTTTACGATGCCGAAGCGCACGCCTGCATCATGGACGGTCTGCGTCTGTACAAGGGCAAGCGGTTCATGTACGCCCACAACGACATGGAGTCGTTGCGCCTGCAACTGAAACACGCCACCGAATTGGCTGAACAGCAGGGCGGCGGCGTGCTGGTCATCACCGAGGGCGTCTTCGGCATGAAGGGCGACTGCGGCAAACTGGACGAGATCGTGGCGTTGAAGAAGGAGTTCCCGTTCCGTCTGCTGGTGGACGATGCCCACGGATTCGGCACGATGGGCCCCGGCGGCCGCGGTACGGCGGCGCACTACGGCGTGGTGGACGGCGTGGACGTGCTCTTCAACACCTTCGCCAAGTCGATGGCCGGCATCGGAGCTTTCGTCTGCGGTCCCCGCTGGCTTATCAACCTGCTGCGTTACAACATGCGTTCGCAGCTCTACGCCAAGTCGCTCCCGATGCCGATGGTCATCGGCGCGCTGAAGCGTCTGGATCTGATCCGCAAGCACCCCGAATACCAGGAGAAGCTCTGGGAAATTACCCGTGCCCTGCAAGGCGGACTGAAGGAGAACGGATTCGAGATCGGTGTAACCCAGTCGCCCGTAACCCCCGTCTATATGAAAGGCGGCATCCCCGAAGCGACCAACCTGATCGTCGATCTGCGCGAGAAGCACAACCTCTTCTGCTCGGTAGTGGTCTATCCGGTGATCCCGAAAGGCGAAATCATCCTGCGCCTGATCCCGACGGCAGCCCACACGCTCGACGACGTGAAGTTCACGATCGAGGCGTTCAAAGCCATCCGCGACAAGCTCGAAAGCGGCTTCTACCGCGACAAACCGGTGCCGATGAAAGCCGATGAAGGATTTTCGGTGCGCTAAACCGACCTGTCCCATAAAAAATCCCCGCTGTAAAAACAGCGGGGATTTTTCACGAATACGAATATCTACCTGACAAAAGCGCTTCGCCTTTAGTTCTTGAAGGTCAGGCCATCGGCGTCGGCATCGATGACGATCGGATGCTCGCGATTGACATCGCCCGCCAAAATCCGCTTCGACAGATCGTTCACCACGTAACGCTGAATCGTACGCTTGACGGGACGTGCGCCGTACAACGGATCGTAACCTATGCGGGCGATCCACTCTTTCGCCTTCTTCGTATAGTCGAGCTCGATGTTGTTTTCCTTCAACAGTTTGCGGACTATATTCATCTGAATATCGACGATCCGCCCGATATCTTCGTGCGTCAGCGGCTCGAACATCACGATCTCGTCGATACGGTTCAGGAACTCGGGCTTGAGCTGCATCTTCAACTGCTCGATCACCTCCAGACGCGTCTTTTCAACCACTTCCGGCGAAATTTTATTGCCGTCGAAAGCCGGAGCGAAATTCTCCTGGATAACCTGTGCCCCCATGTTGGAGGTCATGATGATAATCGTATTGCGGAAATCGACCGTACGCCCCTTGTTATCGGTAAGCCGTCCGTCGTCGAGCACCTGCAACAGGATGTTGAACACGTCGGGATGCGCCTTCTCGATCTCGTCGAGCAGCACGACCGAATAAGGCTTGCGCCGCACGGCCTCGGTCAGTTGTCCGCCCTCGTCGTAACCGACATATCCCGGAGGCGCACCGACCAGACGCGACACGCTGTGACGCTCCTGGTACTCGCTCATGTCGATACGGGTCAGCATGTTGTCGTCGTTGAAGAGGAACTCGGCCAGCGCCTTCGCCAGCTCGGTCTTACCTACACCCGTCGTACCCAGGAAGATGAACGAGCCGATCGGCTTGCGGGGATCGTTCAGTCCGGCCCGCGAACGGCGCACGGCATCCGACACGGCGGCAATGGCCAAATCCTGACCGACTACGCGGCGATGCAACTCCTCCTCCATGTGGAGCAGCTTCTCACGCTCGGAAGCCAGCATACGCGAAACGGGAATCCCCGTCCAGCGGGATACCACCTCGGCCACATCCTCAGCATCGACCTCCTCCTTGATCATCGCCCCGCTAGCCGAAGCCGCACGGAATTCGTCCTGAAGAGCCGCGATCTGCTTCTCGGCCTCCTGAATCTTGCCGTAACGAATCTCGGCCACACGGCCGTAATCGCCCTGCCGTTCAGCCTGCTGAGCCTCGATCTTCAGGTGTTCGATCCGGTCCTTGTTCTCCTGGATCTTCTTCAGCACGTCCCGTTCGCCTTCCCACTTGGCACGAAGCTCGGCGCGTTTGGCCCCCAGCTCCTCGATCTCATGGGTCAGTTGCTCGACACGCTCCTTGTCGTTCTCGCGGCGGATCGCCTCGCGCTCGATCTCGAGCTGACGTACCCGGCGATCCAGCACATCGATCTCCTCCGGCACGGAGTTCATCTCCAGGCGGAGTTTCGAAGCCGCCTCGTCGATCAGGTCGATCGCCTTATCGGGCAGGAAACGGGAGGTGATGTAGCGCTGCGAAAGTTCGACGGCCGCAACGATCGCCTCGTCCTTGATCCGCACCTGATGGTGGTTCTCGTAACGATCCTTCAGTCCGCGCAGGATCGAAATCGCATCCTCGGCCGTCGGTTCATCGACCATGACTTTCTGAAAACGACGCTCGAGCGCCTTGTCCTGCTCGAAATATTTCTGGAACTCGTCGAGCGTCGTAGCACCGATCGTACGCAGCTCACCGCGCGCCAGGGCCGGTTTGAGAATATTGGCGGCATCCATCGCACCCGACGACTTGCCGGCTCCGACCAGCGTATGAATTTCGTCGATGAAGAGCAATATCTCGCCCTCGCTGGCGGTCACCTCCTGCACGACGGCCTTCAGACGCTCCTCGAACTCACCCTGGTACTTGGCCCCGGCGATCAGGGCGCCCATGTCGAGCGAATAGATCACCTTCGAGCGCAGGTTCTCCGGCACGTCCCCGTTCACGATCCGGTGGGCGATACCCTCCGCAATGGCCGTCTTACCCACGCCGGGTTCTCCGACCAGCATCGGATTGTTTTTGGTACGGCGCGAAAGAATCTGCAATACACGGCGAATCTCCTCATCGCGGCCGATGACCGGGTCGAGCTTGCCGCTGCGGGCCATCTCGTTCAGATTGATCGCATACTTGCCCAGGGCATCGAACTCCTGCGACGCCGTCTGCGAATCGACGGTCGCCCCCTTGCGGAACACCCGAATCGCCTCGAGCAACTCCTTTTCAGTCGCCCCGGCGCCTTTCAGCAGATCGGCGGCAGTACCCCGCTCGGCGATCAGTCCCAGCAGCAGATGCTCTACCGAAGCGTACTTGTCCCCGAAATTCTTGGTAAAATCGACGGCACGCTGGATTACTTTGGTCGTATCCTGCGAAAAGAACTGTTCGCCGCCTCCCGAAACATGGGGCAGCCCCCGCACGGCCCGCTCCACTTCGCCGCGCAGTCCCCGCACGTTTACGCCGACACGCCCCAGCAGAAATACCGACAGCGAATCGTCCTCGCGCACGAGCACATTGAGCAGGTGCAGCGGTTCGACAGCCTGATTGCCCTGCTCCCTGGCAAGAGACACCGCAGCCTGCAGCGCCTCTTGCGCCTTAATAGTTAAAGAATTAATGTTCATAGTGCATTATATTATTTTCAATTCATTTCTTTGCCTTACCTATCGCAAAATATCTGCCAAGTCTGCAACTTCTGCCGTCCTGTCCGATTTTGTCATATCCCGGACAACATCGTAATGACAAAATGGCTACCTTTGCAGGACAAAACCAAATTATCTAATCAGACAGAATGAAAAAACTTATCCTCGCCATTACGGCATCGCTCTGCATCGCGACTCTGATCTCTTCATGCAACAACCTGGGCATCAGCGCTCCGAAAATGGATTCCGACGAAGCGACGCAACTCATCGTCGAAACTCTCGAAAAGAATATCAACTTCGACGAGTGGAAAATATATGAAATCCGCTGGATGGAGGCGGACGAGCTGGAGAATAACCTGACAGTTTTATTCGTCGAAATGGTAAACAAGGCCGGCGACTGTTTCTCGCAGACCTTCACGCTCTCCGGTCCCGGCAAAGGCAACATCTCCGACCTGAATGAAGCAGGCGGGCTGCGAGGGAAACTCGATTTCGAAAAAGTCAAAGGCCTGACTCCGGCCTCGATCAACGTCGAAGCCATCCGCAAACAGTACGAAGAGGCCAAAGCCATGATCCCCGAAAACTATACGTTCAAGAGCATCGGCGACTACCTGATTCAGGAAACGGTTCCTTCGGGCAACGAATTCCTCGACCGAAATAAAACGTTCGGCGAAGTGAAAGCAGAGTTCAGTATGAACATAACCGAAAACGGCAAGGAGATCGTCGAAAGCGCCGGCAAGAAATCGGTCCAGTATTACGAAGTCACCTTCAATGTGCTGCCCGACGGATCGGTTCAGATGGAAGAGTAAGGCGACCTGCGGCGACACACTGCGAAAGACGGGAGTTTCGGCTTCCGTCTTTCTTTATTCTTGAGGCATACTCGCACCGAAGCGAGTCACCTGCGAAAATTACCGAACAGATCGCCGGTACGGGGAACGGATTTTCGAAAACGATACACCGCGCTTCATTCCGCATATTCCACCCGACAAAGTGCAAATAAATTTGGCGCAGCACCCGGCTTTCACTATCTTTGCAGAAGATAGGAAGCGCCTCGGAAATCTTCGAAAATAAATTTTCCCGATTTCGCCCGGCTTTCACTATCTTTGTTCCGCCATGAGTGATTTTATCGTCAGCGCACGCAAATACCGCCCCGCCACTTTCTCTTCGGTCGTGGGGCAGAAGCACATTACCTCGACCCTGAAGAACGCGATCGAACGCGGCCAACTGGCCCACGCCTACCTCTTCTGCGGGCCGCGCGGCGTGGGCAAGACGACCTGCGCCCGTATCTTCGCCAAGGCGATCAACTGTCTGCATCCCGAAGGGGCCGAAGCCTGCAACACGTGCGAATCGTGCCGCAGCTTCAACGACGGGCGCTCGCTCAACATCCACGAGCTAGACGCCGCGTCGAACAACTCGGTCGAGGACATCCGCTCGCTCATCGAACAGGTGCGCATCATCCCGCAGGTGGGACGCTACTCGGTCTTCATCATCGACGAGGTGCACATGCTCTCGGCCGCGGCATTCAACGCCTTTCTCAAAACGCTCGAAGAGCCGCCCGCACACGCCGTCTTCATTCTGGCCACCACCGAGAAACACAAGATCCTCCCCACGATCCTCTCGCGCTGCCAGATCTACGATTTCAACCGCATCAAGGTCGAGGACTCAGTCGAGTACCTCAAATATATCGCAGGGCAGGAGGGCGTCGGCTACGACGAGGAGTCGCTGAACCTCATCGCGCAGAAAGCCGACGGCGGTATGCGCGACGCACTGTCGATGTTCGACAAGGCCGTGTCGTTCTGCGGCGCGCGACTCGAATACAAGTCCGTCGCGCAGACGCTCAACGTGCTGGACTACGACACCTATTTCAACGTCACCGACATGCTGCTCGGCGGCGACTACCTCTCGGCGCTGCGGCTGTTCGACGAGGTGCTCGCCAAAGGATTCTCCGGCCAGACCTTCATGGCCGGTCTGGCGCAGCACATGCGCGACCTGCTCGGCAAGCTGAAGAATGTCACCATCCTCGACCAGCAGCTGACGCTCCGCTCCGCCATGGCCGAGAGCCAGAGCGCGCAGCTGGGCGCGCTGGCGGACGCCCTCTGCG
>OLWT01001721.1_pt1 | contig 10599 bp, 10 predicted proteins | sample 1674001 | NCBI WGS metagenome assembly OLWT01 (sample SAMEA103958137, study PRJEB25191) | human gut metagenome | biome: human-associated habitat [ENVO:00009003]; feature: intestine environment [ENVO:2100002]; material: feces | place: Germany | collected 2013/2015 | reverse complement strand
CCACCTCATCGAGGCTCTGGAACCGGCCATGGGCAAGTCGATATTCCAGAATGGCTCTCGCCTTCTTCTCCCCGAGGCCGGGCAGTGTGGTCATGGCGTCCACCCCGGCGGTGTTGAGGTCCACGCGGAAGGACTCCCGCAGAGGCTCGACTGCCGCTGACGAAGCCTGCGCCGGGGATGGCGGCACGGCATACCAGAACGCCAGACTGACAATGCAGACCGCCGCTGCTGCCGCCAGTGCCAGAAAGCGGCGTTCGCGGGGCGTGAACATAGTTTCCTTCATTGTACTCGAAATCCTTCCAAAAAGAAAGTCTCCTGCGGAAAATTTGCAGGAGACTTTACACAATTTTTACGAAGCAGCTTTAGCACTTCGCACAAGGCCATAGAAAAACTCTGCCGCCGCGCCGGTGTCGTGGTCGGTCAGGGTCGTCTGGCCGGCGGCAAGGCGCAGCTCCACCGGGGCATCGGCCGGGACGACGCTCTGCCTAGCCTGACGGACAAGCTCCAGCATCTGGCCGCATCCGGCGGCGACGGTGAGCTGGTCAGCCGTGCAGTTGACGGGCAGACAGACCGCGCCCAGCATAGCTTCCGCCGAGACGGCACCCGGTGTCAGCACTATGACATCCATGCCGGTGCGCTCCGAGCGCAGCATGGCGGCATTGTCCCCCAGTGCCTTTTCCAGCAAGGCCTGAATGGGCAGCTGCTGACGGTCCTGATAGAGCAGGATGCGCAGCACGTCCTCGCCCTTGACGTCGGCGGGACTGCACAGCGTAAAGGGGGTGAACTCCCGGCGCAGATGGCGCTCAAGGGCGATGCTCATCCGCAGCACACGGGTAGAGCCGTCGGCCATCTGCAGCGCAATGCCGAGGCCCACAGCTGCGGGCAGCTTTTTGAAGATGGATTCCTCACAGCCCGCGAAGCTGCACAGCGGCTGGCCGCTGCCCTCCGAGAACCGGTAGGCCAGCGTACCGCCGCAGGTGAGCGCGGGCGCAGCAAGGCGCAGCCCACCCAGCACGGCGCGGACGGCCCGGGGCGAACGCTGGCTGAAGACCGTCAGCCTGCCGCCCCGGCTGGAAAACAGCTGGAGCACATCCCGCACGACCTGCGGCATATTGCCGTCACCGGCCAAAAGGAGATGGTCCAGATCGCAGAGTACGAGCGTAGAATCGAGAAGTTTCGTCATACAGTCCCCCTCCTGAGCGATGCAATAAAGTGGGTGAAATACTCCGGAAGCTCCGAGTCGAAGCGGAGATGTTCCCCCGTGATGGGGTGGATGAAGCCCAATGTCTTTGCATGGAGACACTGGCCGTGGAGCCTGGTGATGCAGTTGTGGGGGCCATACACCGGGTCGCCCGCCACGGGATGCTGGATGGACGCCATGTGGACGCGGATCTGATGGGTGCGGCCCGTCTTGAGGCGGCATTCCAGCAGGGTGAAGCCGCCGAAGCGCTCCAGCACCTTATAGCCGGTGTAGGCATACTTGGTGTGGGGCTCGGTGGCGGGATAGACCGCCATTTTTTTGCGGTCGGTCTTGCTGCGGCCCAGATTGCTTTCCACAAAGCCCTCATCTTGTGCAAAGCCGCCGTACACGATGGTGCGATACGCGCGCTCCACACTGTGCACCGCCATCTGCTGGGAAAGGCCGATGTGGGTGGCGTCGTCCTTTGCCACCACCAGCAGGCCGCTGGTGTCCTTATCAATGCGGTGGACGATGCCGGGGCGGATCTCGCCGCCAATGCCGGAAAGGCTGCCCTTGCAGTGCCACAGCAGGGCGTTGACCAGCGTGCCGTCCGGGTTGCCGGGTGCGGGGTGCACCACCATGCCCTTGGGCTTGTTGACCACCAGCAGGTGGGCATCCTCGTAGACGATATCCAGCGGGATATCCTGCGGCACAGCCTCGATGGGCTTTGCGTCAGGAATCTCCAGCAGCACGGTGTCTCCTGCCTTGAGTTTCAGGCTTTTGGCCACAGCCTTGCCGTTGCACTGCACATGACCCTCCGCCACCAGCGCTTGCAGCGCCGAGCGGGACAGGCCGGTGTCCTCGCCGCTGAGAAAGCGGTCGATGCGCTGCCCGGCAGTCTCCTGCTCTACGATAAATTCACGCTGTTCCATGGTTTATTGCTCCTTGGCGGCATCATCGGCATGGAGCTCATCCAGAAAGATCACCAGCACCCACAGTGCCACACCCACGCAAACACAGATATCCGCAAAATTGAACACGGCAAAGCGCATGAACAGCAGGTTGATGTAGTCCACTACCTCGCCGTTGAGCACACGGTCGATCAGGTTGCCGATACCGCCGCCCAGCACCAGCACCAGTGCTGCCTGCTGCAAGCGCTTGCCGCGGCTGCGGAAGAACAGCCCATAGGCCACTGCCAGCAGCGCCGCACTGGTGGCGATGATCAGGAACAGCTGCTTGCCGCTGAGCAGGCTGAATGCCATGCCCTGATTGAGCACGAACCGCAGCTCCACCACATGAGGGATGAGCGGCATAGCGCCTACCGGCTGCAAAACCTGCACCGCCCACAGTTTGATCAGCTGGTCGATGCCGACCAGTGCCGCCACAGCCGCCAGATTAAAGAGAACAAATGCCATTAGCTACCTCGTTTCTGCTATAAAAAACGGCGCTCCCCGGTCAAGGGAGCGCCGCCCTTTTACAAAACAGATTTGTATTGATGCGGGACGCTTATGCTTCCACAACGCTGGCGCAGCGTGCGCACAGGGTGGGGTGTGCGGGGTGGCTGCCGATGGAAGCAGAGTACTTCCAGCAGCGCTCGCACTTGTCGCCGGTGGCGTGTGCAGCAGCAACGCCCAGACCCTCGACTGCGCTGGCTGCGCCGCCCTCGCCCTTGACCAGCTCCACATGGGAGACGATCATCAGGTCGGCCAGCTCGTCCATCGGGATGCTGTTGAGCAGGTCGTAGACGGCGTCATTGCAGTACAGGGTAACGGAAGCCTCGAGAGAAGCGCCGATCTGCTTATCTGCACGGGCCTGCTCGAGGACCTTCTTGACCTCGTCGCGGACAGCGATGAGCTGCGCCCACTTGGCCTTGAAGGCATCGTCAGCTGCGTACTGGCCAGCCTTCGGCATATCCTCGAAGACGACGTACTTGTTCATAGCCTCGGTCTTGGGCAGGAAGTCCCAGATCTCCTGGCTGGTGAAGCAGAGGATGGGAGCGATGATCTTGTCCAGAGCGACGAGGATCTTGTACATCGCGGTCTGCGCAGCCTTGCGGCCAGTGCCGTTGGTGCAGTACAGGCGATCCTTGGTGACGTCCAGATAGAAGTTGGACATGGCCACGACACAGAAGTTGTACACCGCATGGTAGACCTTGTTGAAGTCGTACACGGCGTAGCCTGCGCTGGTGTTGACGATCAGGTCGTCCAGAGCGGCCAGTGCCCAGCGGTCGATCTCCTGCAGCTGATCGTCAGCCACACAGTCGGTGTTGGGATCAAAGCCGTCCAGATTGCCCAGAATGAAGCGGGCGGTGTTGCGGATCTTGCGGTAAGCCTCGCTCAGCTGCTTGAAGATGTTCTTGCCGGCACGCACGTCCACGGTGTAGTCGGAAGAAGCCACCCACAGGCGGATGATGTCAGCGCCGTAGTCCTTGATGATCTCGCTGGGCTCCACGCCGTTGCCGGCGCTCTTGTGCATCTGCTTGCCCTGCTCGTCCACCACCCAGCCGTGGCACAGCACGGACTTATAGGGTGCGCAGCCCTTGCTTGCAACACTGGTCAGCAGGCTGGACTGGAACCAGCCGCGGAACTGGTCGCCGCCTTCCATATACATATCGGCGGGGAAACGCAGCTCGGGACGCTCGTCCAGCACGGCGGCGTGGGTGGCCAGGGGCAACGCCTCCTCGAGACGGTGCTCTGTCAGGAGGACGGTGATGCCCAGCTCGCGGTTCAGGCGGCCCACAGTCTGCAAAAAGTCGGCGGCGGCAATGGGGTCCAGCTGGCTGGTGGGCTCGTCCAAAATCAGCAGCCGGGGCTGGAGCACCATGACCGAGGCCAGGGCCAGCAGCTGCTTCTGGCCGCCGGAGAGCTCGTCCACTTTCCTATGGAACCAGTCCTGGATGCCGAAGAAGGAGGCCATCTCCGCCACGCGGCGACGGATGGAGGGCGTGTCGCAGCCAAGGCTCTCCAGTCCGAAGGCCAGCTCATGCCAGACCTTGTCGGTGACGGTCTGCTCCTCCGGGGACTGAAGGACGAAGCCGATATCGGCGGCCTGCCGATGGGGCGGCAGGTCATCCAGCGGCTGACCGTCGAAGAGGATACGGCCCTCGGCCGCACCGTGGGGGCGCAGGGCGGGCTTCAGCTGGCGGAGAAGCGTGGTCTTGCCGCAGCCGGAGGCGCCGCAGAGGACCCAGAACTCGCCCTGACGGACCGTGAGGGACACATCCGCCAGCGCGGGGCAGGGCTGCTGGGGGTAGGTGAAGCCAAAATGCTCCAAACGCAGCAGTTCAGGCACGGGGCGTCCCTCCTTTCCGGACGAGATAGCGGCGCCGGGACAGGGCGTCCAGCAGCACCGGCGTAAAGCAGAGCAGGCCGTAAACGGCGAAAAAGCTGACCGTCAGCGGTGTGACGGGGCCGCTGATCAGCATGGGGTAATACTGAAAGCGCAAGCCGCCGGCCAGACCGCCGCCCAGCAGATACAGGCCGCAGAAGGCCAGCCAGAGGGCGACGGCACCGTCACGCCGGTCAAAGCGGTAGAGGGAGAAGGATGTCCTCCCCGGCAGGCCATAGCCCCGGCAGCGCATACTATCGGCGGTGATGAGGCCGCTTTCCAGGCTCCAGGTGACAACGATGGAGAACACACGAAGGGCGCTTCTGACGCGCCGGACCGGGGCGCCGGTCCGGGTATCACGGCCCAGATGCCGCTGCGCCTGGGCCACGGCGCGGAGCCGGCGGACAAAGCGGGGTACAAAGCGGAGGATCATGCTCAGCAGCAGGGACAGCGCCGGGATGACGCGGCCAAAGAGGTACACCACCTTGTCCGAGGTGATGACATCGGTGACGCAGACGAACCACAGCGCCACGCCGCCCAGCATGGCGCCGGCGGCCAGACCGTAGAGCAGGCTCTCCAGCGTCAGGGGATTGCCGGAGGGCAGATAAGCCAGAATGGTGACGCCCTGGTGGACAAAGGCCGGGTTCAGGGCCGCCGCCAGGAGGGCCATGGGCAGCAGCCACAGCAGATGGCGGCGCAGGCCCTTGCCGCCCAGCAGACGGGCAACATACCACCCGCCGCCCAGCGTCGACAGAACCAGGCACACCGGGTGCATCAGCAGCATCGCGCAGGCGATGACCAGGGCGAAATAGGCAAAGCTCACCGCCGGATGGCAAGTGCGCAGCGTATCGTCCATGGGATCACCTCCTGCATACATGATGTCTTAACCTTTTGATTATACCCTGCCGCCAGGGGATACGTCAATCCTGCGTGCGGAAAAAGGGCGGCAAAAGCCGCCCTTTTGTCAGCCCATGTAGGTATTGCCCACGTCTGCACCCATATTACAGGTGTAGAGCCACTGGATGTTCTCGCCGCCGGAGAGCGTATAGCTGTCCGCGCCATAGCTGGGGAAGGTTCCCCCCACGCAGTACATCCAGCCGGAGCTCCTGCCTACGTTCTTTTCGAACAGGCCGTTGATGCCCCTGACATAGCTGCCGCTGGAGCTCACCGGGATACCCGCGTCACCGCAGGCCCGCTTCAGTACGGACATGACAGACTCACCCTCGGTGATGGTCACCGTGGTGGACAGGATCACGCCGTCGGCGGGGATAAGGCCCTTCACGCCGTCGGAGCACTTGTCCATATTATTGAGCACCGTGGCACAGGAGATGTACAGCGATACGGATGCCGCCGGCGCAGGGTCAGGTGCAGGCGCAGGGTCCGGGTCCGGCGCAGAAGGCTGCTCCTGTTCCTGCTGTTTCTTCTCTTCTTCCAGCCGCTTCTGCTCCTCCAGGCGCTTGGCTTCCTCCTGCTTTTTGGCGTCCTCCTCGGCCTTTTTGGCATCATCAGCCGACTTCTGCTTGTCAGGCTTCTTATCGTCCGCGGTCTTATCCTCAGTCTTTGCCGCGTCCTGCTTGCCGTCAGCCTTGGTGGTGCCCGTTTCAGCTGTGTCGTCCTTCCTGGTGTCCGTGGTCTGCTCCTGCGTTGCCGTGGGAATGTTGCCGGGGACGTACGATACGGTCTTTTTTCCGCAGGCGGCGCAGGTCAGCAGCAGGGACAGCGCCAGCGCCAGCAGCCAAAATCGGTGGTTTTTCTTCATATGACTCTCTTCTTTATGTCTCTTTCTCCTTTATGTAAATTTTTTGTCGACGTGAGGGGGTGGGCGGGGATGCGGCAACATCCCCGCCCCACTTATGGAAAAGCACGCGGCCAATGGCCGCCTCAGCTTGACAAAGGGGACTCGTCTGCACAGTTTCACGGTCAGATGGAAAGCGCACGGGGCCTCAGCTTGACAGTCGAGTTTTCCGCACCGCTTCGCTGTGTATGGCAGCGTGTCAGCCTGGCAAGGGAAATGTTTTTCATGCAGGGCATGAAAAACGGGACAGAGTGCACTCTGTCCCGCGAAAATGAAACGCTGCCCGGCGCAAAGCCGGACAGCGAACGCAATAGATACGACCCCTGCACCACGGAAAGACGTCGCCGCCCCCGCCGCCCGCCCAAAAGGGCCGGCCGCGAAAAAGGCGGTGCAAAAAACACCGACCTCCCGTTCAGGAGGTCAGCGTGGTACATCTACATGGTGGTACAAGATTCCCGCACACGGAGAGCGCGCCCGCTGCAACTTTGTCCTACACAATGCAATTCTCCTGGCTCGCGCCGCGGGGGACAGACATCCCTCCTCGTTTGCAGCCTACCTTCTCATGGGCTTACCCACAATGGCGGACTTTCGTCCCGGCGGCTCTCGCCGCTTCGGTGCATCCTTGCGCTCACAGTACCGGTCGTGCGGGGTTTGGCTACCCCTTTCCTTCTATGCCGACGCCTGGCCCGTGGTGGGCTGTACGGCCGCCGGCGACATTGGATCAACAGACTGTTTATTTACTTGTCAGCGACATTATATTACAGGAATTGGCCGTTGTCAACCCTCCTCCCTACCCCAATGCCACGTCCAGGATCATCATTACGGTAAAGCCCGCGGCAAAGGCCAGCGCCCCCGGGCCGGAATCGCCGCGCGTGGGCAGCAGCTCGGCGGCCACCACATAGAGCATAGCCCCGGCGGCAAAGCCCAGCAGCCAGGGCAGTGCCGGAACGATGAGCGCCGCCGCCAGCACCGTCACGCCGGCGGCCAGGGGCTCCACCACGCCGGAGAGCACGCCGCCCAAAAAGGCTCTCCCCTTCCCCGCACCGGCGGTACGCAGGGGCAGGGCCACAATGGCGCCCTCCGGCACATTCTGGATGGCGATGGCCAGCGCCAGCGTAAACGCCGCGGCGGGCGCGGCGGCTCCTGCCGCCACACATCCGGCATAGGCCGCACCCACCGCCATCCCCTCCGGGATGTTGTGCAGCGTCACCGCCAGAAGGGTCATGGTGGTGGAACGGTCGGTAACAGCCTCCGGCAGCAGTCGCTCCAGCAGCCGCAGGAACAGCACCCCCAGCCAGAAACCGCCCGCCGCCGGAAGGAAGGACCAGCGGCCCATGTCCGCCCAGTCGATAGCGGGCAGCAGCAGGCTCCACACCGAGGCGGCGGTCATCACCCCGGCGGCGAAGCCCTCCAGCACACGGCGCAGAACGGCGGAGGGCGCTCTTCGCAGGCAGAATACGCACGCCGCACCCAGCGACGTGCCCCAGAAGGGGAGCAATATCCCCTGAAGGACAGATGATTGCATAGACACTCCCTTTTCCGTATCCGTAGTATGCGGAGCCGGGCGACTCCGTACAGTCTATCCTACGCAGCGGGAAACGAAAGGTGAAAAGACAAGGACCCCCGCCGAAACGGGGGCCCTTGGGAAAATACAAAGTCATCCAAAATGCTAAGATAAGGCGGGAGCGCCCGAAGGGTGCTCCCACTGCGCGGCTTATTGCTTTATGTGAGATGCAGCTTCACTGTATCGGCAGCTCCACCGCGATGGTCGTGCCCTTGTCCGAACTTTCCTCCACCCAAACGGAGCCGCCGTGGAGATCGGCAATCTCCCACACCAGCGAAAGTCCCAGCCCCACGCCGCCGTACTCCCGGCTGCGGGACTTGTCCACCCGGAAGAAGGGCTGGAAGATGCTCCGCTGAAATTCCTCCGGAATGCCGCGGCCGGTGTCGGAAACGCGGAGCAAGAGCTTTTCCGGCTCCTGTGTGACAGAAACCCGCACCGAGCCGCCAGGGCGGTTGTACTTGACGGCGTTCTCCGTCAGGTTGAAGATCAGCCGATAGATCAGCGCGTCGCTGCCGGTCATAACGCCGTCGCCCTCCGCTTTTAGCGTGACACCGCGCTTTTCTGCCAGCGGGGCGAGGTCTGTGAAGATCTCCTCGATCATTGGGATAAGCTGAATCTGCTCGTTCCGCGCCACCTGCTGCAAATTGCTCATTTCCAGCAGCGTTTTGGTCATCTGCGTCAGCCTCTCCGTCTGCTCCCGCAAAAGCAGGAGAAACTCCGCCGTCTCCGGCAGCACATCGGTGTGCTCTGCGGAAAACAGCTCCAGCTGCGCCTGCATCAGCGCAAGCGGCGTGCGCAGCTCGTGGGCGGCATTGCCGGTAAACTGCCGCTGGGCGGTAAAGGCGTTGTTCAACCGCTCCAGCATCTGGTTGAAGGAGTGGCTGAGCTGCCGGAATTCCGGCAGCACGTCCTCATCGATCCTCACATCCGCTAGATTGTTCAGCTGCACCTTCTCTACCTGAGAGGCGAAGCTGTGCAGGGGCTTGAGGGCTCGCCCGCTGACGAAATAGGCCAAAATTCCGCTGAGCAGTGTCACTATAGCCGTGATATACCAGTTGGTGGTGCGGAAGCGTCCCTGCGCCCCATCGACAACGATGGTCAGCTCCTCGCTGGGCGCAACGAGCTGCGGGTCAAAGCTTGCCATGCCTTCCTCATTCAGGATCACCGTGCCGCCGCCCTGTAAGCTGTCTGCAATGGTGTCCATATAGTACACACCGGAGGAGCACAGCAGCAAATTCATGGCCACGCAGGTGATGCCGATGAGCAGGACGGACATCAGTGTGATGCGCCACTGCAGGGAAAGCCGCTTCATTCTTCGTCCCCTCCCATCAGATAGCCCTCGCCGATGCGGTTGCGGACAGGGTCGTAGCCCAACGCGGTGCGCAGCTTCTTCCGCAGGGCGGAGATGTGGACGCGGATGGAGTTGCTGAAGCTGTCCACGCTGTTGTCCCAGACGTGATCCATCAGCTCCTCCTGACTCACAGGCCGCCCCTGATGCGCCATCAGGTATTCCAGGATCCCCGTCTCCTTGCGGGTCAGCGTCAGGGGCTGCCCGTTGGCGGAAACTGCCCGCGCACGGGCATCAAAGGTGAGCTGCCCGCAGCGCAGCACCACATCCTGCTGGGTAAACTGCCTCAGGGTCAGGCTGCGGATGCGCGCCTCCAGCTCCGCCAGATGGAAGGGCTTCGCCAGATAGTCATTGGCGCCGGCATCCAGACCCGTCACCTTATCCTCCACCTCGCCGCGAGCCGAGAGGATCAGCACAGGTGTCTCTCTGTCGGTCTGCCGCAGGGTGCGCAGCACCGTCATTCCGTCCTTTTTCGGCAGGTTCAGATCCAGCAGCACCAGATCGTACCGCTCCGTTTCCAGCAGCTCCAGCGCCTTCTCGCCGTCGTAGCAGCAATCCACGCTGTAGGCCGACCGCCGCAGGCTGCGGGCGACGGTGTCGCACAGGGCGCGCTCGTCCTCTACAATCAAAAGGTGCATAGTCGCCTCCTTAATAAACAGGTTGTCTCCTATTATAGCAGAGCCGGATAAGATTTGTGTTAAATTTCTGTTCTTAACAGAGATTTTAACCCGCCTGCGCTATGATAGGCCACAGAAACAGGAAAGGGTGATCAAAATGAGTCACAGGAAGAAGGCAGCAGCGCAGGTCACGCTGCTGCTGGCGGGAGCCGCCATGCTGTGCTTCGGTGTCTGGCGGGGCGAGGCCGCCACGGTGCTGAGCAAAGCGATCAAATTATGTCTGGAGTGTGTGGGCATTGGATAAGAAGAATACTTCGGGCGCGTCCCATCTTTTGGCCCGTTTTCGGGGCTGGATACAGGCGGGGGCGGCCTTATTGACCAACATGCACCTGCCGAACTTTCTCAAGGGCGGCTTGTATCAGGGCGCGGGCAAGACCGTCTGCGTGCCGGGGCTGAACTGCTACTCCTGCCCGGCAGCCTCCGGCGCCTGTCCCATCGGGGCGTTTCAGGCGGTGGTGGGGTCCTCCAAGTTCAGCTTCTCCTATTATATCACAGGCTTTCTCATTCTGCTGGGAGTACTGCTGGGGCGCTTCATCTGCGGCTTCCTGTGTCCCTTCGGCTGGTTTCAGGAGCTGCTGCATAAGATCCCCACGAAGAAGCTCTCAACAAAAAAGCTCAAGCCCCTGACGTACCTCAAGTACGCCGTGCTGCTGGTGATGGTCTTCCTGCTGCCGGCGTTCCTTGTGAACGACGTGGGCATGGGCGACC
>OLWT01001718.1_pt1 | contig 10617 bp, 8 predicted proteins | sample 1674001 | NCBI WGS metagenome assembly OLWT01 (sample SAMEA103958137, study PRJEB25191) | human gut metagenome | biome: human-associated habitat [ENVO:00009003]; feature: intestine environment [ENVO:2100002]; material: feces | place: Germany | collected 2013/2015 | reverse complement strand
GGTTTTAAAATTTCACGGATAAAATATCTTGCTCCAATATTGTACGATGCAGATAGTCCTCCTTCTGCATTTTTTGCATTTTCTCTTTTTGTTCTCCAATTGCTGTTTTCCTTCAGATGCCGTATAATGGAAACAGCATTTTTCAAATTCAAATTAAGGAGAACATAAACTGATGATACGATTTAATAATGACTACAATCACGGTGCGCACCCGGAGATTCTGGAGGCGCTGGGGGCTATTAATGGGAACAGTTATGGTGGATATGGGGAGGATGAATGGTGTGAGAAGGCTGCGGAGCTGATTCGGGAGAAGATTCGTTGTGCGGATGCGGCGGTTCATTTTTTTCCGGGGGCGACGCAGGCGAATTTTATTGTGACGGCGGCAGCGCTTTCGCCGGTGCAGAGTGTGATTGCGGCGGATACCGGACATATTAACTGCCATGAGGCGGCTTCGATTGAAAATACCGGGCATAAGATTCTGGAGCTGCCGAATACGAATGGTAAAATTTCGGCGGAACAGATTGCGGCGTGTGCGGCGGCTTATTATGAAGGCGGTGAGCCGGAGTATCTGACGGAGCCGAAGATGGTATATCTTTCATTTCCGACTGAGCAGGGAACGCTGTATTCGCTGCAGGAGCTGACGAAGATTCACGAGGTCTGCCGGAAGTATGATATGTATCTGTTTGTGGACGGGGCACGGCTTGGATACGGGCTTGGATCAGAGAAGAATGATGTTTCTCTCGAGGATCTCGCTGCTCTCACAGATGTTTTCTATTTCGGCGGAACGAAATGCGGTGCGCTGTTTGGTGAGGCCGTTGTGCTTACAGCTGACTCGCTGAAAAAGCGGTTCAAAGCCTACATGAAACAGAACGGCGCTGTCCTCGCAAAGGGATGGCTGCTCGGACTGCAGTTCCACTGCCTGCTGGGGCATGATCTTTATTTCACTGCGACACGCCGCGCCGATGAACTTGCCATGAAACTCCGCAAAGCATTTGCGGCGCAGGGGATTCCATTCTGGGTGGAGAGTTTTACGAATCAGCAGTTTGTGATTCTCACCGATGCGCAGAAGGAAACTCTGGAAAAACGCTATATTTTCGAGCCAATGGGGAAATCCGCGGACGGCGGAAATATTGCGCGGTTCTGCACCAGCTGGGCAACGACGGAAGAGGAAGTGCAGACACTGATTGATGACCTCAAAGCTTTATAATTTTTGTCCAAAACGGCATTCTACAAACACCGGCGATCTCTAAATCTGCTTTGCAAATTCAAAGAAAAAGCTGTACCGGTGTGCCACGAAAATGCAGATTTTGCCTTGTTTTACTCCGAGAAAGGAATCTTTATGTCTCATAAAATTGGTATTACCGCCTGCTCCAACCCCATGCATCCTTCCTTTTCCGCCGATCTGGCGCGTCTCTGTCAGATTCTGCGGGAGCTGGGCTTCGATCCTGTTTTAAGCCCCTGCCTCTACGACAACGGTTCCAGCTTTTCCGGCACGGGCGCGGAGCGGGCGGATGCGTTGATGAACCTTTACTGTGACCCAGAAATCACGGATATTTTTGATGTTTCCGGCGGCGATATGGCGAATGAAATTCTGCCGTATCTGGATTTTTCTGTCATCGCCGCCTCCGGCAAGCGCTTCTGGGGATACAGTGATCTCACGACGATTGTCAATGCTGTCACGACTGCGACTGGAAATGAGTCGATGCTGTATCAGGTTCGAAATCTGCTGTACGACCACAGCGCCGAACAGATCACTCTGTTCCAAAACGCTTTTTCCGGGCAGTCTCCCAGCCTCTTCGACCTCCCTTGCACATTTCTGCAGGGCGATCACATGGAAGGTGTGATGATCGGCGGAAATATCCGCTGTTTTCTGAAGCTCGCCGGAACGGATTTTCAGCCGGATTTCCGCGGAAAAATCCTGCTCCTCGAAGCCATGGGCGGCGGCGTTCCGCAGATGGTTACGTTTCTGTCCCAGCTGAAAATGATGCATGCCTTTGAACAGATCAATGGTATTCTCCTCGGAACATTTTCCCAGATGGAACGCGACCAGCTGACGCCGGATATGCCGCAGCTTGTCCGCCAGGCGGCCGGACCGGATCTCCCGATTGCAAGGACTCCGTATATCGGCCACGGCACGGATGCACATGCCGCCGTGATCGGCAAATTTTATCAGATTTCTTCTGACTGATATACATCCGCGTAGCGCACGCCGAACTCCTCTGCGTCTGCATGGCGTTCCATATAGATATCAATGTGGCCGTACGGCGTGCCACGGTCCTCGACCGTGTAAATTTTTCCGCCGATATTCAGCTTCGTTCCAAACGGCAGAACGCCGGTTGCAATGGTCCGGCCCTGCACCGGCATTTTTCCGGATGCGGTCGGGCCGCCCGCCCAGCGGCCACAGCAGACGGCGCAGTTGCAGTAAGCGGTCAGTTTAAAATTGCCGAGATATTTTCCCGAAGCGCTTTCCAACCGATCACCTGCGGTACTGTTTTCTGCACTTGTATTCTGCACATTTTCTGCTCCCGCCTTCTGTTTTCCACCATTCCCGTTTTCTGTTGTCTGGTTATCCACAGAGTTTCCTTCTTTTCTCCCATTATCCACATCTCCCGTTTCTATTTTGCTCTCACGTATTTCCTCCGAAATCACCCGCACAGCAAATTCTGTCGATTTCTCATAGTTAAAATCTGAAATCAGAATCCCCGTCGCCTCGCTTCCAGCGTGGATTACTTTTCCATCACCGAGATAAATCATGACATGGTAAATAAACCCGCTCTCCCGCTGGTAAAACAGCAGATCACCAGGCTTTGCCTCCTGCACCGGAATGCGTGTTCCAGCTTTCGCCTGCTGGCGTGAGGTTCTCGGAAGGGTATACCCGAAATTAGCAAAAATCTGCTGGGCAAAGCCGGAACAGTCGCAGCCGTTTGTAAGACTCGTCCCGCCCCAGACGTACGGATTTCCCAGGAATTTTTTCGCGTACTGCAGGACCTCGCCGCGCGCTTCGTCAGAAGAAAGAAGTGTTCTCGTCGTTGCATATGTATAGGTGTACGCCTTATTATTCCATGGCTTCACCCACATTTCCGCCATGGGAAAACTTTCCTCCTGCCAACGGTTTACCTCTTTTTCAGCCTCTTCTCCGCGCAGGAGATACCGCGCGCAGACAAATCCACGGACATCGCCGGATTCCACATAAACCCAGTCAGAATCCGCATCCGCTAAAATATAACAGAGGCTTCCCTTCGGCAGGATTCCGACGATTTTCTGATTTGTGTCTTTTCCTTCGCGGACGTGAAGCCAGGAATTCACATCGGCGATAGCATATGTTTTTTCAACCGTATGAAACAGCCACGGCATACGGGAAATCGTGACTTTTTCAGCTTCTGCCGCCTGCCACTCACTGTAGCTTTCCCGCGTGCGCTCAGCTTCCTGCTCTGCCGAAAAGACGGGTTCAGCCTCGGCGGCTGGCGGTTCCATCTGCTCCCCATCTCCGCCGCCGATTTCTTCCTGCCCCGGCCATGGATCGTTGGAAATATCTTCCCCTTCGCCCGGCCACGATCCATCCATTTCACTGTTTCCCGGTGTTTCCGGCATGTCTCCCTGATCTCCCGGTTCTGGATTTTCCGGCTCCTCTGGCTCTGTCTCGCCTGCCTCTCCCGGTTCTGCATTTTCCGGCCCCTCTGGTTCTGTCTCGCCCGTTTTTCCCGGTTCCGTCATTCCTGCATTCTCTCCGCCGTCAGGCTCCTGCGGTTCCGGTTCCTCCGGGACTGTCTCATCTTCTTTTCCCTCGGATCCACTTTCCTCTTCCATCTCATCATTCTGCGTACCTTCCGGTTCTGTCACCTCTTCCGCTTCCGCAGGTGCCTCCTCCGCCGCATCTTCCTCCACGCAAAAAGAAGCAGCCCCAACGGCTGCTTCCCCTGCAATCTCAATTCCAATCTGTCCCGGATCGGCCGTTTCCTCTTCTGCTGCATAAACGGCTGTCGGGTTTCCCAGTGTCACTGCGAGCGCACCGATCATCGCGGCGCGCACCAGCTCGGCGCATTTGTCGCCCATCATTGTTTTATCAACCATTTTCGCTTTCTCCTATTCAATTTGTCCGGCCAGACGGAATTGATCCGAACAAATAAAACAGAAGAAACACCTCTGGTATCGCTTCCTATTCCTCTGCTCGAAACAGTCTGACCGCATTTTTTTCTGTCGTCTCAATGACTTCTTCTTCCGAAATTCCCTTGAGTTCTGCGATCTCCTGCACAACGTACGGCAGATACAGAGATGAATTTCGTTTTCCCCGGTACGGAACCGGTGCCAGATACGGACTGTCTGTTTCCAGCAGAATGCGCTCCATCGGAGCCATCTGAACCACTTCTTTGATCTTCTTTGCATTTTTGAACGTCACCACGCCGCCAATGCCAAGATAAAATCCCATTTTCAGGTATTCCTCTGCCATCTCCACAGAGTAGGAAAAACAATGAATGACGCCGCCGATCTCCTCCGATTTTTCTTCTTTCATGACGCGGAGCGTATCGGCCGCCGCCTCCCTGCTGTGAATAATCATCGGAAGTTTTTCTTCCCGAGCAAGCGCAATCTGACGGCGGAACCAGTATTCCTGCTTCTCATGATTCTCCTTGTCCCAGTAATAGTCAAGGCCAATCTCACCGACCGCGACCGCCTTTTCCATGCGGCAGAGTTCCCGCATCCGCGCCATCACGTCCTCGTTCAGATCGCCCACCTCATCCGGGTGAAGGCCGAACGCGCCGTAGATGAACGGATACGCTTCCATCAGTTTTCTTGTATTTTCCAGTGATTCCAGATTTGCCGAGACATTGATGATACGCCCGATCCCGTTTTCCTGCATCGAGGAAAGCAGCTCTGCGCGGTCTTCATCAAATTTCTCATCGTCATAATGTGCATGTGTTTCAAATATCATATCCGAATTTCTCCTTAAAAAAACGAAACAGAAACGGAAGAAAGCTCTGCATAGCCTTCCCCTGTTTCCGTTTCCACGTTTATCCATCCTATCGTTCGTTGTTTTCGTAAAAGTAAAGTGCGCCGCTGCGCCTGTGCTTATTATAACGCATTCATTTTTCCCGCGTCAACCAGGAAACGAAAAAAAGTCACACTTCAACATGATCACCGCCGCGCCGCAATCTCATCCAACAGGCAGCCCGCCACTTCGTCTTTTCCCATGAGCGGAAGCTCCTTGATGCCGTCCTTCGTGATCAGCGTCACCACATTCGTCGCCACACCGAAGCCGGCACCCTCTGTCTTCAAATTGTTTGCCGCGATCATGTCCAGATGCTTCTTCTCCAGCTTTGCACGCGAGTTTTCCACCATGTTCTCGGTTTCCATCGAGAAGCCGCATACAAACACCCCCGGATGACGGTTCTTTTCCACCCATCCCAGAATATCGTCGGTGCGCTCCAGCGGAATGCTCATGTCACCGTCCTTCTTTTTGATTTTCTGATCCGCCACCGTCACAGGCCGGTAATCAGCAACCGCGGCCGCCTTAATCAGAATATCCGTCTCCGGCAATGTCTCCCGCACCGCCTCCAGCATGTCCTTCGCCGTCGTCACCGGTCGCATCGCAACGCCTGGAACCGGGGCTAATGAAACCGGGCCGGAAATCAGCGTTACCTGCGCGCCGCGGAGCATCGCCTCCCGCGCAATCGCGTATCCCATGCGGCCGCTGCTATGGTTCGTCAGATACCGCACCGGATCGAGGGATTCCTGCGTCGGGCCTGCAGTCACGGTGACACGCACACCAGCGAGCGTCTTTTCGCGGGCAAGCTCCATCGCGATATAATCGAGCAGCACCTCCGGGTCCGGCAGTTTTCCTTTTCCGACGTCCTTGCACGCCAGCATTCCCACGGTCGGCTCGATGATGCCGAAACCGTATTTTTTCAGCGTCGCCAGATTATCCTGCGTAATCGGATTTTCCAGCATCGCCGTATTCATCGCCGGAGAGACCAGCTTTTTGCACTTCGCTGCGAGCACCACCGTTGTCAGCATATCATCTGCAATGCCGTGTGCCATTTTTGCAATCACATTGGCGGTAGCCGGGGCAATCATAATCAGATCCGCCGCTTTTGCCAGCGAAATATGCGTCACCTCATATTTAAAATCACGCGCAAACGTATCGACCACGCAGCGGTTGTTGGTCAGCGTCTCGAACGTCAGCGGGGTGATGAACTGCGTCGCGTTTTCGGTCATGATGACATGCACGTCTGCTCCGGCTTTCCGAAGACCGCTCGCCACATTTGCCATTTTATAGGCGGCAATTCCGCCTGTCACACCAAGTACAACACATTTTCCGTCAAGATTTTCCATTGTAACTCCGTTCTGCTGCCTCGAAGCAGCTTTTTTCCTATGATAGTTTTAAGTATAGCAGACAGAAAAACAGATTACAACCAATCCTGTTTGCCATTGATGCAAAAAGGCTTTATAATAAAAGGACAAAAGAGCTCTACTTTTAAAATAATCGCGAGGTATTTTTATGATTTTAGCCATTGATATCGGGAACACAACCGTTACGCTCGGCGGCGTCCGGATCGCACCGCAGCAAGCGTATTCCCTCGAATTCACAGCCCGGATTGACATCAACCACACCTGGTCTGCCAGCCAGTATGAATCTGCGATCGAGCAGCTTTTTGAAGACAAGAATCTTTCCCCGTCCGACTTTCGGGGCGTCATCATTTCCAGCGTTGTTCCGTCGGTTCTGACGCTTCTGCAGGAATGTGTCCGTAATCTGTTCGGCACAGAACCGCTGCTCGTCACATCCGAAAGTGATCTCGGCATGACATTTTCCATCCCGGAACCGGAAAAAGTAGGCCGCGACCGCCTCGTTGATGCAGCCTGGGCCGCCGCACATTATCCGCTGCCGGTCATCACCGTGGATCTTGGAACAGCGACGACCTTCAATGTCATCCGTGAAAACAGCGTCTTCTGCGGCGGCGCCATCGCACCGGGACTCGATATGGGACTTGGCGCCCTCTCCGAGCGGACCGCCCAGCTCCCGCGGCTCGACCTCCAGATCCCGAAACGCATCATTGGCAGAAACACCGAAGAATGCATTCTCTCCGGCACCATCGTCGGCATGGCCGCGATGCTCGACGGAATGGTCCAGCGCATCGAAGCCGAACTCGGCTCCCCCGCCACCCTCATCCTCACCGGCGGCGCGGCACGCTTCGTCGAACCGCTCGTTTTACATCCTCATATCTATGACCCGAACCTTCTGCTGAAAGGGCTGGCGTTCCTGTGTGAGCGGAATTGTGCAAATTAAAATCGTACTTCCAAATATTCATCAGACTTTTTCATTCTGCATGACGTTAAAAAGCGTGTCTGTTCTCCAGGCACGCTTTTCTCTATTTTTCTATGGAATCGCAACCCTTCTTTGTGTTGCCTCTCCGCTTTTCAGTTTTTCCTGATTCTCCTCTTTCAGTTTTAAAATACACGGGCGAATGCTTTCATCATACGTTTCTGTTGTCTGAAGTACATGACCATTGTATACAATCACATCATCGGAATACAGAAATACAAGCGCCATCTGATTCATCTCATGATCGTAGATCAGAACATACCAGTTATAATCATACAAAATCCTCTCTGTCATGTTGAATACCTGTTTTGGCTTCTGGCAGGAAATTTTTTCTCCGTAAATGGTCGAGAGAATTTCGTCCATCTCCTCCGGATGATCCTCGCGCGTGATCGCAAAGGACATTCCGGCTCCGGTGTCTTCCGGGATATAAAGATAAATCATCTCGGCTTTGTCCGTATCAAAGGTTTCGATTTCCTGCAGCAGTTCCTGATCCGATTTTTCTGAGATGAAATCTGCTGCCGTCAGGAAAACATCTGTCGTACCCCGCTCAGGACCAATGGGATTTTCTTTCTGTGTATACACCGCCGTCATTCTTTTTACCAGACATCCCGCAATCACGCAAAGGATCACTCCAGCTAACATAGTGATTTTTCTCTTTTTCATACGTTTCAAGGAAATCATCTCTCTTCCAAAACAGACATTCCGGGAACCTTCCAAAAGTTGAATTTTCTCTTTTCAGTATATCATAAATTTTTCCGGGACACACTCTTTTCCTTCTCCCTATGCACGGAAAAACTCCCGGCACTGCCGGGAGTTTATGACTTTCTTATTTCATAGTAACTATTCAGAACCCCATCTCGATTCCGCTTGCGCTGCATCTCGATGTTGCTTCTCGCCATATGAAATTCCAGAAAACCGTTCATTCATGCAAGCATGATTCACGATTTTCTTCCATTTCGCATGGCTCTGAATAGTTACATTTCATATTACTTTTTCACCTGCTCATATACCAGTCCCGGATAAGCTTCGAGGCTGACACCGTTTTTTTCAAACATTGGAAATGCTTCTGCGCCGGATGCGCATACGGCGGTTGCCATGCTTGTCTGTTCAGTGTAGCTCTCCCAGTTGTCGGCAGTAAGGCCAGGCTGGTATGCTTCCCAGGCAGTTTCGTATTCGGTGCTCTTATCGGAAGGAATCGCATCTTTCAGGCTCTCGCCGGACCAGACGGCAAGCTGATCTGCTTTTTTGTAAGTATATTCCGGGAGCTGATCGTCGCCCAGCGACTGGTACAGCTCATAGCGGGTAATGGAGTCTTTGGAACTTCCGTAGGATTTTTCCATCTCTTTTTTCACGGTATCCATATCGGCATCATCCGGGTAGGTGATGTCTACTTCGCACAATACTGGTTTTCCCGTCGCTCCGGTCTGATCGAGGTTGATAAACTGAAACATGACTCTGGAAGTTTGCTCGCCGAAAACAGTGGCTTCTGTATCTACTGCGATCGCGGCTGCACTGTTAGTTTCGGAGAAAATTTCCACCTGGTCCCGATCCAGATTCCAGTCGGCAAGCACTTCATCCACTGTTTTTCCCCATCCGGTATCCGGCGGCGTAATTTCCTTGCTGCTCTCTTTCGCTCCCTGACATCCAGTCAGCAACAGAGCACACATTGCAAAAATACCTGCTAATTTTTTATTCATACACCTGCATCTCCTTTCCGCTTTGTTATTTTTTTCACATACTTTTTTGTTAGCCCTATACTACCATATATTCTTCTGAAAATCTATGACGTTTGGTGAAAATTTTCTTACATTTTTGTTATGCATTCGATTTAAATCAAAGAAAAAGCAACAACATCCCTTATAGAAATTCTCTACCGCTATTAAAAAAACGCTCCCCCAGTATCTATAACGCAAGGGGAGCGTCTATTTTCAATTAGTTCGCTTGTTCTGATAATCGAGTTTTGCTTAAGCTCTCTCCCAGCGGCCTCCCGGGGCTGAAGATATAACACAATAAGCAATATTCAAACTTGAGGTTCCAGCTTTAATATACGAACGACAGGACCGTCCACACTCTAAAGTCGAATATGTAATCATCTGCGTATTATTTGGAGTATAGTGATATGGGGTTCCTCCAGCAGGATTTGAAATTGTTTTTGTAATATCATCATACTGGAATCCCACCTCTGGTGAATATTTGGATGTCTGCATTAAACTACTTGCTTTCATAGAGGTTCCGTAGTTCAGTGTTGTTTCAAACCAATTAATTCGTACCTTTAATGCCTGACGGTCATTTGTCACGGATACTTTCATGGTTGCATAAATGCTGTACTGGCTAAGCTGCCCCGTATTGCTTACAATATCAGTGATTGCTACTCTTTGCTGATGCTCGTCTACAATCAACAAACCCGTTGAAATAATATCCTGCTCGCTGCCATTTTCATCCACTACCTGTGTGATTGACAAATAATCATCCGGCTTTGCATCAATGGCGCGGGTCTTCATCTGTTTTTCCTGATATTGTTCAATTGCAACCTTAATTACGTCACTTTCATTCGTGATGTGATTGTTTAAAACCTCTTCATACACTCTGTTTTTTAATTCTGCATTTGTTTCTGCTTTTACTTTGGATTACAATTTCGCTTCCAAATCCTTCTTCACCTACCCCACCATTTACAACAACATCTCTTCCTACAAATCCTGATGGTGGTCAAAGTTAATCAAATATTTTATTTGTCTTGACATAACTTTCCATTAATTTATAATTTGTTTGCATCTTATATAATCTTAAAAGATCTAAATCCTGTTTAAAATATTTCTTGCACTTTACATCTTTTTGTGCTTCTAAAATACAAGCCTCAACCATTAATGAAGTGTGCAATGATCCTCCTTTTCCGGCAAATAATGTCTGTTGAATTCTTTTTCGACAGACACCTATTGCTTTTTCAAAATATCCCAATTCTTCCAACGCCATCCCATAATTTCCCATACTCATACCCCAATCTAAGATGTGAAATACAGGTTTAATAAAACTTTTTTCATATTGTCCCACTAAAAATTGATATATTTCCAATGCTACTTTATAATTCTGTTCACCCCAATAAATCAATGCCATTTCTGTCAAAATACTAACTTCCTCTGTATTTAAAACATATTCCATTTTTTGTCCTTCTTCAACTTTAAGTGACATAGCAAGTAATTCTTTTAATTGTTTTATAAATTGTTCCGTATATTCTGCATTTTCCTTATATCTATAAATGAGCAAATCCAAAATATTGCACAAAAGAAAGACACCCTCTGTAGAAG
>OLWT01001717.1_pt1 | contig 10628 bp, 7 predicted proteins | sample 1674001 | NCBI WGS metagenome assembly OLWT01 (sample SAMEA103958137, study PRJEB25191) | human gut metagenome | biome: human-associated habitat [ENVO:00009003]; feature: intestine environment [ENVO:2100002]; material: feces | place: Germany | collected 2013/2015 | reverse complement strand
CACCGAGTTTTCGGCATCGGCGGAATATGATTTTGCTTCGCTTGCCGTTTCGCCGCGCTATTCCCCTGCGGAAGCCTATGTGCTTGTGAACGTTATCAAAGAATATTTTGATTTGATTTGACGGATATAATATGTTTCAAACGGAGCGGACGGCAGGCGGCATTCGGATATGCACGGATTTCCGCAATTTCGTTCCGAAAAAAACATGAGCAAACGGCGTGAACATGTGGTATAATATGATTGGCTGAATATACCGCTGTCAGTGAATTGAACACGACTTTGCGGCGGCGGAATTCGGCCGAACAAATCCCTCTGCGGGACAGAAAGGAACGGAAAAATAAATGAGCGTGTTTTCAAAAGAATACTGTGAAAAAATGCGTGTTCGCATCGATTGCGGCAATATGCTCGCCGAGGCTGTCGGCAAACACGGCATCACGGCGGAGGAAATATCGGAAATGCTGCCGCGTGCAGAGGGTGCATTTGCGGGTGTTGAAAAAAAGCGCGGTGAAATGCGCTGGCGGCTTCTGCCCGAAACTCAGCTTGAAATCCTTCCCGCCGTTGAAGAGGCAGCGGAATTCGTCAGGTCAAAAGCGGATAATTTCGTGATTCTGGGCATCGGCGGAAGCGCACTGGGTCCGATTGCGGTGCATCGTGCGCTGAATCATCTCTATCATAACGATCTTCCTTCCGAAAAACGAAAATCTCCGCGCCTTTTTGTGGAAGACAATGTTGATCCCGAGCGCATGGCTGCATTGCTCGATGTGATTGATACTGACCGAACCGTGTTCAACGTTATCACAAAATCGGGCAGCACAAGCGAAACCATGGCGCAGCTGCTTATTATAACGCGAATGCTTATTGACCGTTACGGCGAAGAAGGGCTGCGCGATCACTTGATTGCAACAACCGACAAACAAAAGGGCAACCTGATAGGCATTGCAAAAAAATACAACCTGCGCACTTTTATTATTCCGGACGGAGTCGGGGGAAGATTTTCCGAACTCTGTCCTGTCGGGCTTGTTGCGGCTGCCGTCGGCGGAGCGGATGTTCGTGCGCTGCTTGCGGGCGCGGGATACATGGATGAGCTTTGCTCAAACGCCGATGTGAAAAAAAACCCCGGATTGATGCTTGCCCTGCTTGAAATCATTGCGGCGGAAAAGCACGGCGCAAACATCGGCGTGCTGATGCCCTATGCGGATTCGCTGAAATTCATGGCGGATTGGTATGCGCAGCTTTGGGCGGAATCGCTGGGCAAAAAGCTCGTGAAGGACGGAAAGGTTTTGCGATTCGGACAGACTCCGGTAAAATCTCTCGGCGTTACGGATCAGCATTCGCAGGTTCAGCTTTACACCGACGGACCTTTTGACAAAACAATAACTTTCATCTCTGTTGAAAAATACCGCAGTGATGTTGCTGTTCCGCATGTTTTTGACGACATTCCGGGGATTGCGTTTCTATCCGGACACAGCTTGGGTGAGCTGATTTCCGCCGAATTCCGTGCAACCGAACACGCCGTAACCGTCAGCGGACATATGAACAAAAACATCATCATGCCCGAAGTCAACGAATTCACTCTCGGGCAGCTTATAATGCTGTTTGAAATGCAGACGGCATTCGCAGGAGAGCTGCTGGGCATCGATGCATTCGATCAGCCCGGAGTCGAGGAGGGAAAGAATGCAACTTATGCCCTGCTCGGAAAACCCGGATACGAAGCCAAACTCGACGAATTGAAAAATGCCGAAAAGGCAAAGAAAAAACTCATCGTTTGATGCGGCGGACAAAAAAGTGCGGTGCGGGGAAACGGCTTTTCTTATCGCACCGCAGATCTTGTAAACACATAAACACGAAAGGATTGCCGAAGCCACTTGCGGGCGCGGCGCGGCTTTTGAATGAGCCTTTTTGATAAGAAATACCTGAAAAGAATAGACTGGGTAACGGTCGGAATCGTGCTTGCGCTCGTTGTGTTCGGCACGATCGCACTTGCCTCTGTTCAGGCAAAGCCTTTTGACGGCACGGAACACGGCATTGCGGATTATATGGACAAGCTCAACATGGAATACCTGCAGAAGCATATAACAAACTTCCTTGTCGGACTTGCTGCAATGATAATATTTCTTGTTTTTGATTACAGCATATTCAAAACTTTTGCAATGTGGGCATACATCGGCATAATAGGCTTGCTGATGCTGCTTTTCATTTTCGGCAAGGTGCGCGGCGGTGCACAGGGCTGGTTTGTTTTCGACACGCTTGAAAGGGCAATACAGCCGGGCGAGCTGAGCAAGATCGCATTGATTGTGATGCTTTCAAAATACGTCTCTGCCGCAATGGACAGGGACGGGCGATTGCTGAAATTCAAGGACGTTATGATTGCTCTCGGCATAACATTCGTTCCGTTCATGCTGATAGTTCTCCAACCTGATTACGGAACGGCGATTGTATTGCTTGTTATCATGGTTGTGACATTCTTCGTTGCGCAGATAAAGTGGATTTATATAATCTTTGCCGCTGTCGGAGCCGGGGTGGGGCTTCCGCTGATGTACTTTTTTGTTTTGACCCCGAAGCAGCGCGACAGAATCGATGTTTTTCTGAATCCGTCCGCCGCAAGCGACGATGCAAAGTACCATGTCGGACAGTCGCAGATGGCAATAGGTTCCGGACGGCTCACGGGCAAGGGCTTTTTCGGTGAGCAGACGCTGGCACAGCTTCGCTATGTTCCGGCAAGGCACACGGATTTCATATTCAGCGGCATAACGGAGGCGGTCGGATTCATCGGCAGTACGATACTGATTATTGTTTTCTTTGCACTGCTTTTCCGCTGGATGTATATTGCAATAAAAGCGCGGGATAATTTCGGCACCTGCCTTGTTACGGGTGTCAGCGCAATGCTTGCGGCACATATTTTCGAAAATATCGGCATGACGATGGGAATAATGCCCGTTACGGGAATTCCGCTGCCGTTTATAAGCTACGGCGGGTCGAATATGCTCACAAACATGATAGGTGTGGGTATTGTTCTGAACGTCTATATGCGTCGTCCGATGAAACGAAAACGGAAGCATGACAAAATACGCGAAAACGGCAAGACGGTCGTTGTTTAAAAAACAGAAAAGCATGTTTTGCAGGGCGGTATTCGAAGTGTCCGCTCAATCGCTCGATTTGATTGAGAGATTAATCGGATTTGAATCCATATGAATTAACGGCCATACGAATTAACGGTGAAAAAATGAATTGGGAAGGTTACAGCGAAAATGCATCCGCAGCTCTTGATGCGGCACAGGCTGCGGCGGAGGAGCTGCATCACGGCTTCATCGGCACGGAGCACATTTTGATAGGTCTGCTCCGTGCGCCGGGCACGGCGGGGGAGTGCCTTCGCAAATGCGGTGCGGATGAAAGCATGGTGTTTCCGTATGCGGACACTCTTGTCGGCGGCGGAAGACATATTTTCACGGACAGCAGGGGATTCGCACCGCCTGCAAAACGCGTATTGGAGCTTGCGCTGTATGAAGCAAAAGCATATGCAAGCCGCACAATCTGCACGAAACATATCCTTCTTGCCGTTTTGCGCGAGACGGACTGTTTTGCATCACGCATTCTCGATTCCATCGGGCTGGACAGGCAGATGCTGAAAAAGCTTTTGAACGATGAATCGCGGGAACTCGGTTCGAACGGGCGCGAAAGCCGAAAGTCGGAGCTGCTCCATGATGAAAGCGCAGCCGAAAAAACAAAAGGCAATGCGAATGATTCTTTAAAAAGTGATTCGGCCGAAAGACAGCCGCATGATGAAAACGTATCTCGCGGGAAAAATAAGCCTCGGGGCGGACAGAGTTCGCCGATGTTGGAAAGCTATACCGATGACCTTACGGCAAGGGCGGCGCGGGGGGAGCTTGATCCGTTGACAGGCTGTGAAGCGCAGCTGAACAGGTTGATTCAGACACTGCTTAGGCGGAGCAAGAATAACCCTGTGCTTACGGGAAATCCCGGCGTCGGAAAATCGGCTGTCGTTGAGGGATTTGCTCAAAGGATAGTTTCGGGTGATGTTCCTGTCGAGCTGCGTTCGTCGCGGGTGCTGCGGCTTGACTTGGGCGCACTCGTTGCGGGAACGAAATACAGGGGCGAATTTGAGGAGAGGCTGAAAGCACTTCTTGACGAAACAACTCCCGAAACAATTCTTTTTATTGACGAAATACATACGATAATCGGCGCAGGTGCGGGCGAGGGCAGTCTCGATGCTGCCAATATCCTGAAACCCGCGCTTGCTCGCGGCGGGTTGAAGCTGATCGGCGCAACAACGTTTGATGAATACAGGCTCTATATCGAAAAAGATGCCGCGCTGGAACGACGTTTTTCACCGATAGTCGTAAAAGAACCCACGCGGGAGGAAGCGATCGCAATCCTTCGCGGTTTGCGTCCGAAATACGAGGCGCATCACGGCGTTTCGATTACGGACGAGGCAGCGGAAGCCTGTGTTGATATGTCTGTTCGCTGCATTCCGGAGCGATTTCTTCCGGATAAGGCGATAGATATAATGGATGAAACAGCTTCCCGCCGGCGGCTTGCTCCGCAGAATACAGCGGAACTGCGGCAGGAAAGGGCCAGCCTCCGAATGCGTATTGAGGATGCATTGAATGAGCGGGATTTTACACTTGCGGCTGAATTAAGAAAACAGGAAAAGCAGCTCGGCGGGCCGAGAACAGCGGATGCACTTCATGCGGGAGCGGAGAATTCGGAATTCACTGCGGCTTCTTTAAAAAAGAGCTGTCGTCCGATCGTCACTGCCGGCGATGTTGCACAGACTGTTCACGAATTGACGGGGATTCCCGTAAGCAGTCTTGACGGCACCGTCCGTTCACGGCTCTCGAAACTGGATTCGTTGATCAATGCGCACATTATCGGGCAGGAGACCGCGGTTGCTTCCGTGTGCAAAGCCCTTCGTTCCGCTTTCACATGGAGGAACGATCCCGACCGTCCGCGTGCCGCAATTGCAGTAACCGGGGCGGCAGGTTCGGGAAAAACAAAGCTTGCAGCAGTGCTTGCAGAGACATTGTATCCGGGCGAAAATGCACTTTTGCGGTTTGACATGCGCGAGTATTCCGACTATTCGGCGGTTAACACGTTGACGGGTTCACCTGCGGGTTCTGTCTCCGGCGGAAGACTGACCGAAGCCGTGCGGCGGAAGCCTTTTGCAGTGGTGCTGTTTGACGACATTCAATACGCAAACGCTGCCGTGCGTTCGCTTGTTCAAAGCATCATGCGGTGCGGCGTTTTGACCGATGCAAAAGGTAAAAATGTAAGCTTCCGCAATGCGATTGTATTCGTCACCTGCGGTGAAGGCGACAGCTTTAAACAGCGCAGGGCGGGCTTTTCGGATGAGGAAAATGCGCTGAGCGGCAGCCGCGACGAGCGGGACGCAAGGCAGATACTTCCGCCGGAAATCGCTTCCGATGCGGATTGCGTTGCTGCGCTTTTGCCTGCGGCTCAAGCCGCTGTTCCCGAGATTGCAAAACTGATGCTGGATGATCTGTCCGATAAACTCAAAAAAACGGGCAGAACGGTTCGTTTCGGCGCTTCCGCCGCAAATTACATTGCAAGCAAAATCGATGAAGTCGAACTTGAAAAAAACGGTGCATGGGCTGTTGCACGCTGCGTTTCGAACGAATGCGAGGATTTTATCAGCGAAAAGCTGCTTGAGGATGCATACTGCTGCAACGACTGCACGGTAGAGGTTGAAAACGGCGGGACGGGGCTTTGCATTGTTCCGCACAATACAAAAGAAAGTTGAGGTCACAGAACTATGAATATTTCACGCTTCGGCATCGGATTCAGATTCGATTCGATTGAGAACGGAGATGAACGCGAACATGCGTTCAACCTTGTTTTTTCGGCAATTGAAAGGGCGGACGTTCGTGGACTTCAATTGTTTGCGGGACATTTCTCCGTTGATGAAAGCGATGATAAAAACATATTCACGGTTGCATTTGCAGGCGGCGGCATAAAACAAACACGCAGTCTGTTTGAAAAGCTGAACGACAATCCGCTCGTTTCGGGTGCGCTTGCGGAATACAGGCCCGTCGTTCAGACGAATGCGCTCAGACGGGCGGAGAAGCTGGCTTTTTACGGCAGATTTGACGAAAACGGAACCCTTGTCTTTAATGAAAAGGACTTGACGGAGTGCGGCTGCAAAAAAACAGAAAAGCCTGCCGTGAACCCTTTTGAAGAATACGGCGGAAGGCGTATTGACCCTGTCGGCGCAGGTATTCGAATGCTTATTGCTCCGGACAAGTTCAAGGGCAGCATGGATGCACAGAGAGTTTGCACGATTATCAAAAATGCAGCGCGGCAATGCCTTCCCGGATGCAGGGTGAGAACGCTTCCGATTGCGGACGGAGGGGACGGCACGGCCGAAACGCTTATTCGTGCCTTTAACGGGAATATGCGTTCGGTGAATGTGACTGCGCCGGACGGCAGGAAAATTGCTGCCGAATACGGTGTTCTGACCTCGTTTGGTGAAAAAACGGCGGGCGCCACAGCGGTTATTGAAATGGCAAAGGCATCGGGGCTTGCATTGATGGATGAAAATGCATTGGATCCGCTTTCTGCAACGAGCAGGGGGACGGGCGAACTTATCGCTTCAGCATTGAACGAGGGGATAAGGAATATTTTGATCGGTATAGGCGGTTCCGCAACCAACGACGGCGGAATGGGCGCGGCAGCGGCTCTCGGCGTTAAGTTTCTGGATGCGGACGGCAATGAGCTTTTGGGCTGCGGCCGAGAGCTTGCCTTGGTGCGTAAAATTGATTTGTCGGGCTTGCGCAGAGATGTTTTCGAGGCAAAGATAACCGTTATGTGTGATGTTGATAATCCTCTTACAGGCAAAAACGGTGCGACGTACACCTACGGGCCGCAAAAAGGCGCGGACGCCGAAGCATTAAACACTCTTGAAGACGGGATGAAAAACATTGCGGCCTTGTATGACGCTGCGGCAGGGAGAAAAGTGTCCGCCGAATGCGGTGCAGGCGCGGCGGGAGGCATGGGTGCAATGCTGTCGGCTCTTTTGGGCGCGGAATTGACTCACGGCTCGGCGGCGGTGCTTAATGCGGTCGGCTTTGATGCATTGCTTGGGGACACCGATCTTGTCATAACCGGAGAAGGGCAGCTTGATGCATCAAGTGCGGACAACGGGAAGGCCGTCGGCGAGGTTGTGAAACGCTGCGCCGCAAATTCCGGCGGCGCCGTGCCCGTCTTTATTGTTGCGGGAAGGCTCGGAAGGGGCTATGAACATATTTACGAGCTTGCGAATGCGGGAGTTTTTTCAACAATTGTTACGGATGAACAGCCGAATGCGGACGGAGACTGTGATGCTGAGACGCGTCTGCGCCTTGCTTCGGAACGAATGTTCCGCTGCATCGCAAGTTCTTTTTCCGTGAATTCGCAGCGCAGCGGGCGCGGAATGCGGCGATAAAACAGCTTCTTGCGCAAACACAAAAGAGAGTTTCGCAACGATATGCGATTCAACCTTTGGTTGATTTGCTGATAAACGCAGATATATCTGTGAAAAAAAGATTGCAGTCAGAAATAATTTTAAAGAAACACGCAAAACAAACCGAAAGGAATAAAAAATTTGCGGCGGCACGGGATTCAACCAACGGTTGAGCAGATTTTTTGGGGTTTTCAACCACCGCTTTATTGTCATGAAAAGCTTGCGTTGCTAAAATGAGCGCGAAATTAAGAGTTGGCGCAACACAAAAAAGTTTTCCAAACGTAACAGATATGCGGTGCGGCGACTCACGAAAATCAGAAAGAGGGAAAAAACCATGAAAGAAAACTTTGCAATCAAACTGCGCGAGCTGCGTAAGGCAAGCGGAATGACACAGGAACAGCTTGCTGCCGAATTCGGAGTGTCCGTTCAGGCCGTCAGCAAATGGGAAACGGCGGCTTCCTATCCCGATATTGAGTTGATGCCGCGAATTGCGGATCTTTTCGGCGTTTCGCTGGATGAGCTGCTGCGCGATGTTAAGAACGAGAAAAACATCGAGGCGGGTGAAGAAATTCATACCGATGCCGAACAGCAATGCGATGCTGCCTGCAACCCGGAATCGGTTGAAGTCGAATACGAGGACGAAAACGACGATGAAAATGCCGGGGACGATGAAGAAGACGATGACGATGAAGAAGACGATGACGATGAAAATGACGATGACGATGAAAATGATGATGACGATGAAGAAGATGATGACGGCAGCTGCATCTTTGTGAAAAAGGGCAGAAACGGCATTGTAAGCGTCAACACGGATGCTATCGAGAAATTCGGCAGAAAAATCGAGAAAATGGCAAAGAAAAAAGCTGAAAAAGCGGGCTGCGCATTTGAAAAAAACGCAAAAAAACATTCGCGTTCTTCGACCCGTAATTACGGAAATCGTTTCGAATGGAGCAATATTATGATTGACGAAATGCCGGATGACAAAACCCTGCGCGTTGTGCTGATGCGCGGAAAACAGATCGTGTCAAGTCAGGAATACGATCCTGCGGTTTGCATTCCCGTTGAACTGAAATATGAAAAAGAGAACGGAATTGCGGGTATGTTCGGCAGAAAAGGCGGACGTACCGATTGCTCGCTAAATGTTGAAATTTGGGGCAATGCCGACATCAACGGCAGTGTTAACGGTGATGTATATGCGGGCGGAAATGTGAACTGCGGTGAAATCGGCGGAGATGTCGGCGCGGGCGGCAATGTCAACTGCGGTGATATCGGCGGAGACATTTCAGCGGGCGGAAGCATTGAATGCGGCAGTATCGGCGGCGATGTCAATGCGGGCGGAAATGTCGGCTGTGCGGATGTCGGCGGCGATGTTGAAACCGGCGGAAGTGTTGAATGCGGCAATGTCAGCGGCGATGTCAATGCGGGCAAAGATGTGAACTGCGGTGATATACTCGGACATGCGAAGACAAGCGGGAGCATGAATTGCGGAAATGTTGACGGAAACGTTGACTGCGGAGGCAACATAAGCTGCGGCGATATCGCAGGACATGCGGAGGCTCGCGGCAGTATTGAATGCAAAACAATTAAGGGCAGTGCCGAAGCAGGCAGCCGAATAATTTACAAAGGCTGAGGATTGGTTCCGGTCTTTGAAAACAAGCGGCAAAGCAGCATTCGGAACGGCATAAAAAGCAATTAAACAACACTCAGTTTCGTATATTCGGCAAAAGGCAGACGGGAAAAATCCTGTCTGCCGCTTCCGTTTTAAAACCAAAACATTGAAACTTTAGCAAATCGAATGCGATAAAACTAATCGGCGATTTCAACGGAAAGATTCGGATTTTCGGCTGCCGCGTCCGAAAACACGCGCAGCATCATGCTCCCGTAGCTGCCGAGGACGGCAGTCAGCGCGCTCGTTCCGAAGAGAGTCACTGCAACGGGTTTGCATATTTCCGCAAGGCAGTCAAAGAGTGCATCAAGGTTTTTTCCGTAATGATCCGGAAACTGCAATGCCTCGGCAATGCGCAGATGCGCATCGGTAATTCCCGCAATCGCCGTAAAGTCAATGCGGATATTCTTAATGCCGCCGCTTTGTTCGGAACCGGAGTTGTGTGTGAAATTGTTATCCGATACGGTCATGGTCAATTATCCTCAATCATCCCTAAAAATTCTCAAAAACCCGCGGTTTAATTGTCCGCGTCGTAAAGCTTAATAAAGCTTTGATAATGGTCATCGGTATAAAAAATCAATCCGTAATTCGAAAAAACTATGCGTTTTGCCCCGCGTGAGGGTGCTCCGCAGGTGTCGATATCGCATTCGGTATAAAACCTTCCTTCCGCTTGCGGCAAAAGCCCCTCGTAGTTGCCGAACCTGTCCCCTCCGATGGAGCAGCCGGGCGCAAAATCCTGAAGCTCGCCGCCCTGCCAGCCGAGTTCCCGCGCCTGTTTCTTTGTTATGAAATTTGCGGGGAGATGCCCGAAAAGGTGGATGTACAGAGCAACTTCATCACGGGAACTGTATTCGCCGCTTTCTTTCACCGGCGATGAAGTCGGTTCCTGCGGAGGTGCAGTCGGCTTTGCGGAGAGCTCAATTTCGGCGGCTGTTCCGATTTCCGTGGGTTCGGTTGTGTGCAATACATCCGATATTGCAGCTGTCGGGGTATCGGGCAGGAAAACCTCTTCGGGTACGGTGCAGGCTGCAATGCCCGCAATACTCAAAACTACAAGCAAAAACGCCGCAATGCGCCTTAAGATTCTTAAATCAGCATGTTTCAATATGATTTGCCTCCTTGTTCGGAAAAAGGTCAGGCCCAAAGGCATTTCCGCAAAATGCCTCAACCCTTGGGCGGCCTTCGGCCGAAGCGGTATCGGACCCACTCCGAATATGCTTTGAACGGAGCGAATACGGATATATGATAATGCCGAACGGAAAATTTTTCAACACCGTACGCGTAATAATCGGATGAAACCGCTCGAATTTGCATGTATATGCTGAAAAAACAGAGTGTTATATATAGTTAAAAATAATTTGAAAAAGGGGTTGACAAATGAGACCCAATTGAGTATAATATGGAAGTCGCTTGAAGAGCGGCACAATGGATGGGAGCATAGCTCAGCTGGGAGAGCATCTGCCTTACAAGCAGAGGGTCACAGGT
>OLWT01001705.1_pt1 | contig 10679 bp, 9 predicted proteins | sample 1674001 | NCBI WGS metagenome assembly OLWT01 (sample SAMEA103958137, study PRJEB25191) | human gut metagenome | biome: human-associated habitat [ENVO:00009003]; feature: intestine environment [ENVO:2100002]; material: feces | place: Germany | collected 2013/2015 | reverse complement strand
AGTCGGTGATAAATACTTTTTGGTTCGCCTTCTCGGTTTTTCCAATGCCTACAGTGTTTCTCTAGTAGATTTTGACCTGGTCATGGCTCCATCTCGCCTCGCCACACAAACGCATAAAACTAGTTCACTCGTCTATCTTTCCAATGACGGAACCGTATTAAATCCTTCTAAAACCATTACAGAAAATAAACTGACCTTTTCGCCTGAAGACAATAACCACGTCAAAAAAGGACAAAAAGAAAACTTTTTTGTTGTACAGGATCGCTTAAAATATGCTGATATTACCATGCTTTACCTTTCCTCTTACCAGGGAAGCCAGTTTTATTTAAATGCGACACAGATGTTTGCCATCATTGCCTCTGTGCTGGCACTGCTTTTGATTCCGTTCATGTGTTTTTTGGCCATCAAAATTTACTTTTCTCCATTAAGAGATGCAATCACTACCATGGAGAATATTCGAAACGGTAAATTGAACTCAAAACTGCAGGAAACACAGTTTATCCGTGAATTTTCCGTCTTTAATTCCACTTTTAACCGAATGATGGATGAAATTCACCATCTGAAAATCCGCACTTATGAAAATAAGCTGACCATTCAAAAATCTCAGCTGCAATATTTTCAAATTCAGTTGAAGCCTCATTTTTATCTGAACTGCCTGAAAACTCTTTACGGTATGATTCAACAGAATAAAGGAAACGATGCACAGCAAATGATTTTATATGTTTCTCAGTATATCCGCTATACCTTCCGCGACAACAGCAGTCTTGTGCCACTGCAGACGGAACTGAATCAGGTACAGAATTATTATAAACTTCAGAAGCTAAACACAAGAGATTCTTCTGAGCTGACCATTTCTGCCGATCCCGCTGTTTCAAAGTTTCCGGTTCCCATGCTCTGCATTCAGACATTCGTCGAAAATTCTTTTAAGCATGGGCGAATCTCCAGCCAGCCGCTCAATGTACACATTTCCGTACAGCTGACAGAGACTGAAGAAGGAAATTATTTAAATATCAGTATTCAGGATAACGGAACCGGATTTCCGGACGAATTTCTGCAGTCCTTTCTGCAACATACAGAAGATGCAGTAACCGGACAGCACATCGGTATACACAATCTCCGTCAACGACTTACCTTACTTTACGGTGACCAGGCCGGACTGATCTGTATGAACAATTCCTCCGGCGCCATGACAGAAATTATCCTGCCCATCCAGGAAGAACCAAATACCAGTTCAGAAACTAAAAGTAGCTTACTCTCAAACGAAAATTTGTTTTCATTATCCTAGAAAGAGGAGGAATCCCGAATGAATGTATTGATTATTGATGACCAACCCGATGTTGTCGCCGGTATTCATTCCGGCATCAACTGGGATGCGCTTTCCATCCGACAGGTTTTCTGTGCTAACGACATTATCCGTGCGCGTGAAATTCTTTCAAACAATTCCGTGGATATCATGCTCTGCGATATCGAAATGCCGCTCGGCAGCGGTCTTGAACTTTATGAATGGGTTGCGGAGCATTTTCCAGAAATCAAATGTATTTTTCTCACCTCACATGAAGATTTTTCCTATGCACAAAAAGCACTGCAACTCGGCGGATTCGATTATCTGATTCAGCCCGCTCCCTACAGTGCAATTGAGGTTTCCATTCAGAAAGCAGTCCTGCAAATTCAAAAGGAAAGAAAGGAAAAATTTTACAGTGAATATGGAAACTATTTCAGCAAACGCGAAATGGATCTTCTTGATGTGCTTTTAAATGAATTTTTGCAGAAACAGCCTGCAGAACCGCAGAATATCCTGAGTTTTCTGGACACGATCTCCATAAAACTCGATCCCGACTGTTCCTGTGTTCTGACTTTGATTGATATTCTCGAACAGGACACGCCACATCCAGTTCGTGACCTTTCTCTCCTCCGCTCTATCCTGCAGAATGTCGTTTTCGAGCTGTTTGAGCCGTTCACTAAAAAACTGCTTTTCTGCCATGTCCACGAACAGGTTTTTGCCCTTATTTTATACGAAACCGATAATTTTACAAAAGATCAGGTGCAAATTTATTTGCATACTTTTGTGGAAGCCGCTTCACAGTATCTCCACTTTAAAATAGCATGCTACTGTGCTCATTCTGCAAATTTTCTTCTGCTACCAGATAAAATACAGCAACTTTTGGAACAGCGCAGTGAAAATGCGGCAAACTATAGTGGTATTTTTTATCAGAAATCCAGCATTTCCCAGGTTCCCTACACCCCTCCGGATTTTGTCCACTGGAATGTCATGCTCTCCTCTGGTTATTACGATGCCGTCCGTGCAGACATGCATGATTATCTGCTCCGCCAAAAAGAATCCGGTCATGTAAACCAGAAAATGCTCAGTCTCTTTTTACAGGATTTTCTTCAGATCTTCTATCAGATTCTGAACCATCACCACATCGGTGCACACGGTGTTTTTGAAAAAGAATACGATATTCACGCTCTGAACAACTCCTGTCATTCCATAGAAGAGATGCATAAACTGCTTGATTTTTCCGTTGATTATCTAAAAAGCCTTCAAATTAGCGCAGAACCAGGTGTTTCACAGATCGACCAGGTGATAAATTTTATTCAGAAAAATATTCACCAGAATGTTACCCGCACCGAAATCGCACATCAGGTATACATGAACCCGGAATACCTCTCCCGGCTTTTCAAAAAGGTAAAAGGAATTTCACTTTCTGACTATATCGTGCAGGAAAAACTGAAAATTGCGATTTCCCTGCTTGAGGGAACCAATCTCCCGGTCAGTGTAATTGCAACGAATATCGGCTACACGAATTTTTCTTATTTTACACAGGTATTCAAAAAAGTCTACGGAATTTCTCCGAGTGAATACCGTCAAAAGAAAAAATAATGCAAAAATAGTACTGCGGAGCGTAAAGTTTTCCCAAATAAATGTTAATACCCGGGTATAACGAAAATACGTTCCGCAGTATTTTATTTTTGCATTACTGTTTTATCTTCAAACAAGTTTTTATACCGGCATCGCCGCCACAAAATAATACATCACAATAAAATGACAGAAGCTGCCACCCATCACAAACAGATGGAAAATTTCATGTGTTCCGAACTTTTTATGCTTCGCATTAAACATCGGCATTTTTAAGGAGTAAATCACCCCGCCGACCGTATAAATGATGCCGCCCGCCAGCAACCATCCAAATGCCGGCCGTGAAAGAGCCAGAAACAGCGGATGAAATGCCAGTACACACAGCCATCCCATTGCGATATACAACACTGAGGAAAACCACCTCGGACAATTGATCCAGAATGCCTTGACGAGAATTCCGCCAATTGCTGCTGCCCACACCAATGCACAAAGTACAATTCCCGTCCGTCCATGCAGCGCAATCAGACAGATCGGCGTATAACTTCCCGCAATCAGCACGGAAATCATCATATGATCAAACTTCTTCAGTCGACGGTTTACCTTCCCATTTACATCAAACGTGTGATACACGGTGCTCGCCAGATACAGCAAAATCATGCTCAGCATAAATACTGCCATCGCAATCACATGCAGATGATCCGGCTCCCGAGCCGCCTTCAAAAGCAATGGCAGCGTTCCCACCATCGCCAGGATCAACGCAATCCCATGCGTAATCGCACTGCCGGGATCCTTAATTCCATTTTTTCTGATATACTTCATCCTGCTCATTCCTTTCCTGTCAGAAGCACTGTGTATTTCAATTACCACTTTATGTAGTTTTGATTACTACTTATCATCGTTTCTTTTATTATAGCAGGATAAAATTATTTTTCAAGTCAAAATGTCTATTTTCTTTTGAAAATGTTTGACCTGCTTTGACACAAAAAAACAGACTGCTCGCTTACGCATACCGTTGTGCCTGTTTGAGCCGTCTGTTTTTGTATTTTTATTGCTTCTTCGCTTGAATCAGCTTCCATTTTTCTACCCGCGAAAGCTGCTTAATTTCCCATTCTCTCCGCATAGCCTCCTGTTTTGTTAAAAAGGTTTCAAAATACACCAGTTTTACCGGTTTGCGGCTCTTTGTATATTTCGCTCCTTTTCCAGCATTGTGTGCCTTTACTCTGCGTTCCAAATTATTGGTCCAGCCTGTATAAAAAGATCCATCGCTGCATTCCAGAATATATGTAAAATTCCCCTGTTCCATTTCAAATTCCGTTCCTTCTGTTCATCTGTATAATGACCTTTTAAGTATAATGTGATCATCATACAATTTGCTTCCTGGCCTTTAAAATAAATGAGCTGATTATCTTCAATATGAATCATGAATGTATCTACTGATTCACCAGGAAACATTGTAATTAACTTTCCTACAGTAGTTTTTAATTCAACTTCCTGAGAAAGAGTCAATGTCTTGTTTGTACGTAATGCTAAATATGGCATAGTTCATTCTCCTTTACAATTCATGCTTTACCATAGTATACAACTTTTTTTGATTTATTACTATATTTATCACTTTTATATCAAATTATGATCTAAACAGTAGTGATACACACCATCATCTGCTACAGATAAACATATATCATCCGCAATAGCCTTCACATTATCTGTTGCATTCCCCATTGCAACTCCTGTACCCACTGCTTCCAACATTTCAATATCATTCGTACCATCTCCAAACGCAATGGCTTCACTAGGACTTAAATGATAATACTCTAGTACCTTATGTATACCATTACCCTTTCCACCACCTGCTGGAATAATATCCACTGCTCTATTCCACCATGCTGTAATTTGTGCACCTTCTACATTCTTCATTAATGCATCATATTCATCCTCATATCCACCACACATAATTTGATAAATATCTTCATTCACCAAAGTATCAAAGTCTTCTGCTACATTCACTTTCTGTTTAGAGAATGCATAATAATCATCTAAGTCTTGATCTGTGCCATTGGCTTTACTATCATCTTTACTTGCAAGAGAGACAGATCTATTAATAGAAGATGCATTATCTATAATTCTTAATACATCTTTATGTGGGATAGGATGACTATACAAAACATGTCCTTCCTTATCAAAACAATAAGACCCATTAAAAGAAAGTATGGCATCAAAAGTCACTCCTTCAAAAGTAGGTACACTTAAAGGATGTCTTCCTGTCGCAATACATACCTTTATATTATTATCCTGTAATCTTTGTAATGTTTCTATAGTAATATCAGAAACACTGCGTGTTTCCATATTACTTAAAGTTCCATCAATATCAAAAAATGCAATCTTAATCATACCAATCCCTCCATGGATCCATTCTAACACAAAAAGAGAGGTTTACCCTCTCTTAGTCTAACTGTTGACAGAAATCTTTCAGAACTTTATATGATTCCTCTAGTGCTTTCTGCTCATCTTCTTTCATATTAATTTCTACGATTTCCTTGGCTCCTATCTTATCAATAATAGTAGGAACACTTAAGAAGATATCATTCATACCATACTGCCCATCTAAATGAACAGATACTGGATAAATTCTATTTTCATTAAAGAGAATAGATTTCAAAATTGCGGTAGTTGCCGCCGCAATACCATAACATGTATTCCCTTTACGGTTAAAGATCTGCCATCCATCTTCAATAACAGCATGTCTTAATGTTTCCTTAGTGGCATCCTTAGTACGTTCTGCATTATCCTTTAATACATCTTCTACACTCTTACCACCAATAGTTGCACTAGACCATGTCACCATTTCTGAATCCCCATGTTCACCACATACATAGGCTGATACACTCTTTGCATCTAAATGATACATATCAGCTAAACGACAAGATAATCTTGCACTATCAAGAGTTGTACCACTACCAATTACCTGGTTCTTTGGTAAACCTGATTCCTTCCATGTAATATAACTCATAATATCTACTGGGTTAGATACAATAATAAAGATACCATTGAATCCTGAAGCCATTGTAGAATTTACAATAGACTTAATAATCTTAATACTTGGTGCTAACATCTGTAAACGGTCATGAGAATCTTTAGGCATTGGTGCTGATGCTGTAATGATGACTACATCTGCATCCTTACAATCAGAATAATCCCCTGCTTTTACTTTAATATTTCTATTCATGAAGTAAACTGACTGCTGCATATCTAATGCTTCACCATATGCTTTTTCCTTATTAATATCAATTAATACAATCTCTTCACAAAGTCCCTGGTTAATAATTGAGTAGGCAGTTGTAGCACCTACATTACCTAAACCAACAATAACTACTTTAGAATCCTTAAAACTCATATTAGTTTTTCCTCCTTGAATTGTTAATATTGTAGCACAACTGTCTGATCAAATGTATAATAATTACCAAGAGAGGTTCGAATATGAAAACAAAAGTACTATTAAAAAAGGGTGAAGGCCGTACTATTAATGCAGGCGGTTTATGGATTTATGACAATGAAATAAAAGAGATACATGGACATTTCAAGAATGGGGATATTGTAGATGTATATGCTCATAATGAGTATCCATTAGGAAGAGGTTATATTAACCAGAATTCTAAGATTAGAATTCGTTTAATGACTAGAAATATTAATCAGGAGATTGATTCTGATTTCTTACGTATGAGATTACAGAATGCCTGGGATTATCGTAAGAAGACAGTGGATACTTCTAGTTGTCGTCTTGTGTTTGGAGATGCTGATTTCTTACCAGGTTTAGTCATTGATAAGTTTGAAGATGTATTAGTTGTACAGTCTCTTGCATTAGGTATTGATGCATTTAAGGAAGAGATTGTAGAACTTATGAAGGATATTCTACTACAAGATGGCATTACTATTAGAGGTGTATATGAACGTAGTGATGCCAAGGAACGTACTAAGGAAGGTATGGAAAGAGTTAAAGGATTTATTGGTGAACCTTTTGATCCTCATATTGATATTGTAGAGAATGGTGTTAAGTATCATATAGATGTTGCAGAAGGACAGAAGACAGGTTTCTTCCTTGATCAGAAATATAATAGACTTGCAATACAGAAATTATGTAAAGATGCAAAAGTATTAGATTGTTTTACTTATATTGGTACTTTTGCATTGAATGCAGGTATTGCAGGGGCTCAGAGTGTTTTAGGTGTGGATGCATCTCAGTTTGCGGTAGATCTTGCAAATGAGAATTCTAAGTTTAATGGTTTAGAGAATACTGTTAAGTTTGAGTGTCATGATGTATTTGATTTCTTGCCAGAATTAGAGACTCAGGGAGAGTTATTTGATATGGTTATATTAGATCCCCCTGCTTTCACAAAGTCTCGTGCATCTATTAAGAATGCGATTAAAGGCTATCGTGAAATTAATATGAGAGGTATGAAATTAGTAAAAGACGGTGGATATCTGGCTACATGTTCATGTTCTCATTTTATGGACTATGATACATTTACTAAAACTATTGGACAGGCTGCAAAGCTTGTCCATAAGAGATTAAGACAGGTAGAATTTAGAACACAGGCTGCAGATCATCCTATTTTGTGGAATGGTGATGAGAATAGCTATTACTTGAAATTCTATATCTTCCAGGTGGTTGATGAGAAGTAATGACTGGAAAAAGGCAATAATGCTTGATTTAGCAGATGTAAAAGGATTTTGACATGCATAATAAGTGATGTCAAAGCTATTTGATAGACAATAATAGGTGTTCTTCCTACAATAAAAATGCAAGGAGGTATAGTAGCATGGAACTTGATATTGGAAGCAAAATCAAGGCAGCACGAATTGAAAAAAAGCTGACGCAAGAACAGGTTGCTGAATTGTTGGGTGTGAGTCGCCAGACAATCTCAAATTGGGAAAACCAAAAATCCTATCCAGATATCATCAGCGTCATTAAAATGAGCGAATGCTACGATGTCTCTCTTGACTACCTATTGAAGGGAGAAGAAAAAATGAAAAACTATTATGATTATCTTGAAGAAAGTACAAATGTTGTGAAAAGCAATACCAACAGAAGCAAGATTGTTACGATTCTCTCTTATCTTTTGATTTGGGCATATGCAATGATAGTGTTCTGGTTTTTCACAAGTGGAAGTGATGCTATGGGTTACAGCTTGATGTTCCTTTGGTTTATTCTTCCTGTAACTACATTTATTGTATCCGTTGTGATTGGTAAAAATAACTTTTGGGGAAAAGGAAAATGGGCATTCACTCTTTTCTTTGGCGTAATGTATATGCTCGCTGAATATGGCACATTCAAAATAGCAAACAACATTGCTGTTAACAAACTGAATTCCCCTGAGTTGGAAATGATTGTAGCTGGATCAATAATCTCTGCAATCGGTATGTTGGTAGGTTCACTGTGGAATAAGAAACGCCACAATCAGAAAAATAAGTAACTAGAAAAATTCCAGAGTGTAGATGAAAAGCAAGAAATGATGATGACTCGATACAAGTCATCATCATTTTCAGTTATAACTTATATTTTCTATATATTTTTCTATTTTATCAGTTATAACTGATAAAATTCATATTTATAAATGAAATTTCAGTTATATATGTGATATAATAGGAATAGTTATAAGGAAAGGGGCTGAGATGAATGATTAAACGTGAACTCTATATGAAACGTATTCGTCCGTTCATTGGATCGGATCTCATTAAGGTAATGACTGGAATTCGTCGTTGTGGGAAATCCGTTATGTTAGAACTAATAAAACAGGAACTTGTAGAATCAGGTGTTAATCCAACACAGTTTATCTCCATCAACTTTGAAGACTTAAGCTATTCTCATTTACAGACAGCACAGTCTCTTCATGACGAAATTACTTGCCATGCCAAGGAAATCGGTGGTAAAGTTTATCTTTTTTTCGATGAAATTCAAGAAGTGAAAGATTGGGAGAAGTGTATTAATTCTTTTCGTGTTTCATTGGACTGTGACATCTATATCACTGGATCAAACGCAAAACTATTATCTGGTGAACTTGCAACTTATTTAGGCGGAAGATATGTAGAGTTTGTCATCTATCCATTTTCTTTTGGAGAATTCATCGAATTATATCGTCCAATTTACCCTAATAATTCAATCCAACAATGTTTTCAAAAGTATCTCATTACCGGAGGTATGCCCTATCTTGCGAATATTCAATATGCAGATGAACCATCTAAACAATATCTTCACGACTTATTTAACTCTGTACAGCTTAAAGATATTGTGAAACGCAATAAAATACGTGATGTAGATTTACTAGAACGTATTATTGCATATGTGATTGCGAATGTAGGTACAACCTTCTCTGCAAATTCTCTTGCGAAGTTTCTCAAAAGTGAACAACGTACTGTTGCGCCAGAAACAATCCTAAACTATATCAAATATTGTTGCGATGCTTATCTGTTCTATCAAGTGAAACGAGTTGATCTACAAGGCAAACAGATACTTTCTACAAATGAAAAGTATTATATTGCAGATCACGGTATCCGTGAAGCTGTTTTTGGAGGCAACATGCGAGATATAAATCTCATTCTAGAAAATATTGTCTATCTTGAATTATTACGTCGAGGCTATAAAGTGACTGTTGGTAAAACAGGAGAAAAAGAAATTGATTTTGTATGTGATAAACATGGTGAAAAGTTGTATGTTCAGGTAACATATCTCTTAGCATCAGAAGATACAATTAAACGTGAATTTGGTGCATATGATAATATCCGAGACAATTTCCCTAAGTATGTAGTTTCTCTTGATGAATTTGATATGAGCCGAAATGGTATTAAACATCAAAATATTCGTAATTTCCTTTTAGTTAAGAAACAAATATAGTAAGAGCAAAATATCGCTCTTTTTTCATTCAAAAATAAGTTATACTAGAAACAGAGGTGATATCCATGATTAACAATAAAGAGAAAAAAATGATTCAAAGATATTGTATATATCCAAAGATTGCAGTCGGTACTTATATACCTCAATATATAAAAGGAAAGCAGGCAATGGATCAAAGAATTGCAGCTTCTGCAAAACAAGTAGAAATAGTAAAAAAGGCATTAGAACCTGTATGTGTAAGAGTACATGCAGACAATCCAAATGAATCACGTAGTAGATCAAGTTATACTGTTATGGGATATTTAAGAGATTCAGGTGCTACTGATTGTTATGTTCATGTTCAAGTCAATAATAGTGGTACTATCATCAATATCTCATATGTAGAAGGTGTGGATATTAATAAGAGTTTAGAAGAGAATTTAATGCAGACAGAAAAAGATTTTGCGACATTACAAAAGTCTTTTGAGAATTTAAATGTATCCGTATCTAATCCTGAGATATTATCTTATCAGGCTATTCCACAACAATTTAAAGATGAATTTCTAAATGGGACATTTTATAAGAGTTTCCGTTTCTATGATCAGGATGCGCCTATCAGTTTGTCTTGTTCATTTGATACAGAGACAGAAGATCAGTTTGATGAATATACAAGACCTAAAATTCATTTCTTCTTAGGATCAAAATAGACACCTTATGAATAATAAATTTGATGAACAAAATGATACAGTCAAATTTCAGTTGTTAAACTTATTAATATTTTATCACAGGCACACCTGAAATTCTATTTAAATTCATTTGCTTTGAGGATGCAGAATGATTTAAATATCCCAACATAGGCATACTTCTTATTGGACACGGAATCTTTCTTGTAAGAAAATTGAAATTTGTATAACTAAAATCTCAACTTTCCTTATTTTATGCGACTTGGCGGTATGC
>OLWT01001702.1_pt1 | contig 10695 bp, 8 predicted proteins | sample 1674001 | NCBI WGS metagenome assembly OLWT01 (sample SAMEA103958137, study PRJEB25191) | human gut metagenome | biome: human-associated habitat [ENVO:00009003]; feature: intestine environment [ENVO:2100002]; material: feces | place: Germany | collected 2013/2015 | reverse complement strand
ACCGAGATCTACACTCTTTCCCTACACGACGCTCTTCCGATCTCCACTCTAGAAGTCCGCGCAGGCGCCGATGCGTCGTTTCAGAAGTGGTTTGGAACAGAAGAAAAATAACATTTTTTACGGGGACACGTTGACAAAACGGGTCCTTTCCTGTATTTTTATTAATGGAAAAAGCGTTATTCTCGAACAAGAATAACGAAGCAGGCCGCGGAAGACGGAAGAAAACGGCTGCTGCTGAAACGAAAGAAGGAAGACAGCGAAGATGAAAAAGAAAGATCTGATCGTGGTACGGGGAGCAGGAGATCTTGCAACCGGTACGATCCATCGTCTGAAAAAAGCGGGCTTTCGTCTGCTGGTTCTGGAAGCAGAGCACCCGGCGGCGATCCGGCGGCAGGTGGCTTTGAGCGAAGCGGTATATGCCGGCAGTGCCAGGGTAGAGGACGTGGAAGCCGTGCGCATGGACGTGGATCTCGCAGAGAAAAAGAACCGGAAAGAACTTCTGGAACAGGAAATGGAACGGATCTGGAAGAAAGATGGTGTTCCGGTGCTCGTGGATCCGGCGGGACTAAGCATTGCAGCACTTCGCCCGGCCGTCGTGGTCGATGCGATTCTGGCGAAGAAAAATCTCGGGACGACAAAAGAGATGGCGCCGCTTGTGATTGCCCTCGGACCGGGCTTTACGGCAGGAGAAGATGTGGATGTTGTAATTGAGACGAAGCGCGGTCATAATCTTGGACGCGTGATCCGAAGCGGAAGCGCGGTTCCGAACACTGGCATTCCGGGCATCATCGGCGGGTACGGAAAAGAGCGTGTGATGCATGCACAGGCGGAAGGTATTCTGCGGAATGTGGCTTCGATCGGAGACATTGTGGAAGCCAGGGCTGTGATTGCAGAGATTGAGACAGAAAACGGGACGGTACCTGTGGAAGCATCTCTCTCCGGTCTGCTGCGCGGGCTGATCCGCGACGGCTATCCGGTGACGAAGGGATTTAAGATTGCGGACATCGATCCGCGGAAAGAAGAACTGCAGAACTGCTTCACGATTTCCGATAAGGCGCGGTGCATCGCCGGAAGCGTGCTGGAAGTGATCTGCGGGGAACTGGAATAGATTCAAATAGAAAAAGTGAGGCGTTTCAGATGAAACTGATGAAAACAGAAGACGCGGTAGGCCAGGTGCTCTGCCACGATATTACACAGATTATCAAAGGTGTGACAAAAGATGCGGTATTCCGCAAAGGCCACATCATTACAGAAGAAGATATTCCGGTGCTGTTAAGTGTCGGAAAGGACAACATTTACATCTGGGAAAAGGACGATACAATGCTGCATGAAAATGAGGCGGCACAGATTCTTTACGATATGTGTAAAAACGATCACATGCATCCGTCCGATGTCAAAGAAGGAAAAATTGAACTGATCGCGGACTGCGACGGTCTTTTGAAAGTGGACCGCGAGAAGCTGAAAAAAGTAAACAGCCTCGGCGAGATGATGATTGCGACGCGCCACGGTGATACATACGTGAAAAAAGGCGACAAACTGGCGGGAACGAGAATTATTCCGCTCGTCATCAAAAAAGAGAAGATGGAGACGGCACAGGCAGTCTGTTCCGACGGGCCGATCCTGACCTTAAAGCCGTTCCACAAGAAAAAATTTGCGGTTCTGACAACGGGAAATGAAGTGTATTACCATCGGATCGAGGACACCTTCACACCGGTTATCCAGGAAAAGCTGGCAGAATTCGGTGCGGAGATGATCTTTCATGAGGTTTACGATGATGATGCATCGAAGATCACAGACGGATGCCGCCGCGCGATGGAAGCGGGTGCCGATCTTGTCTTCTGCACCGGAGGAATGAGTGTGGATCCGGACGACAAGACGCCGCTGGCGATCAAAAATACCGGAGTACGCATCGTTTCCTACGGCGCGCCGGTGCTGCCGGGAGCCATGTTCCTTCTGGCGTATGCCGAAAACGGAACACCGATCGTCGGCCTGCCGGGATGCGTCATGTATTCGAAACGGACGATTTTCGATCTTGTCCTGCCGCGCCTCATTGCAGATGATGAGGTGACAGCGGAGGAGCTGGCCGGTCTTGGCGAGGGCGGTCTCTGCCTGAACTGCAAGGTCTGCACCTTCCCGAACTGCGGTTTTGGAAAAGGAAGATAAACGATGAAGGATCAGTATGGCAGAACGATAGATTACCTGCGGATTTCCATCACGGACGCGTGCAATTTGAGATGCCGGTACTGTATGCCGGAGAGTGCGGCGGGCTGTGCACTGGAGCAGGCGGAACAGAATCCGCCGCTTACCGTCGAAGAGATGCTGAAGATTGTGCACGCCGCGGCTGGGCTTGGCATCACGCATTACCGGATTACCGGAGGGGAACCGCTGGTAAGAAAAGAGTGCGTGGAGCTGGTGCAGAAAATAAAAGCAGTGCCGGGCACCGCATCCGTTGGGATCACGACGAATGGCGTGCGCCTGGCATCGTGTGCGAGGGATCTGAAGGCGGCCGGCTGTGACAGTGTGAATGTGAGCCTGGATACAGTGGATGCGGCAGAGTTTGCGGCGCTTACCGGACGCGATGCGCTGGAGCAGGTAAAGCAGGGCATCTGCGCGGCCAAAGAGGCGGGTCTTTTAGTGAAGCTGAATGCGGTGCATCGAAAAGAACTGCATGCGCAGGAACTGATTGAATTTGCAGAGCAGGAAAAAGTCCCGGTGCGGTTCATCGAGGTGATGCCGGTGGGCGCCGGAAAATCGTACGTGGGTCCGTCGAATGAGGCGCTGAAAACAGAGCTGGAACAGTGGTATGGGGCATGTACGCCGGACCAGGAAAAAGAAGGAAACGGTCCTGCGGCTTATGTGCGGTACGAAAAGCTGTCGATGCCCGTCGGCTTTATCAGCGCGATCCACGGAAAGTTCTGCGGAAGCTGCAACCGCGTACGGCTGACAAGCCGCGGCTTTTTAAAGCTCTGCCTCTGCTATGAGAACGGCGTAGATCTGCGGGAGGTTCTGCAGAACGGAACGGCGGCGGATCTGCGGGATGTGATGGGCCAGGAAAATGCCAGGCGGGCCCTGGAGATCGCCGCGGCAGGCGGCCACAACCTGCTGCTGAGCGGCCGAAGGATATGACAGAGCACCACCTGATGTCCGGCATCGGCGGATGAAATGACGGCGGTTCGAAAAGAAGAGGAAACAAAAGAAATGGGAAAAATCATAGGAATCTGTATCAGTGAAAAACGGGGAACGGCAAAGCACGAGGTGGAAACGGCGAAGCTGGTGGAAGACTGGGGCATCGAGGGCGATGCACACGCCGGGCACTGGCACCGCCAGGTGAGCCTTTTGTCGTATGAAAAAATAGAAGCCTTCCGTGCAAAGGGGGCGGATATTCCGCTCGGCGCCTTCGGGGAAAACCTGATCGTGGAAGGATATGATTTCCGGAATCTGCCGGTCGGCACGCGGTTTTCCTGCGGGGATGCGCTGCTTGAGATGACGCAGATCGGAAAGGAGTGCCACAGCCACTGCGAGATTTTCAAACGCATGGGCGAATGCATCATGCCGCGGGAGGGCGTTTTCGCGGTGGTGCTGCGCGGCGGCACGATTCAAAAGGGTGACACCATCGAACTGGTGACGGAAAAGTAGACCGGAGATCAGACACAAGGAGAGGAAACATGGACGAACTTTACCGGAAACTGCTTGCACAGCTGGAAGAGGGACAGGACACGGTTCTTGCCTTTATCACCGAAGGGGACGGCTCCATTCCGCGCACGACGGGCGCCTATATGCTGGTCGGCCGGGAAGGACGGGTTTTCGGAACTATCGGCGGCGGAAACCTGGAATATCAGGCGGTTCTGCATGCGCAGGAGCTGGTGCAGGAGAAGAAAAGTGAATACAGAGAATACGATCTCGGAACCGGAGAGGGGAAGGGGCTTGGCATGGTCTGCGGCGGCAGAGTGAAGGTGTGCTTCTATTTTATGAATGGAGCGCACGGCGAAGCAGAAAGCCTGGCGCAGGCGCTTGCGGCGCAGGAGCAGTACTGCAGTTACTGGATTTTTTTTGCGCTGGACGGAACCGGCATCCGCGTGTTGGAAAAAGAAGCGTGGGAAATGCTTCCGGCGGCACAGGAAAAAGCGGGCCACTGCCGGATTCTGGAACTGGACGGGAAAACGTATTACGCCGAGGAATTCTGCTACGACGGAAAGGTTTATCTGTTCGGCGGCGGCCATCTGGCCCAGGAACTCGTTCCGGTGCTGCATCATCTGGATTTCTGCTGTATCGTACTCGATGACCGGGAGGAATATGTGGACAAAGCATTGTTCCCGGACGCCGGGCAGACCATGCTGGTGGATTTTACGAAACTGGACGAGATTCTTTCGATCCGGAAAAATGATTATCTCGTGATTGTGACACGCGGCCACCGGTGCGATGCGGATGCCGAGGCGTTTGCGCTTCGCACCGGCGCGTCGTACATCGGTGTGGTGGGAAGCCGCAGAAAGACAAAGTATGTGCGCGAAAAACTGGAAGCGCAGGGTTTTACCGGAGAACAGCTCGACAGTGTCTATGCCCCGATCGGAATCGAGATTGGAAGCGAGACGCCGGCGGAGATTGCAATCAGCATTGCCGCACAGCTCATTCAGATCCGGTCAGCAAAAACCGGAAAACGAAAAGGTGCACATCCGGCGCTTCATACGTAAATATACAAAATGAGGAGTCAATTATCATGAAAAAGAAAACAGTATCCATTCTTCTGACAGCAGCTATGGCACTTTCTCTTGCCGCATGCGGATCTTCCAATTCCACAGATTCTTCCAGTAAGAGCAGCTCCAAGGCAGAGAGCACATCTGCCTCCAGCGCTTCTTCGGAAGCAGAGAGCGCATCCAGCGCCAAGAGCACAGCAGACGGCGAAGTATTTGACGATACCACCGTCACCGTATTTGCCGCAAAGAGCCTGAACTCCGTAATGGAGACGCTGATCAGCGAGTACAATAAGACGCAGCCGAATGTCAAACTGGTTGGAAGCTATGACAGCTCAGGAACCCTGATGACACAAATTGAAGAGGGTGCATCCTGCGACGTGTTCTTCTCCGCAGCAGCAAAACAGATGGATCAGCTTGAGGGTGAGAACCTCCTGGTTGAGGGAACCCGTCATAACATCGTAAACAATCAGGTCTGCGTTGTAACCTATGAGGGAAGCAATACAGAAGTTACGGGCCTGGAGGATCTGAACAAGGCATCCAGCATCGCACTGGCAGACGGTTCCGTTCCGGTTGGAAAATACACAAGAGAAGCGCTGGTCAATGCAGGCATTCTGGAGAAAGCAGACGACGTATCGGCCATCACAACCCAGCAGGTTTCCGAAGCGCTCGGCGGCGTGGAAATCAATGAATGCGCAAACGTAGGAGTCGTTACTTCCGCTGTTGCAGAGGGATCCAACGAGGTTGGTACGGTTTACTATTCTGATACCTACGGTCTGGAAGACCGCCTGAAGGTTCTGCAGGTCGTTCCGTACGATCTGACCGGAAATGTCATCTACCCGGCAGCACAGGTTGTCAACAAAGAGGCAGATGAGACCGAGCAGGCAGCAGCGAAAGACTTCGTAGAGTTTCTGACTTCCGATGAGGCAGCTGCCATCTTCCGGAATTATTACTTTGATACAGAGGTAGAATAAAAAGAAGATCCCACAAAAAACAGCAGGGATTTGAAATCACCGTCCGAAAAAGAAAGATTTCGTTTCTGCGGACGGTGGTTTTGCATCAGAGAAAATCCGGGCAGGATGCGTGATGCAGGTATGCAGGGCTGCCGTGGATAGAAAGGAAATGTTATGCAGGAAATACTGGAATTTTTACAGTCACTGGACTGGAGCCCGCTTGTCATTTCGATCAAGACCGGTATTGTGGCGACGATTCTGTCCTTTTTCTTTGGTATTTTTGCCGCGCGTGCGGTGATGAAGCTGCGTCCCGGCGTGCGTGCCGTGATTGACGGCTTTCTGACACTTCCGATGATTCTGCCGCCGACCGTTGCAGGCTTTTTCCTGCTTCTGATTTTCAGCCTCCGCCGTCCGTTTGGTGCTGCACTGTATGAGAATTTCAGTATCAAGGCAGTACAGACATGGCTTGGCTGTATTCTGGCGGCAACGATCATCGCGTTTCCGCTGATGTACCGCAATACGAGAGCGGCATTTGAGCAGGTGGATACGAACCTGATCTATGCGGCGCGGACGCTTGGTATGTCGGAGTGGAAGATTTTCTGGAAAGTGGTCATCCCATCGGCAGGTCCCGGCGTGCTCTCCGGTACGGTGCTGGCATTTGCAAGGGCGCTCGGTGAGTACGGCGCGACGTCGATGCTGGCCGGAAATATTCCGGGAAAGACGGGTACCGTTTCCCAGAAAATCGCAATGGTGATTCAGGACGGGGATTATAAAACGGCGGGTTTTTGGTCTGTTGTCGTACTGCTCGTCGGATTCCTTACGATGACAGCGATGAATCTTCTCGGCAACCGGAGAAAGAAAAATCAGAAACAGTGGTAGAGGATAAAGAATGGCGCTTGAAGTAGATATTACGAAAAAGCTGGACGGATTTTTTATGCATATGCAGTTCCGGGCGGAGCGGGAGATTTTTGCGATTCTCGGCGCGTCGGGCTGTGGAAAAAGCATGACCTTAAAGTGTATCGCCGGAATCGAAAAGCCGGATGAGGGGCGGATTGTCCTTGACGGCAAGGTGCTGTTTGATTCGGAGAAAAAAATCAATCTGCCGCCGCAGAAGCGGAAAGTCGGCTATATGTTCCAGGATTACGCCCTGTTTCCGCATATGAATGTTGTGCAGAATATTGAGGCAGGCATGGGAAAACGGCCGGACCGGAGCCGGACGGAATCGTTGATCCGCCAGTTTCAGCTGGAAGGGCTGGAGAAAAAGATCCCGGGACAGCTTTCCGGCGGACAGAAACAGCGCGTCGCGATGGCACGGATGCTCGCAGCAGAGCCGGAGCTGATTCTGCTCGACGAGCCGTTTTCAGCGCTCGATACCTATCTGAAATGGCAGTTGGAGCAGGAGATGTACAAACATCTGAAGGAGGCCGGAAAACCGGTCATCTTCGTATCACACAACCGCGATGAGGTGTACCGCCTCTGCGATACGGTCAGCTGTATGAACCGGGGAAAGATGGAAGTCATGGAACCGCTGAAGGAATTTTTCCAGAATCCGAAGACGCGCACAGCGGCAATTTTGTCGGGCTGCAAGAACATTTCGGCGGCCGAGCGGGTGGATGCGCACACGATGCGGGCCGTGGACTGGGGCGTGACGCTGCACGTAAAGGAGCGGGAAATTGCAGAAGATATCCGCGCAGTCGGCATCCGGGCACATTTTCTGGCCACAGTAGAAAGGCCGGGAGAGGAAAATGTATTTCCGGTCAACGAATCCGAAATCTGGGAAGATCCGTTTGAATGGAACATTTCGTTCCGTAAGAATGCCGAATGCAGCTGGCTGCAGTGGAAGATCGCAAAAACAGACTGGAGCCCGGAAATGGGGATTCCAAAGGAGCTGTATCTGAAGGAGGAAGATATTCTGCTGCTGACGGATTCCTGATGCTGGTGTGACAGATTTGGATAAAAAAAGATTGTTTTCGAAATCGTGATCGTGTTTCGAAAACAATCTTTTTTCATCGTTTACAGATTCATTACATGGTGATCCAGCCGAATGCATTTGCCACGGAGCTGAACAGAATGATCAGTGCAAACACCGGGCAGAGATACTGGATCATGACAAGAAAGATTTTCTTTCTGCGGAAGCGGCTCTCACCGTGGATGATTTCTTCCTCGATTTTCGCCACACCAATGACTCTCGAAACGAGAAGACAGGTGGCAATGGCAGCAATCGGCATCATCACGGAGTTCGTCAGGAAGTCGAAGAAATCCAGGAACTGCATGCCAAGAATGGTGACGGAGGAAAGCGGTCCGTAGCCAAGGCAGGAGAGCGTTCCGAGCGCAATCATGATAACGCCGATCAGAACGGTCGATTTTTTACGGCCCCATCCGAGCTCATCCTCAAAGGTGGAAACGGCACTTTCTGTCAGTGCGATGGAGCTGGTCAGTGCGGCAAACAGCACCAGAAGGAAAAACAGAATACCGATCACAGTGCCGAAGCCCATATTGGCGAATACCTTCGGGATGGTGATAAACATCAGGGAAGGTCCTGCCTGCAGGGTATCCGGATCTCCGCCGGAGAAGGCAAAGACGGCAGGAATGATCATGAGACCTGCCATGATTGCAATTGCGGTGTCGAAAACTTCGACGTTCCGGGTGGAATCCTCAATCGCGGTCTCCTTTTTCATGTAGGAACCGAAGGTGATCAGAATACCCATCGCGATCGAGAGGGAGTAGAACATCTGTCCCATGGCGGCAACAACGGACATCCATGAAAAGTTTTTGAGGTTCGGAACAAGGAAATACTTCACGCCTGCCAGTGCGCCCGGTCTTGTTACGGAATAAACGGCAATGATAACGGAAAGGACGATCAGAATCGGCATCATCACCTTGGAAACGCGTTCAATGCCGTTTCGCACACCGGCGTAGATGATGGCGACCGTAATAAGGCAGAAAACGGCAAAACAGAGCTCTGTGGAAACTCCGTTTGAGATGAAGCCGGAAAAATAGCCGTCCTCTGCGAGCAGGGTACTGTTGCCCTTCACGTATTCGATCAGATATTTGATGACCCATCCTCCGATGACAGAGTAGTATGGAACGATCAGAATCGGGATAATGGCGTTGATCCAGCCCCCGGCGGAAAGCCATTTCGATTTGCCGAACGACTGGAAAGCGCCGACCGGGCTTTTTCGTGTCATGCGTCCGATGGCGGACTCGGCAACGATCATGGAGTAGCCGAAGGTGAGCGCCAGCAGGATATAAATGAGGAGGAAAATTCCTCCGCCGTATTTTGCTGCGAGGTAGGGAAAACGCCAGATATTTCCAAGTCCGACGGAAGCGCCTGCTGCAGCCAGCACGTAACCAATTTTGCCGGAAAACGAGCTGCGGGATTTGTTGTGTTTGTTCATAGAGTTCCTTCCTTTTGTGTGTTACAAAAATTTTGGGTTTATGGTCAGTTCTTGAAGACTTTTTATGCTGACACCATAAAGAAGATTGTAACATTATTGGGAAGGAAAGTCACTACTAAATTTTTTATTTTTTGCTGTCCGGCAGGGATTCCCCGACCAGTTCCGCCATCAGCTCCGGCACAGTGGTCATGTGATCGAGACGCCATGCGTTTTCCCCGCAGAAAAGAAGAGCGTTGTCGGTATCGCCATCGGCAGCGCGGGCCAGGGCTGTGGTAATACAGTAGGGAATGGAGACTTTGTCGCATTTTTTGAGGCACTGGTAGCAGTGTGAGATTTTTTCCCGTTCCTGTTCGCGTTCCGTCAGAAACGGATTGCGGATTGCGCGGCCCGGCATGCCGACCGGACTGTGCATGATCGTGATATCTTCTTTTTTGGCATTCAGGTATGCCTGCTTGTAGCGCGGATCGGCATCGCATTCTTCCGTGACAACGAAACGGGTAGCCATCTGGACACCTGCGCAGCCAAGCGACAGATAGTGAAGGATATCCTCATGGGTGTAGACGCCTCCGGCAAAGACGACGGGGATGGTACAGGCATATTTTTCTTCGTAGCCATGTACAATCTGCAGAATTTCCCGGATTTCGTCATCGTAGCCGCGCCGTGCTGTTTCTTCCACGGTTTCGGCGGAGTAGCCCAGATGGCCGCCGGCCGCGGGACCTTCGATGACAACAAGGTCAGGGACGCGGTGATAGTGATTGTCCCAAAGCTTCAGAAGAACCTTGGCGGTCCGGGGCGGGGAAACGATAGGGGCGAGCTTGATGGAGCTTCCCGCTGTGTATTTTGGCAGATCAGTCGGGAGACCAGCCCCGGAAATGATGAGATCGGCTCCGTTTTCGATACAGCAGCGGACGTATTCCTCGTAGTGGGTCAGGGCGCACATGATATTGACGCCGATGATGCCGCCGTTTGAGATTTCCTTGGCGCGGCGGATATGGAAGGCGAGTGCGCGGAGATTGGCACTTAACGGATCACGCGCGAATTCCGGATCGCGCCAGCCGGGCTGGGCAGCGGAGATGACGCCGATTCCGCCGGCTTTGGCAACGGCACCGGCGAGGGATGAGAGGCTGATGCCGACGCCCATTCCGCCTTGGATGATGGGGTATTTGGCGGTGAGATTTCCTATTTTTAAATTTGGTAACATATGAATTCTCCTTTTTGATAAATGGACGATCCCGTGCCCGCCGCCGCGCCGGGGATGTTCCTCCAGGATGGCGCGGTTTCGGAGGCCAGGAAACTCTAAGGCTTTGGGATTTTGCTAAGGGCGCTTGAAAAAACGGCGAACTCGCTGCACTCAGACAGTGCCGTTTTTTCAAGCAACGCAAAATTCCATAGCCTAAGAGTTTGCAGGCCTCCTGCAAATGCGCCATCCTGGAGGAACATCCCCGACACGGCGGCGGGCACGGGATCTGGTATTGGTAAAAATGTAATGTAAAAAACCTTACTATGTGGTTTTGAAAACTAGATATATAATACTTTGAATATCAAAGTATGTCAAGAGGGAAAATGAGAAAAAGGTGATTGATAGGGGGTGGGGAGGTGTGGTAGAGTGGGTGGTAGAAAGTAAATTTGAGACAGGAGGATATGGGACATGTTAAG
>OLWT01001700.1_pt1 | contig 10704 bp, 7 predicted proteins | sample 1674001 | NCBI WGS metagenome assembly OLWT01 (sample SAMEA103958137, study PRJEB25191) | human gut metagenome | biome: human-associated habitat [ENVO:00009003]; feature: intestine environment [ENVO:2100002]; material: feces | place: Germany | collected 2013/2015 | reverse complement strand
CCTATTTATATGGTGCTTACTTCTCTTTTGCTTGTGTTTTTTGATAAGGGTGCAACAGAGATTGCAACCGTATACAGACTTAATGAATCATTCAGTGAAATCATTACCGGCATAATCCTTTTCTTTATTATCGGCAGTGAGTTCTTTATTAACTATAAGATTAATTTCCGCAAAGCGCATAAGGAGGGTAAATAATATGACTACATTAATTACTTTTATCCAACGTGCGATTATGCAGGGAATTCCGCTTCTTTACGGTTCGACAGGTGAAATCCTTACTGAAAAGTCAGGTAACCTTAACCTCGGTATTCCGGGTATTATGTATGTCGGCGGTATCAGCGGTGTTATCGGTGCTTTTCTTTATGAGGAGTCAATGGGCGCAAATGACCTTAACCCATTACTTGCAGTTTTAATTCCGCTTCTTTGCACAATTATCGGCTCTCTTTTAACAGGCCTTATTTACTGCTTCTTAACGGTAACTCTTCGTGCAAATCAAAATGTAACCGGTCTTGCAATTACGACTTTCGGTGTCGGTTTCGGTAACTTCTTCGGCTCATCACTTGTTAAAATTACAGGAAGTGATATTCCGTCTGTTGCCCTTACAAGAACAAGTGCATTTTTCACTAAAAAACTTCCTATCGCTTCAACTACCGGTTGGTTTGGAAAAATATTCCTCGACTATGGTTTTTTAACCTACGCCGCTATTGTAATTGCTCTTTTGGTTGCGTTCTTCCTTAAGAAAACACGTGGCGGACTTCATCTTCGTGCTGTAGGTGAAAATCCTGCAACAGCAGATGCAGCAGGTATTGACGTTTCTAAGTCTAAATATCTTGCTACATCAATCGGCAGCGTTATCGCAGGTATCGGCGGTCTGTTTTATGTAATGGATTATGCTAACGGTGTTTGGTCAAACGAGGGCTTCGGTGACAGAGGATGGCTTGCAATCGCACTTGTTATCTTTGCAATTTGGAAGCCTGATTTCGGTATTTTAGGTTCAATTCTTTTTGGCGGACTTTATATTGTTTACCTCTTTATTCCCGGCCTTAAAATGAGCACTCAGGAACTTTTCAAAATGCTTCCTTACATTGTAACTATAATCGTTCTTGTAATCGTAAGCGTAAGAAAGAAGAGGGAGGACCAGCCACCTGCATCGCTCGGTCTTTCATACTTCCGTGAGGATAGATAATATTTTTTAGGATAGAATAAAACGGATAGGGATTTTCCTTATCCGTTTTTTATATGCACTGCTTGACATTTAATACTTTTTTTGCTAATATATTTGCATATTGTAACGGCTGTGAAAAAGAGGAGTAGCTTGCTTATTCTTTCAGAGAGTGCTCGTTTGGTGGAAGAGTGCAGATGCGGTAGGTGAAGGTAGCTTTTGAGCCGGCAAGGTGAAACTAAGTAGTCTTGTCCGTATATCTGCGTTAAGGATTTGAGTGGCATTATGTTTTAATTAATGCAATTTGAGTGGTACCACGGAATTTTTCGCTTTCGTCTCAATTTGAGGCGGAAGCTATTTTTTTATAAAATTATACCATATTATAAAGGAGAACGTTATGGCAAAAGAACTTGCAAAGCAGTACGACCCAAGCGAAGTTGAGGACCGTACCTATCAGTTTTGGTGTGATAAAAAGTATTTTCACGCTAAAAGAGAAAAAGGCAAAAAGACTTATACAATAGTTATTCCGCCTCCTAATATTACCGGTCAGCTTCATATGGGCCATGCACTTGATAATACACTTCAGGATATTCTTATCCGTTATCACAGAATGGCAGGCTACGATACATTGTGGCTTCCCGGCACCGACCATGCTTCTATCGCAACAGAGGCTAAGATTGTTGAGGCTATGCGTAAAGAGGGTATTACTAAGGATGACCTCGGACGTGAAAAATTTCTTGAACGTGCATGGGATTGGAAAAAACAATACGGTGGCAGAATTATTGAACAATTGAAAAAAATGGGCTCGTCCTGCGATTGGGACAGAGAACGCTTCACTCTTGACGAGGGTTGCAGTAAGGCTGTAAGAGAAGTATTTGTAGGCCTTTATGAAAAGAACCTTATTTATCGTGGTAACCGTATGGTAAATTGGTGCCCTCATTGTAATACATCTATTTCAGATGCCGAGGTTGAATATGAGGAAAAGGACTCTAATTTCTGGCATCTTCTTTATGAAGTTAAGGAAACAGGCGAAAAGCTTGAACTCGCAACTACACGTCCTGAAACTATGCTCGGCGATACCGCAGTCGCAATTAACGGTGACGACCCAAGATATAAGCATCTCCACGGCTGTCACGTTATTCTTCCGCTTTTAAATAAGGAAATTCCTATTGTATGTGACGAGCATGCAGATATGACCAAGGGTACAGGTGTTGTTAAAATTACTCCTGCTCATGACCCTAACGACTTTGAGGTAGGGCTTCGTCATAACCTTCCTATTATCCGTACATTCACTTATGACGGTCATATGACAGGCAAGGCTGATAAAGAGGCTGCCGATGAAATTATTAAAAGCGGTAAGGCTACTCAAAACGAGCCTGAGGTACTCGATTGCGGCAAATATGCAGGTATGACTACTCTTGAAGCAAGAAAGGCTATTCTTGCAGACCTTGAAGCAGGCGGATATATTAAAGAAATTGAGCCACTTAAACACGATGTAGGTACTTGCTACAGATGCCACACTAATATTGAACCTATGGTTTCAAAGCAGTGGTTTGTTAAAATGGACCCTCTTGCAGGTCCGGCTATTGATGCTGTTGAAAACGGAGATATTAAATTCGTTCCTGAAAGATTTAAGAAAAATTATATGAGCTGGATGCGTGGCTCTCGTGATTGGTGCATTTCACGTCAACTTTGGTGGGGTCACAGAATTCCTGCTTGGTACTGTGATGATTGCGGCGCTACAACCGTTTCCAAAGAGGACCCTTGCAAGTGTTCGCATTGCGGCAGTGAAAATATTCATCAAGACTCAGACACATTGGATACTTGGTTTTCATCTGCTCTTTGGCCGTTCTCAACTCTCGGTTGGCCTGATAAGACAGAAGATTTAGAACATTATTATCCTACCAATACCCTTGTTACAGGCTATGATATTATCGGCTTTTGGGTTTCTCGTATGATTTTTTCAGGCCTTGCTTATACCGATAAAGCACCGTTTGATACCGTTCTTATTCACGGCCTTGTACGTGATGCTCAGGGCAGAAAGATGTCTAAATCTCTCGGCAACGGTATTGACCCGCTTGAGGTTATTGATGAATACGGCGCAGATGCATTGAGATTTACTCTTGCAACAGGTAATTCACCGGGTAACGATATGCGTTTTTCAGACGAAAAGGTTAAGGCGTCACGTAACTTTGCAAATAAACTTTGGAACGCTGCTCGTTTTGTATTGATGTATCTTACAGATGATTTCAAATATAACGGACTTCCAAGTGACCTTGCAGTTGAGGACGAATGGATTGTATCTAAGGTGAATACCCTTGCTAAAGATGTTACCGATAACCTTGAAAAATATGAGCTTGGAATTGCTATTCAAAAGCTTTATGATTTCATTTGGGACGTTTTCTGCGATTGGTATATCGAAATTGCAAAAATCAGACTTCAGGGTGATGACGAAAAGGCAAAGGATACTGCTAAAAGTGTTCTTGTTTATGTTCTTACCGATATTCTTAAGCTTCTTCATCCGTTTATGCCGTTTATTACCGAAGAAATATATCAGGCTATCCCTCACGACTGCGAATCGATTATGATTTCAAAGTGGGTAGAATATGACGAAAGCCTTTGCTTTGCCGAAAATGAGGCTAAGATGGAAATTCTTATGAGTGCTATCCGTGCTATTCGTAACCGTAGAGCAGAGATGAATATTCCTCCAAGCAAAAAAGCTAAGGTTTATGTTGAAACTGAGAAAACAGAACTTTTCTCTGCCGGTATTGACTTTTTTAAACGTCTTGCTTCTTCAAATGATGTTGAGGTTAAATCAAGCTTTGACAATCTCGGCAATACCGTAACAATCGTTACCGATAACGCCAAGATTTATATTCCAATGGGCGATCTTGTCGATTTTGAGGCAGAGCGTAAGCGTCTTGAAAAAGAACTTGCTCAGGCGCAGGATAAGCTTGACTTTATCAATAAAAAGCTTTCTAATCCGGGATTTGTTGATAAAGCGCCCGAAAAGGTAGTTAATCAAAACAAAGAGGACGCCGCAAAGCTTGAGGATAAGATTGCAAATATTAAAAATTCTATTGATTCTTTGGGTAAATAAATGAATTACGATAACGCTTTGAATTTAATACTTCAAAAGCAAAGCCTCGGTATTAAGCCGGGGCTTACTCGTATTTATGAGCTTTTGAATAAAATGGATAATCCTCAGGATAAGATAAATATTATTCATATTGCAGGTACTAACGGAAAGGGTACTACTGCCGCCGCACTTTCAAATGCACTTATAAAATCAGGCAAAAAAGTCGGTCTTTTTACTTCTCCTTGGACTGAAGATTACCGTGAGCAAATAAAAATTAACGGCAATATGATTACCAAGGAAGAATTTGCATTCTATGTAGAAAAATATATCAATTGTGATGCTACCGAATTTGAACTTGTAACTGCTATTATGTATAAATATTTTGCAGACGAAAATGTGGATTTTGCCGTTGTAGAATGCGGAATGGGCGGTAAGGGCGACGCTACAAATGTTGAGAAAAAGAATATTTCGATTATAACATCGGTTGCGATTGACCATACAGCCTTTCTCGGCAACACTCTTGAAGAAATTGCTGCTGAAAAATCCGGAATTATTAAGCCTGATTCAGTTTGTATTCTTTATCCTAACCCTAAATGTGAGCGCATTTTTGAAAAAGTGTGCAGTGATAATAATACAAAACTTATTAAAATCAATGATTTTGGCGATGTTTTGAAAAATGATATTGCTTGTGCTCAGGCGGCTTTAAATGAAATCGGCTTAGATATCAAGGCTAAAAATCCAAACCTTCCGGCAAGGCAAAGCAAAGTCGGCAATATCCTTGTTGACGGCGGTCATAATGAGGATGCGGCTCGTGCTCTTGCACCTAAAATTAATAATGAAGTTGCCGTTGTTGCAATGATGAAAGATAAAAATGTTGATGCTTATTTATCATTAATTGCTCCTAAGTGTAAAGCAATTTATGCAACGCAGGTTGATAACGCTCGCTCAATGAGTGCAAGTGAACTTGCTTTTGTTGCAAAAAAATATTGTGATAATGTTTTTACGGTCGATAATGCCGAAAAAGCAATCACGCTTGCTAAGCAAAATAATCTCTCGCTTGTATGCGGCTCGTTTTATCTTTATCGGCAAATTAGAAAAGAATTAAATTAAATACAAATTTTGATAAATTATTCAATACCAATCTGTTAGTATTATCGCAGATTGGTATTTTTTTATTGGAGTGAAAAATATGAACGTTACGATTGAAAGCAGCGGTAGTGTTGTTATTGCTTATCTTATCGGCGAAATAGACCACCATACGGCAGGCGAGGTTAGGGAAAAAATAGATGATACCCTTATGTTTGTAAAACCGAAGACTTTAATTCTCGATTTTAAAAATGTCAGCTTTATGGACTCCTCCGGAATAGGTCTTGTTATGGGCAGATACAGATTGCTTCAAAGCATTAATCCCGCTTGCCAAATCGAAATTAAAAACGTAACCCTGCAAACTAAAAAAATTATGGAACTTGCAGGTCTTTCATCAATTGCAAAAATTAAGGAGAATGAAAATGAATACAAAAAAGCTAATTAATGAATTTAAACTTACAATCGACAGTAAAAGTGTAAATGAAGCCTTCGCACGTGTTGCCGTTTCCGCATTTGTAACCCCTCTTGACCCAACACTTGAGGAAATCGCAGATTTAAAAACGGCAGTCAGCGAGGCGGTTACAAACTGCATAGTCCACGCTTATAAGGATACATACGGCAAAATATTTATATCGGGCAAACTTTTTGACGACAATACAGTAAAAATTGTAATAAGGGACAAGGGTTGCGGAATCGTAGATGTTTCTCAGGCAATGACTCCGCTTTTTACAACAGGTGAGGGTGACCGTGCAGGTCTCGGCTTTACTGTTATGGAAAGCTTTTGCGATAAAATAAACGTTAAGTCTAAGCTGACCTTTGGCACAACCGTAACCCTTTCTAAAAAAATTGAGGGCAAATCAAAATGGTAACAGACCGTGATAAAATGATTAAGAATAATATCGGCTTGGTTCATTCTATTGCCAATCGCTTTAAGGGCAGAGGGGTGGACTATGACGATTTATTCCAAAGCGGTTGCGTAGGCTTGATTAAAGCAGTTGACAATTTTGACGAAAGCCGTGGCTTTGCTTTTTCAACTTATGCCGTTCCCGTAATAATGGGCGAAATCAAACGTATTTTTCGTGACGGCGGCGCAGTGAAAGTTAGCCGAAGTTTAAAGGAAAAGGCTATTAAGGCTCAGTCACTTCGTGAAAAATTTATTAATGATAAAATGCGAGAGCCGACTGTCACAGAATTGTCTAATCTTCTTGATTGTCCGCCTGAGGAAATACCTGAAATTTTGGGCGTTATTGCTCCTATGGTATCACTCAGCACTTCAAGCGATGACGGTGAATATACTATAGATGTACCCGTTGATGAGAGTGATGAGATTTTTAATCGCTTAATTGTTCACCGACTTTTTAAATTTCTTGACGATACGGAAAAGGCAATAGTTGATATGCGCTATTATAAGGGTTTTACTCAAGCCAAAACTGCTGCCGCACTCGGCATTTCTCAGGTGCAGGTTTCCCGCAAAGAAAAATCCCTCCTCCAAAAGCTTCGTAAATATGTAGAGTAAAATAAGACACTATGCTTTTTTCAACATAGTGCCTTTATTTTTTTATGTGAATTTAACGGCGTGAACGACTTGTGTAAAAATCGCTCTACACTTCGGTAACATATTGAACTTTTAATATGCGTATGATAAAATTTTATATTGTAAAAATTTTATTAAAGAGGTACAGAGAAATGAAAAAGATTTTTAGCTTAATTCTATCCTTAGCAATGTTATTAACCATAACCTCAGGATTGAATTTAACAGCGTATGCAGATTCTTCACAATACGGAAATATTTATTATGAAGAAAAGGAAGACGGAACTATTGAAATAACAGATTGTACCAGTTCTGCAACTTCAATTAATATACCGTCCACTATTGTTGGTAAAACAGTTACAAGTATTGGAAATAATGCATTTTATAGTTGCAAAAATTTAGTTAATGTAACAATACCTGATAGCATTACGAGCATTGGTAACAATGCGTTTGAGTATTGTGCAAGCCTAAAAAGTGTAACAATTCCTGATAGTGTTACAAGTATTGGAGATAGTGCATTTTATACTTGTAAAAGTTTAACAAATGTAACAATTCCTAATAGTATAACAATGATAGGCCCTGACACTTTCTGTAGGTGCTCAAGCTTGGAAAACATAACAATACCTGATAGTGTAACAAGTATCTGTAATCATGCATTTTATGAGTGCACAAGCATAACAAGTATTTCAATACCTCATAGTGTAACAAGTATTGATGATTATGCTTTTTATGGCACAAGCTTAATAAATCTTTCAATACCTGCTAGTGTTGCAAGTATTGGCGAGGGTGCATTTAATGGTTGCAAAAGCTTGGCAAATGTGACAATTGGAAATAATGATTCGGCAGAAAAAAGGTCAACTGAAATTGGAAATTCTGCATTTTCTGAATGCACAAGTTTATCAAGTGTAACAATAGGAAATAATGTAACGAGTATCGGTGCTGCGGCGTTTAGTGATTGTTCAAGCTTAACAAGCGTAACAATACCTAATAGTGTAACAAGTATTGAATATGGAACATTTAGTTATTGTGAAAACTTAACAAATGTAACAATACCAAACAGCGTAACAAGTATTGGCAACGATGCATTTTATAGGTGTTCAAGTTTAAAAAACATAACAATACCTGATAGTGTAACAAGTATCGGTGATCACGCATTTTTTGAATGTGAACTTGTAACTTTAACAATGGGCAATGGTGTTAATTACATAGACAGCTGTGCATTTCTTAATTGTGAGCAATTATATGAAGTTAATTACAACGGAACGGTTGCTCAATGGAAAGCAATTAATGTAGATTCTAATAATTCAAACTTGACGAAAGCTATTATAAAATGTACAGATGGAATTTTAGGAAACGGGAACGAAGTTATAATAGATAATGTTGTATATAGTATTTATAATGATTATACAGCTCAAATAAATAAATATCCCGGAAATCCTGAAATATTAACAATTCCTGAAAGCGTTTCTTATGAAGGATATTCATTTAAAATAAACAGCATTGGTGATTATGCATTTCTCGAATGTACAAATTTAAAAAGTTTAACAATGCCAAGTAGTGTGACAAAGATTGGGCAATATGCATTCTATTGTTGCACGTACTTAAAAGATGTATATTATCTTTCTACTATAAGTGATTGGAATAAAATTGAAATAACAAATACAAACGATGTCTTAAAAGAAGCAACTATTCATTGTATTGATGGTACAATAAATGAAAAAGTACCTACCCCTCAACCACAACCAAGACCTCAGCCAAGTCCAACACCTACACCAAGCCCAACCCCAACTCAGCCTCAGCCTACTACAACCACTTCTACCACAACTGCGCCTAAACCTGTTTTAAAGCCAAAATCAGCTAAATTTAAAAAGGTGAAAGCGGCTAAAAAGGCAGTATCTGTTGAGTGGAAAAAGGTCAGCGGTGTAAAGGGTTATCAAATTCAGGTTGCAACAGACAAGAAATTCAAGAAGAATAAGAAAACCGTAACCGTTAAAAAACAGAAAACGACGAAAGTAACTATTAAAAAACTTAAGGCCAAGAAAAAATACTATGTCCGTATCCGCACATATAAAACAGTGAACGGCAAAAAGGTTTATTCCTCTTGGTCAAAGGTTAAGACGGTTAAAACGAAGTAAAAAATACCCCCGACACTTGATTGTGTCGGGGGTATTACTGTATATGATATTATAACTGTGCCAAATCATACGGCGTTTTTTGATAAACAAAATAATTAAGCCAATTGCTGAATATTATATTTGCCGAACTTTTCCAACTCATAATCGGAACGGACTTGTCATCATCATTAGGAAAATAATTATAAGGCACGTCGATATCAAGACCTTTTTCCTTATCTCTGAAATATTCTTTGGCAAGTGTGTCTCTGTCATATTCGCTGTGACCTGTTACAAAAAATTGCCTGCAATCCATATCGGATATAATATGAACGCCCGATATTTCGCTATATGAAATAACCTGAAGCTGTTTAACAAGCGCAATATCCTGAAGCCTCGTCTCTGTATGCCTTGAATGAGGAACATAGTAAACATCATCAAGTCCTCTCATAAGCGGATGGGTAATGTCAAGTGACTTGTGAGGGAATACGCCAAACATTTTCTTTTTTAGCGGATATTTCTTAATACCGTAATGATAGTAAAGCCCTGCTTGAGCACCCCAGCAAATATGAAAGGTGGAGTAAACATTTTTTTTGCTCCATTCCATAATCATACAAAGCTCGTCCCAATAGTCAACTTGTTCAAATTCAAGATGCTCAACGGGCGCTCCCGTAATAATCATTCCGTCATACTTGTTGTCTTTTATATCATCAAATGTATTATAGAATTTTGCCATGTGTATTCTTGAAACATTTTTTGCCTTATGGCTTTTAACTTGGAGAAAATCAATATCAAGCTGCAAAGGAGAATTACTTAGTAATCTCAAAAGCTGCGTTTCCGTTTCAAGTTTTGTCGGCATTAGATTAAGTATAATGATTTTCAAAGGTCTGATATCCTGCATATTAGCCCTTGACTTGCTCATAACAAATATATTCTCTATTTCCAAGTTTTGCTTAGCCGGCAATTCATCGTCAATACGAATTGGCATAATATCAGCCCCTTTCTTTAAGCGTTTATACATTATAACAAAACTTAACGCAAATTTCAATATCTATAATAATGTATATTAATATTATCTGTAACAATTATTTATTAATTCAATACTATATATTAATAGGCTAATCGTATATCTTGTGCTATTTGAAAATACAATATGTACCTTGAAATGTTACAAAATGATACCGTTTACATCATATAGTATCAAATTGTAGTAAAATATGCACATAAATGTTGAATTTTGTTATAAATTTATGTCAATATCATAAAATACGTAAAAAAATCCGAAAAACCTGTTGACAAAGGAGAGAATAGGTGGTAATATGTGTAAGTCGCAACGAGAGAGCGACGAGCAAAAGTGCACAGCGAAGGTTTGGAAAACGTCTTAAAAAGTTTTTTAAAAAACTTAAAAAAAGGTGTTGACAAACGAAGAAAGTTGTAGTATAATTGCAAAGCACTTGAGAGAGACGAGCGAGAGCGAGTCGATTAAGAGTGTAAAAAATAGGACCTTGAAAATTAAACAACGACGAGATAAAAAGGAACCCGATAAGATTCAAAAGAGTTTTATCTGTACTCGTATCTTAAAGATACAAACAGTGATTGCGAACTAGTGTTCGAGAGAGCAAAAGTTCTTGAAATGATTAGAGCGTTCTTTTAGGAGAGCGAATTAATACAATTGTTTTAAGAGTTTGATCCTGGCTCAGGACGAACGCTGGCGGCGTGCCTAACACATGCAAGT